>TARA_R110000823_G_scaffold8751_2_pt1 | contig 10492 bp, 16 predicted proteins | sample TARA_R110000823 | Tara Oceans TARA_R110000823 (sample SAMEA4397722) | marine metagenome | biome: Polar Biome; feature: [DCM] deep chlorophyll maximum layer (ENVO:01000326); material: water (ENVO:00002006), including particulate matter (ENVO:01000060) such as... | depth 20 m | reverse complement strand
GTACCTTTTTTTCTATTATACTTATTTAATTTTGATCTATATTTTATAGACTTTTCTGATGCTTGAAACTTTTTATATTCTTTTTTATAGTTTCTTTTTTTAGGCATTACTTCTTTTTTCTTTTTCTTTTCTTAGCTGTTTTAGCTGCTTGTTTAAAATTTTTAGCTGTTGGAGAACCTTTAGCACCTACTTTACGCATTTTTTCACCACTACCAGCTTTAATTCTTTTTCGTTTAGCGTGTATATTTGCATATAATCCACGTTTCTTTTTTTTAATAGCCACGTTTTTTATTCATTTTTTTGCTAACTTTTTTAGTGTATTTTTTTCCAGATTGACTTGGTTTCTTTTTCTTTTTCATTATTTGCCTTTTTTCTTTTTAGAAGATGAATGTTTTGTTTGTACTTTAAAACTAGCTCTTATACTTGCACCTTTATGAGATTTAAACGTGCCGGTATGTTTCATTAATTTATAACTACTACCAGATTTCATCCAATGATAACCAGATGGAGCTTTAACTTTTTTATTCATTACTTTTTCTTCTTTTTTGCTTTATTTCTTTTACTAATAGCAGAAGCTTTTTTTCTTGCGTCTGCTTTTGAACTTGCACCCCAAGCTCTTAGAGATAATAATAATCTTGTTGGCTTTCCACCTTTTTTTTCTGCTCCACGCATATTTCCCATACGAGCAAGAAAACTAGCTCTTCTTGGGTTATCGCCAGACTTAACTGGAGCTTTTAAAGTTCCACCTGTTTGTTTTTTATAACTGGCTCTTCCTTTTGCGTTTAATCCGCCTTTAGGATTTTTACCAGCTTTACGTTGCCACGCTGGAGATTTAGCCATTATTAACTCCCCATTTTTGTTTTCTCATTTTACTAATTGAACTGTCCATAGTTTCAGTTCTAAAATCTATTTGATCTTTTCTAATTGCAGTTGCCCAAGGATTATTTTCTCTGACTACAAACTGAGTAGAATATCTAGGCTTAGATGCTTTTTTGCCACAACTACGACAATAAAACCAACCTTCTGAATTATCTTTATTACAATGAATACATTTTTTTGTCATAACATTCCTTATAGGTTTTTAGGGTTGCCTTTTATTGACAACCCTACAGTACCTTAAACTGTTATCCTTATTTATTTGGATTATTGATCGCCAAACGTTACTGATGCGTCTGTTGCAGATACAACCTGACCATTAACGTACCATTTTACTCCGTCACAGACCATTTTAACCATAGTACCAGCAATAGGAGTTAATACTCCTAATTTAGAATTACTACTTCCGTTAGAGTCTACAACAGCGGTATCGTCACCTCCGTCATCTGTGTCATTCATAACAAGCCCACCAACGTAAAAGTTAGTATTTGAACCTGTTGTAATTAACCAGTCTTGTGCGTCAGCAGCTGTACCACCATACCAAAACTCATACATTAATCCAGCTTCTGCTGAAGGTAATGTAATTGTTGTGTCAGCAGTTAAATCTGGACAAATATGAACTTTTCCAGAATTACTTGCAGATATAGTAATAGCATCTGAGTCAGGTAGTAATATAGCCCCAGTTGGGTTATTGCCGTATTTGCCACTTGCAGTATTTAATGAATCACTTCTCATTTTACACTCCTTCTAAATCGTACAAAGCGTGAGATTCTGGTAAACATACTTCAAGACCGGCTTCGGTCATAATCATATCTTTACGTAAATCTTCATCAATTGATTGTACGTTTGTTTGAATTTGAGTATCACGATTATATCCATTTCCAACTAAAGGACGATACAATAAGTACTTCATATCAGCCATAAGCATATAACTTGCAGAGATACCTCTAAACAAAGGCTCTTTAACTAAATTAAGAGTCCCGTGTACAGTATCAATCATCATTACTTTATGCCCGAAAGCTCCAGTACGTGATTCTATGTCATATTTATATGGTGCATTTGAATGTCCTAAAGAACCGTCAACGAATTTGCCATCACCCATTTTATTAAAAAAGGTAATAACTGGAAGTGAACACAGAACAAGTTTGTCTGATGAACTACCACGTGCAGGATCAAAAATAACCTCTAGGTCACTTAATAGTCTGTCGTATGTAAGTTCTGAATCAGCAACTCTTCTGTAATAAGAAGAACCAGACGAGTACGAAAACGCACTATTGTCATTTGTAGGATTAACATTTTTTAAAATGTGTCCTATGATTCCTTCTGTGTATTGTATTCCACCTATACGTGCTTTTTGTCCAAATAACATAGCACGTTCGATGTCTACTTTATGCTCACGTAGTTTTTCGCTCCATATGCGATTCCATTCGTAGTCATAACCTCTAAATCTAGTTGCTAGGGCGGTACCTGTCATTTCTGCTGCTGTTTTAAAAATCTGAGTATAACCGTAGTTATCTTCGATTTCAGTAGAGAAAACGTCAGGCGCACCAGAACCTTCTTCAAAAGATGTACCAATTACTTGACAATTATCATTGTCAGCTATTGCATTATATCCTGTTACTCCAGAATTTGACAAGGAAACAACTCTACCAGTAAAGGCACTTGTTGTTCCTTGATCTGTCACAGCAGAATCTACACGTACAATAACATTAGAAATACCGTCAGTAGTATCAGCAGATTGTACTGCAAATACCATTCCTTTTTGTAACCAGTCTATTGATGCAGCTGGTGAAGCAGCGTCAGCAACTTGGAAACTATAAGAACTTCCAGCAACCACCGTTCCCGGTGCATTTGCCATAACGAAACTTCTATTTGTCCAGTTAATTGGGTTTCTATTTTCGAGGTAACGAAACACAGAATCATCCGTAGGTACTTTGTTTATTTGACTTAGGTATACAAAGAATGGAGATTCTTCAGGGTTCAATTCGTGAACTCTGTCTCCAAAATTATATAACCTCCTACGGTCAGGGGCAGTTCCTACACCAGCAGAAGTAGTTGAAGCGGTAACATCAGAAGATTTTAAACCTCCTGAATTGTAAGTTGTAGCCATTTTACTCTCCTTTGAGTGTTGTTAATTAAGGTAACTTTCCAAGTGAGCCGGTTTTTATAATACCGTCCCACATTTTTGATTGTTCAGACCTACGTACAGGAGCTTGATTACTTTGCACTCCAGCAGTACGTGGGGCTGGTTGTTTCATTGATGGAACTCTTACGTTTTGGGCGGGAGCTTTTCCAGTTGTTTCTTTCCAAAGTTTTACTAAAGAAGCCATCGGAACAGCATCTTTTGGTTGAGAAACAAAATTCATAAACTCATTGACCTCATTATCGTTTAGATTATGATTTTGACGTAATTCGTTCCTAGTGTTATTCACCGTCATAGTATTTTGTACTTTTGAAATTTCTTGATCCACAACGTTATGAATCATTTGTTGTTCTCTTTGAGTACGCATTTGATATGATGGGGAATTTGGCTTATAGTAAGCATCCCAAGGGTTAAATTCATCTTCTGAAATTTGAATATTCTCTTGTTGAGCTTTTTGTTGAGGTTGTGCGCTTTTCTGAGTTTCTAAATAATCAGCCATTATGGTTTGCATCTTAGTATTGTCAGCAGTTGCTTTGTCATACATTGATTGCCACTTTCGATTCTCTTCTTGTAGCTTTTCAACTTCACTTATTTCTTGAGTTTCTTGCTCAACTTGATTTTGTTCTGTTATTTCTTCAGATTGTGGTTGCTGTTCGTTTACAGCTTGTTGTGCTTCAGCTTCAGCCATTTTTATTTCTCCTTTAAGATGTCTCTTCGTTCAGAATAGGACTACTATCCATACCCATCATAGAGCGTTGCTCTTTTTCGATATTTCTTTGTAATCTTTCTGCTTCAAGCCTCACCTTTGTAGTTAGTTCATTGGCACTTATTCTCTTGTCAGCCTTTGCGTCTGATTTGATATTATCAAGTTGAGATTTAAATTTTTGAACCTCAACTCGTTTTCTATCTGTAACAGACTCCCTTCGGGCAGTTTGCAGATCGCCCTGCAAATCTTTTATCGTTTGTTCTAATTGGCTATTTAAACCGGTTAAACGATCAATTTCATTAGACCTTCTCAATATTCCTTCCTTGTCAAATATTTCTGGGTTTTGTTTTAAAACTTCAACTTTATCTATTATACCCATTTTATAAGCTTCTAAATATACGTTAAGTTCTGCATATTTAGAAGTAGGTAAAGTAGAACCCGATACAATGCGTATATCGTGTTGTTCTATATTGTTTTTATCTTTTTGTATATCTATAATAGTTTGACTTACGTCATCATAAACATTAACCATAACTTCTGTTAAATCATTGTTTGCCTGTGAAACTCTAAAATATTTTTGATATGTGTATTGTTGTTTACACATAGAATATAATACTTTACCTAATTTAACCATACTAAATTCTACGTCACGTAATTTAGACTTACTACGTTCAGAACCTAAAGCTATCATTTGCTGAGTACCTCTAAACGTTTCAGGAGCTTTATCGGCTACACCTTGCATTAATTCAGGTATTCCAAATATAAAATCTATGTAAAATTCGCATTGTTGTATTAATCTATAAAATTCACCAGCTAAAGGCGTTGGTGCTGGGTAATGCGGTTCTCCTTGACTACTATCTACTTCTATAACAGCGTTAGGATTTGCCCAGTCACGTTCTAATTGGTCTAATCCATTTATTGCGCTTCCCACAGGAACTAACAGCTTTAAACCAGCTGATGCTTGTGCGTGAGATAGAGCAAGGCTCCAAAGCTTATTAAGTAGTCTTTGCATAGGTAAAGCACGTGATACATCAGATCTTGGATATGGAGTTTCTGTCCAATTGTTTGGAAAAGGTATAATTGGATAATGAGCAACATTTAAATTGTACTCATCTAATACAACTTCTTCGCAATTTACAGTAACACGAACTCTAGTCTGTATAAAAGATTCATAAGACAAATTACCATTTTCAAAGTCCATTGGTCTATTTTGCATTAAAGCCATAAATTCTTCTTCAGTCAATATACTCTCAGCTTGACTTCTGTTATCAAATAATCTATAAAACGTAACTTTTATTTTATAAAAACGTTCTAATATTTGATAACGTTGATCTCTCCAGTAATCATAGTCTTTTACTTCTGATGGTGTATAAACGTCACGTGTAGATTTATTTTGTGCATTTGGAAAATCTTCATCTTCGTACGTAGATATTTCATTAATCAAACCGGGAATAACTTCTCCAGTTTCTTCATCTATTTGATCGCCAACTTCGGGGTAGAGGTTTGTAAGTTGTTCTCCTGTAAGTATAGTCGAGAGAATTATACTATCAGCATCAGAGAACCACCTGTCTCGGGAGGATGGAGGAACGTAAACCCGAAACGGATTAATATGAGTGAAACGAACATCACCTCTACCCATATCTGCTTCGCTATCTATGTAAGCATATATATAACCAATGCCTACAGTAGCAAAATCGTGTAAAGCTTGTTTAATATTTGAATCTCCGTCAGAAGATTCCCATACAGAACCTAATATTGTTTGCCACACTTTAGCCATTTTAGCGTCACTACTTTCACGTGGTAACGCTGTAAACACAGGTGGTCTTGCTGTCATAAACGATTTTAACTTTTCAACAGCTGGAGATATTCTATCCATAGGAATATCAGCTTGATTACGTGATTGTAATTCGTCTGATTCGTCTGTTGTAAAATGATTTCCTAAATAGAAATCTAAATCTTTACGTGCTTGGACATCCCAAGAATCACGGGCATCACGGTATCTTTTAAATAATTCTTTATTTACTAATGCTCTAGGATCATATTCCATTAAAATTTAGCTCCAGTTAACCAGTTGTAAGATTTAAACGTTTTTTTAATTTTATTAATAACGTCTGTATCTCCTGTTTTAAACCTATTACTTACAGGTGGGCGACCAAAATAGTCTGCGTAATATAACGCATCCATTAAATCGTCATTCCTAGAAACGGGATGTTCAAATAACTCATCTATTAACTCTGTCATTGTTTTACGTAAATACAATCTCTTTGAATTTACTATAGTTCCTAGTGCAGTTTCAAGTCGGTCTTGCTTTTTTATTCTATTAGGCGGTTTTACGCCTTTAAATATACCCGGCATTAACCTTCTGTCTGCACCAGCAAGTCTTGTTGTCATATCACGTACCATTTCTTGAGCTGCAACGGTTTCAATGTTAACTCTACGTACGGGGGCGTATTTATTTGCGTAGTTTATAATAATTTCTGGTAAATCAAATGTAGGTATACGTTCACGAAAATATTCTAATACGTATCTATTTTTATCTGAATCTATTGCTAATACTACTATAGCTTGAAAATCAGATGATGACGTTGCTGTTGCTGCTATATCGACTCCTATAAAAATGTTAACAGGTATTGTTTCGTCTTTTATATTTAAATACGTATAGTTATCTTTTCTAACAAATACAGCGTTATGAAATTGTATATTATCTATTTTAAAAGATGCTGAAGATAAATCACGTGCATCATTCATATATTCTTGGGCAAATTTATTTAACATACCCATTTCGGCAAATTCGGCTTTTTTTCTATCTAATTTTTTTAATGGAAATTGTTCTGCCCATAATGGTTTTTCATTCTCTATAGCTCTATAAAAATTTAAATCCCAAGGATATTTATTTTTATTTTCAGTCGCATCATTATATCCCTCGACTATTGTTTGCAAAAAGCTATCAAAATGGACGATTGTTCCACATAACCATATCCAACCCTCTCTGCCGGGAGACTCCTCTAAGGCTGGATATACGGTTGACACTACCCATTTTTTTATTTCAGATCTTCTCTCTGGGGTTTTTGTATTTAGCTCCGATTCAAAATCATCTAAAATAATTCCTGTATATCTAACATCTATTTCTGTTCTACCCCTTAGCCTTTGAGAAGTGCCTTTCGCCATAATTCTATCGCCTTTTGAGGTTACTAAATCTTTTTCTGTCCACCTTTTGCCAACCAGATCTCCAGCCAATGAACCAAAATAATACTGAATTGCTTTATTTGATTCTAGGTGGTTACGTATGTACTTAATATGGTCAACGGCTTGTCCTTGTTCTTCAGCTACCCAAGCTATAAAATTACGTTCGTTTTCAGTACTAAAACATATCTTGTGCATAATTGCAGCTTTAGCAAGTATTGATTTGCCAAATCCACGTGGCAGTATATTACACAACCTAGCACCGGGTTTTGTTGTTATAAGTTTTTTCCCTATTATATGATGAAATTTAGGACTTTGACTTTTATTTAAAAAATCATTAGGTAAGAAAGCACGACCAAAATAGATTAAATCTGTATACGCTCTAGATAGTATCTTTTCTTTATCTGATAATTCAGATGGTGGACTTATAATATTGAATACTTTATTATTAGCCAAGGTGCAGTTGTTGTAGTTTTTTCAAAAAAATATTCTTTATTAACAAATATTTTTTGTATTTCTGTTTTTTTTACTTCTCTTTTAAATCTCTTAAACATTCTTCGTATTTACTTTTTATAATTTTAGATATTCTATCAAACTTATTACTTGTTTTTTTTGCCTTAATTGTGTTTTTTTCAGGCGTAATAATATCTATATCGATATAATCGCCAAAAAAGTTTTCGTTATTATTCTTCTTCATCTTTTTTATTTAGATAATACAACTTTAAATGATGTAATAAACCATCTATTCCCTTTTTTAACTCTACCAATCTAAATATAATTAATACTTGCATACAAAGATTAAAAAATACAAAAGCCTCCCAAAAAGGAAAATGTGGCGGTTCAAAAAATGTCATTAAATAAAAAAACATACCATCAATCATTGTTCTCTCCTTCTGTTAATGCACGTTCTGCGTGAGCAATTGGCTCTATCTTATCTGCTTTTTTTAATTTATCAAGTTGTTCAGGTGAAAATCCTTGAAATACAGTAAGAGCCTCACGTTTTTCTTCTTTTGGAAACATATCCCTTATTTTCATTAATAATTCAATTGCACGTAATTTATCAGAATCCTTACCTTCAAAGTTTTCAATAATATCTCTTGTTTTTTCAAATAGGTAATCGCTGTCAATACCTATTTTTTTTAACGATTCTGAGTTTTCTTTAGAAATCATACGTATAATACGTTCTTGTTTAAGCAATAATTTAGCGTGTGTCTTAGCATAATTGCGATTGTTTGTTCTATAAGCTTTAAGATACGCCTCAACCATATCATTACCATCAACAACATACCGTGCGAATAGTATTTCACGTGAAGTTGGTTTTTTTCTGTTTTTAACGGCTTGAAAATGGTCAACATTACTTGCAAACGAGTAAATATTCTTAACAGGTTCGCCTTCAAGCGTGTAATTACTTGTGGTTTTTCGCATACCAAGCAAGGTACGTACGTAATTATTGTCTTTATGTAATATTTTAAGGACTTGATTGTCATCTGTAAGTGCATAAGAGCCTTCTGGTGCAGTTTTCCAATCTAATTCAAGTGGTTCAAGAGGAAAATAACTGCGAAATTCCTTTTTATTATCAAATACAAACTCTTTCTTACCTTTAATTGTCTTGTCATACATTAATTACCTTTTAAACGGCTAATATACTCAGCAAGTCCTTCGTTAGATTTTAATACTCTATAAAGTTCTATTAATAAATCATTTTTATTTAAGGATTTAATATTAGATAGGTATGTTTTTAAATATTTTAACTTTCTATCTGTTAATTTAGTTTTAATTTTACGTTCCATAGTGTCTTAATTTAAAAACTACGTGCGCTTAATCTGAAATACTTTTTTTAAAAACTTGCTTTTTTAAATATATAGTATATATTATATATTATATATATAGATAATCTATAATAATAGATAATCTATAAGTATATAATAGATAATCTATAAATATAACTACGTAATATATATATAGGGGAATTTTGTAAAAATTTGGAAAATATATTTTATGAAATTTATTTTTTTGTAATGTGAAATTTAAAAGATAGGATAAGTTATTAAACGTTGAAAATTTAAAAAAATTATTTGATTATGTGCGTCTCTCTTTTTACGCTCCCCCCACCCACCTGCAACGTTTTTGCAATTATCAAATTTACGTTAGGATTTTTTAGGTAGAAATTTTTATTGATTTATTTCAACGTTGCTATAAAACGTCTCAACGTTTCTATAAATTTATTTAAAACGTTATTTATTATTATAGTATTATAGTATTATATATTTATTACTTTTTGATATTATTTGTTACATTCACTTGGAATACTACTATAAATATATTATATTTAGAGGTGAAAATTATATCCAAAACCAATATTTTAAACTACGTAAATATAAAATTTTTAGCACGTTTGGACGCATCCAAAAAGGTAAAATAATGGAAAATACAAACGTAACAGAAAAAAAACAAGTAAACTCAATTTTGGGTTTTACTGTAGAACATAATGAAAATAACAGTATTAATGTTATTTTAAATAGAAATCAAGTTATTAACTTTGAAAGCGGTCTAAATGATCTAAACGAGCAATTACAACAGTTTGATGCTCCGCTACAGATGTTTGATGCTTATGTTAATAATTCACTAAAAAAGCAATTAAAACAAAAAGGATATGTTTTTAATTCTTTTAGTGTTAAAGATGGATCAAAAACCGCATCAAGTCTAACAGATTCTCAAATTGCAATTAAAAAACAATTAATTGAGTTTGTTGAGAATCTTGATGACTCTGTAAAAGTTGCTGGTAAAACTTACCTACCAGATAAAAACGGTAATTACAAGGAAGTATCTTTGACGTTTACAACCAGAGCAGATAAGCAACAAGGTTTAACAGCTAAAGAGAATCAAACTAGAATTGATAATTTAATCAATGATACTTTGAAAGTTGTAAAGTCTGAGGAAGTTGAAACAATAACCAAGGATGACTCAGAAGAGTCATTTCAATTATAAATAAATAACTATGTTCAAACGTGCTAAAACTAAATTAAATATATTGCCAGTATCTTTTAAACGTAATGGCAAACACTATTCAAATAATAAACTTTTTAAACAAGATCAAAAAGATTTAAAAAAGTTACAAACAGAACTATCAAAAAAGTCTATTAAACCTAATGATTTAAAAAGTAATAATTACTTTAAAGGTAAACGAATTGCTTTAAAAACTGACATTGATACTTTGATAAAAATAGAAATTCTTTTAGAATCTGGTTACAAGTTGCAAGATCTATATAAACTTGATCAATTTTATGAAATTGAAAAAACGAAATATTAAACAAATACTTTTATATTTTAAAAGTTCAAAAACCTACTTTTTAAAAGTGGGTTTTTTGCTTTATAGAAATATTATTTTTATGGTCTTAAAAATTATGAAAATAAATTTTTAAAAATATAATGACTTTGCCAAATTTTTATAAATCACTATCACGTAAAAGAAAAACGTGGTTAACGTACAACAAAAAGAGGATGCACAAATGAATGACTTACAATTCAGACTAGACAGTTCTAATAAGAACGTTGAAATGTTAATGGAAGCAATAGCTGAGAAA
>TARA_R110000823_G_scaffold30817_11_pt1 | contig 10537 bp, 6 predicted proteins | sample TARA_R110000823 | Tara Oceans TARA_R110000823 (sample SAMEA4397722) | marine metagenome | biome: Polar Biome; feature: [DCM] deep chlorophyll maximum layer (ENVO:01000326); material: water (ENVO:00002006), including particulate matter (ENVO:01000060) such as... | depth 20 m | reverse complement strand
AGATGTAACAGAATGGAAGCCAATGACTGGATTAGTTATTACGCCACTCGATACACATGTTGTTAGTTCAATCATTGGTCTCTACTTTGGAGGTAGCCTAGTAAGGCGGTAATGGCTGCATTTAAAATAAATAAATTTAGAGGCTCATCTCCTAGAGTAGCTTCAGAGTTACTAAAGCCTGGTTTTGCACAAGAAGCTCTTAATCTGAAGTTGTCGTCAGGTGATTTAGTTCCTTATAGAGCTCCAGTAGTTGTAGACAATACTCAGCGTACAGTAAATGTAAGTACAATATATGCTTTAAAAAATCCTGATACAAACGCTTTAGCATGGCTTAGTTGGACTACAGATGTTGATATTGTTACAGCCTCAGACTCGTCTGATAATGAGCAACGATTTTATTTTACAGGAGATGGAGTACCAAAAGTTTCTAATTATTCTTTATCCACAACAGGTTCTGAGCCACATCCATCGACAAGCGGGTATTATGAATTGGGATTACCATTACCTACAACTGTGTCTACAGCTACGGCTACATCTTTTTCTGTAGTTAGTTCAACTCATTACGAAAGAGATTCTGGCAATACAGCTACAGTATACGGAGGAACGCACAGCTTAAGTACAGGTGATGTAGTATCTATACGTGATTTTGCAAGCTCAGATGAAGCTAAAGCTTTTAATACTACAAATGTAGAAGTAACGGTTCTTAATGCCACAGATTTTCAATATTATAATCCAGGTGCTGCGGTGTCTAAAACATCTAATACAACTGGTAGAATTGATATGGCGGGTACTACGCAGATTAGAACTTATATATATACATGGATTACACCATGGGGTGAAGAATCAGTACCTTCTCCAGTTTCAAACGAAGTCTACATAAAAGAAGGGCAGACAGTTACTGTAGGGAATTTACCTAGTGCAAAACCTTCTGGAGATAATTTTGTACGGGGTGTAAGGTTATATCGTAGTATTACATCAGCAGCATCTACTGATTATTTTTTATTAGATACTCTATGGTTTACTACTTCTACAGTAAGTTTTTCTAGGGCTAGCAATGTAGCTACCGTAATACTTGCTCTTCCACATAATATGATTGTGGGCAACAGGTTTAAAATAAAAAGCACCACTATAGACAGCGGAGGATTTAATGTTACGGGGGGCATTGTTGTTAGTGTTATTGATAAGTACTCATTTACCTATGCAGATTCTGGCAGCAACGTTAGTATCACAGGAGATACAGATGGTGTTCTATGCCACGATGTTGCTGAAGTTGTAGCAGATACAGCTAGATATTGGGGGGATAGTAACTACAATTTTATAGACGATTTTTCAATCTCAGGACTAAGTACTATTATAGCCTCTGAGTTTTATGACAAACCAAAGTCTACTATGAAAGGCATAACAAACTACCATAAAAATATGTTGGTAGGATTTTTTGATAATCAGTTATGTATATCATTTCCTAATAAACCACACGCATGGCCTGAAAAATTTAGGCTAACTTTAAACTCTAACATAGTTTCTATAGCTGTAAATGGTGGGTATATATTAGTTTTAACAGAATCGTATCCATATATTATATCGGGAAATAGTCCAGCATCTATGAGTGTAACTCGAATTGATGCTAACTACCCATGTCTATCAAAACAATCTGTGGTAAATGTTGGAATACAAGGTGTAATGTGGGCAACACATGGAGGCATGGCAGCATGGAAAGGAGGAGGAGGAATAGGTATCTCTACAGTTCTACTACATGACTGGGATACATGGGGGGATTATTTAGACCCCACTACTTTAATTGGGCATTATTATAATGATAAATATTTTGGCTCTCATGAATCAGGGTCATTTACTTTTGAAGTTGCTGAAGATGGTGGAACTTTTGTTTTAATTAACTATAAGTTTACCGCAGCTTACACTGACCCTATTTCAGGGACTATGTATTATACCTCAGATACTTCAGGGGATATTATAGAGTGGGATAATAAAACTCAGATACTGGCACCTATGGAATGGAAATCAAAAACTATTACTATTCCATCATATTCAAATATGGGAGCTGCTAGAGTTGTAGCTGACTACACTGTAACTAGTGCAGAAACTCTTATTAATACTAACTACAATAACTCTGTAGCTGTGTCTAATGCTAGTGTATGGACTGCGTCACAACAACTTGGTTGTTTAAATGGACCTACTGACTATGCAGTTTCTGGTATAAGACAAGAGAACAGCGGTACATTAAATGCATTCCCTATAAATGGAGATGGACAAACTAAAGATTTAGTAGAAGTTACAGGAACTTTACCTATAACATTTAAACTGTTTGCTGATAAAGTTCTTATATTCCAAGGTACTGTATCGTCTAGTAATATATTTAGATTACCATCTGGGTATAGGTCTGATACATTTGAAGTAGCTGTATCAGGTTCAGCAAGAGTTAGAGCCATACACATTGGGGAAACGCCAATAGGATTAAAAGCTATATGAGTAACAGATTTATATCCGTACCAGCCGTACCTACTAATACTAACTTAAGCCAGCAAATAACTGTGCTAATAGAAAACATAAAAGAAAATGTTGAGTTGCTTACAGGTCTTAGAGATGAAGCAGATGCTATTAGTAAATCAATTACACAAGGACAAGTAACACTTTTAAATATGTCTATTCAAAATATGCGGCAAGTAGCTGCTAAAGGAGTAGGCTTTACAATAAGTGGGGAAAAAGTTGCTAGCCTTGATGACTATGGTAAACTAATCGTAGATGTACAAACACTAGCTAATGATGTTAAAGTTACTAGAGATGTGTTAAATATTTTAATAAGGCAATTAAAGGGGTCAGCGTAATGGATAAAGATATAAATGTAAAGTTGGGTGCTGTAGGTACAAATGCCGATACATCTTTAGACTTACCACCACAAATTGAAGCCCTACTAAATATGGGTGGACCACAACAACCTATGACTAATTCAGTTCCATCTTATGAAGTAGGTGGCATGGTGCAACCTGCTGGTGTTCAACCTATGGGTGCTCAACCTATGGGTGCTCAATCTGGGCCTATGAATGGACAGATGATGGAGATGCAAATAAATCAAATGGCAGCACAAAACCCTGAAGTTGTAGCAAGAATTAGAGCGGCTATTGAAGCTGGACTACAAGCAGGTGAGTTAAGTATGGAAGAGCTAAACATGGCTATAGAACTTGCTAAGACAGTTTTACAAAATCCCGAGATGTACCCACAGGTTAGACAATTTGCTATACAAAAAGGACTGGCTGAAGAAGGAGATTTATCAGTAGAGTATGATGAGGGCATAGTAGTTGCTTTACTTATGGCAGCTAAATCAATGGCAACCGATATAGAATCAGAAGGTCAACAGCCTATGCAAGAAATGCAAGATGGTGGAATTTTAAAAGGTCCATCTCATGATAATGGAGGCATACCAGTTAAAGTAGCTGGAGTAAGTAATGCTGAAATGGAAGGCGGAGAATACGTTATACCTAAAAGTGTTGTTATGGCTAAGGGCACAGATTTTTTTGATAAGATGTTAGCTAGCTATGAGGATAAACCAGATGCTTCATGAAATAAAAAATACAACTAACTCGACATACACACCACAACTTCTCTCCACGAAAGAACTTATAGATAAATACTGGGGTCAATGCATTCCACTATTAGAGAAATGTATCGACAGACAGATGCATGGTGAGATGGAAGTAGAAGATATATACACTCGTGCCTTAAAAGGAGAGATGTATATAATTGCAGTTAAAAATGACACACCAGAAATACCTGATGTAAAGTTAGTTCTAGTATTAGAACTTATATACTACCCAAGGTTTACAGCTATGAACGTTGTAGCATTAGGTGGCAAAGATTTAAAAAACATGATAAAAATGTTCTGGCAACACGTTTGTGGGTGGGCTCGTATATGCGGAGTAACTAAAATGGAATGCTCAGTACCTCCTGCTATGGAAAGAATTTTAACCGATGTAGGATTTAAACCAACCTATACTCAAATGCGACAAGACTTAACGGAGGTCTAGATGGATACTGTAAGAATAAACCCATTAATAGTTTCGGTAAGTCCTACTGACCATACTTTAATATCACCAATTCAACCTACAATGCATAAAGGCGGACTAGGAAAACTACTATCTATAGCCGCTGCCGTAGCAATACCTTTTGCAGCCCCAGCTATTGCAGGTTCAATAGCAGCTTCGGGATATTTATCTGCTGGTATGACAACTTTTATGACCACAGTAGGTGGTGAAATGATGGTAGGTGCAGCACTAGGAGCAATTAGTGCAAAAGTACAGGGTAAAAATGTGTTAACAGGAGCATTCATGGGTGGAGCAACCACAGGACTTGCTTCTTACACAGGAGTAAATGATTTCTCAGGAACATCAGGAACAGAAGGTGGACTAGGAGCAGGAGGAGGAACAGGAACAGCAACAAGTTATGGAACTCAAGGACTAGGCAATAAGAGTATTGATTATAGCTTGGGTGGTGCAGATGCTGTATTTGGTTCTACTACACCAGCCCTTGGTAATGCAGTTAGTAATGCAGCTGCTAAGCAAACTCTAGGAGAACTAGCAAAAAATACAAGTGAAAGGGTATTGAGTAAATTAACATCAGACAAAGCTCTTGCTAGTATGACTTTACAAGTAGCTGGTAATTTATTAGGACAAGTATTAGTACCCCCAGGGACATTAGCTGAAATGTCGCCAGAAGAAGCAGCAAATTTGAAAGAGTATCAAGAAGAATTAAAAGTTTTAAAAGCTACAGATGAAGATTTGTTTAACAGAAAACTTGATTTAGCAAAAACATATATGGTTCAAGCAGGACAAATTGACCCTAGATACTTTGCTGACCAAGCGGCAAATAAATCTAAAGTTAGTTCGGCTAAAATACTAAGAGATAGTAAAGAACAAGCAGCCCTCGGCAATTATACTTATACTGATAATGAATCAGCTAGAGCAGGCATATATGCAAGTAAAGTAGCTGCTTCAAAATTTGATGAAGGATACGGATTTGGAACAGGGCTGAGAGACTCGGCACAATCAAAAGCTATATCTGCAATGCCTTCAGATGCTCCAGATTCTTACCTTAAAGGATTAAGTGGTATTGATACAAAATATACAGGTTTAAGAGGTGAAGCTGATACAGAAAGAAATTACATAACTGCAATGACAGCTGGTTTAAACCTTGATGAGGGCACAACTACAGAAGAAGAAGATAATTTAAGGAAAAAATATTCATGACAGTACTAGACCCAAAAGTATATATGGCGAATCAAGTTGCAGGCAATCAGCTTGCTGAAATACAGCGTACTAATCAGGCAAGAAAAAATTTCCAAAACTTTACTCCTGATGAAAAATCAGGCTATGCAGGTTTAAAACTAGGAGCTCAACCCAACACAGTTTTTGGTCCTGCTACAAAAGCCGGCAGTGGCGGTGGTCCAGGTCTACAAGAGTATCTAGATAGGAAAGCTGCTGAAGAAAATGAGGAAAGAATTAAAGCTAGCATTATACTCAACCCCTCATCAGAAGGTGCAAATGATACACTTCAAAGCATAAGCAACTATGACGAAAGTTATAATTACCGTACAAATAAATACAAACCATTAATTGGTCTGGGAGGCGAACAAGGTCGGCTAGATTTACAAGGCAACCCTGCGAATTTTTGGGATTGGCTTACTAACAACTATAGTAAAACAGGACCTCAACAAGGCGGGCAACCCATTTCAAGTATGCCGTTTAACCCTAGGACAACAGGTGATGCTAGTACAGACGCAACAATAAATGAACTTACTTTAGCCAATATAGCACCTAGTACTATGAAAGATACTATTAAAGCAGGCTTGGACGTTGGAGGTAAATCAGCCCCAAGACCAGCACCATATGGTGCTGAGGTCTTTCAGGTACGTCAAAGCGATGGTTCATATGCTTCTGGTAAACAAATCGTAGGACAAAAAGATGCAGATGGTAATACTATAGGTTTAGCTGCAGCAATGACAGGTGTTCAACCAGGTGCCATGAGTACACCTACTTTTGTACCCACAGGAAAAAATGCAGATGGAGAGGCTAATACATTTAATGTAGAGAAAGATACTCCAGAAAAAATACTTAATACTTTCCAAAACGTTACGCCTAAAGCTGCAAATAGAATGACACAAGAAGCCATAACAGCTAGAGATGATGTTGTAAGACTAGCAAACATAGCTAAATCTGAAGGTAATAGAAAAGAATTTGAATTGCAAAAAGCAAAACTAAGAGCTCTAGATATGGGTATAATTTTAGCACAAGGTAATCAAGGAATAGAAGACATAAAAGATGGTGATACAAGAAGACTTAGTGCTGTGTTATCAGATGCTACAGGTAGTAATATCCAGATTGTACCAAGAGATGACAACTTATTTAATGTTATAGTAGATGGTAAGATTAGAGATGAAAAAGGAGAAACTGCTGAGAGTATAGGACAAAAAGCAAAACTTGTATTTGATAATAAATATAAAGCTCAAATGACTACTATAGCTGTAGAACGTAGTAATCTTGAACATAAATCACAATTAATAATAACTCAAAAAATGATGGCTGACACAGCAGAGATGGAAAGAGTAGTAGCTAAAGCAAACGGAGAGTATAGAGTAGCATTACTAAAAGACGGAAGTTGGAAATCTGAAGATGTGAAGCTGCAAGATGGAACAGAGATAAGTGTATTGGTGAGAGGTGATGCTCTGGCAACAATTAAAACTGAAGAAGGATTAAATGAAAAAGGTGATGCTGTTATATACACTAGGTTGGTACCTTTTAGTGGTGGAAATGACTATAGCGGCTCATCGTACAAAGCTGCACAACAATAGAGGTTTCTAATGGCTATAAAAGCAGGTCTATATACACCCAATATTCAAAGTATTGCGAATGATATACCGACTGCCGAGAGTGTTGCTAATGATATACCGACTGCCGAGAGTGTTGCTAATGATATAAGTAATACATCTAGTATTAGTCAGCTTGAACAAAATAATTTAGCTGGACTTGCAAACATGAGAGCAGCAGCTGACTCGCTTGCCCCAGAACAAGAATCCCCCGAATCCGCTCAGGTTTTTTACAGCCCAAGCACTAGAAAAATGTTTGTTAATGGTTTAATGTTCGACGATGACGATGCCAAAACAGCATTAGAATCTGTAAATTATTTAGAATCAGCACCTATAAAACCTTCTGGAGATGTAGCAACAGACTGGTCAAGAGTAGCTCCTAAAGAGTATGGCTCATACATTAAAGGAATTAAAAATCCACAAGCAGGTAGATTATTTGCAGAAAACTTTGATATAGGTGGCAGTAATCTAAAGCTATTGAGTGGAAGAGCGGCACAATTTTTTGGAGCTGAAGAGACAGGACAAGGATGGGTTGATTCAGCTGTTAGAGAGCTAGAAAAGAATGAGCCTTTTCAAAGAGAGTTTACTAGTATTAAATCAGGTTACATATCAGACGGAGACGCAGGTGAGTCTCATGATGCTATAGATTGGTTTGTAGCTAATTTTGCTCAACAAGGTCCTAACTTAATAGAATCCGTAGCAGCTGCATTAATAGGATTTGGAGTAGGAGCTGTAGCTGGTGGCGGTGCAAATCCACTTACTGCTATAGGTGGAGCAATAGCTGGTGTTCTAGGAAAATCATCTTATAAACAAGCTGTACTAAAAGCAGCTAAGAAATATAACAAAGACAGAAAATCTCTTACTTCTGGGGAAAGAAAACTTCTTCGTGAAGTATCAAGCTTAACTGCTGTTGCTAAAATAAAAAATCCTAATATATATGGAGGCTTACCACTAGCCAATGCAGGGATTAAAAGGCAAATACTTAAAGAGAATAAAGACAACCTTGATAAGGTTATTAAAGAAGGATTGCCCGGTGCTGCTAACCTAATAGCTGCAACAGGTAAACAACAAGCTATATCAGGTGGTATTACATCAGGATTTGGAATTAGTAGTTATGGGATGGGTCTTGGAGACACATATGGTGAACAAAGAGAGCTAGGTCAAGACAACAGATTGACTGCAGCTCTTACAGCAATACCTTATGCTGCAATGGAGATGCTCCCTGAGTTTGTATTAGCTGCAAGATTATTTAAAGTTAACCCAAAACAATTAGCAGGAGCTGCTAAACTTGCAACATCAGGTGGAAGAACATCAAGAGGATTAAAAGGATTTGGAGTTGGTGGTGTATTAGAAGGTCTTACAGAAGTGGGTCAAGAAAGTTTAATATTAGCTAACACAGGACAGTTTGATATTAATAGTCCTGAAGTTCGGAATAGATTAATTAATTCATTTGCAGCAGGAGCTGCTGTTGGTGGCCCAATCGGTGGTGCAGCTAACTTACTTTCTAAACCTAGTGCAAATATATTAGACCCAAGTAATACAAATACAGAGCCACCCGTATCTAATCCACCTTTATCAGGCAAAGAAAAACTTACAGCAGGTACTGCAACTTTATCAGGAACAACTGGAGTCCCAGCTATAGGTCAACAACTACCTTTACCTGGGACTGAAGGAACTGTTAAGGATAGACTTAATACTGATGCTAGAGAATTAAATAAACTTGAGCCAGTGCCTGATACACCAGAAGTTGCTACTGTATCTAGTCAAACAAATATACCTGACCTTACACCTAACGATACTATTGAAGGAGCTAAACCTGTTATTAGTAAATCTCGTGGTAAAAGAATTAAAGAAGGAAGGGGTGAAGAAGCGTCAGCTATTGCAATAGGAGAGATAGTAACTGTTGGTGGAAGAGAAGCATTAATTACATCATATGTTCCAAACGCAGATAAAAGCACTTTAGAAAACCCTAGAAAAATGGGTTATACCGATACAGCATATTATGGTTATGAATATACTGATGTTAGTGGGCAATATGGAAGTGGCACAGAAGCTGCAATAATAAACCAAAACAAAGACTTAGTAGCAAAACCTATAAAAATTAGAGAGGCAAAAGCTAGATTTAAAAAATTTAACGATGCTAAAATGAAAGCTCAGAATGCTAAAATTAAAGCAGAAAACGAAAGGATAGCAGCTGAATATAAAGCAGAACAAAAAGCAGAGAAAGCTAGGATAGCTGCTGAAAAGAAAGCAGAGAAAGATAGAATAAAAGCAGAGAAAAAAGCGGGTACTAAAGGTGAAGCTCTTAAAGCTCCATCAATAGAAAACATAAAAGAGAATGTTGAGTTGCAACGAAGAATAGATGTAGAGAGAGGTAGGATACCGCCGACTGACGCTGATAGAATTAGGCTAGCACAAGAAGAAGCAAAAGTAGAAGCTGAAGCAAATAAGCTTATTAAAGATAACAACATAGATACTAACTCTGAAGAGTTTAAAAATGAAGCTCAAGAAGTATTTGGTGACTTAGGGCCTGCAGGGTCTAGAATGTTTGCCGCAGAACAAATTATTAAAAAGAGAAAGGAGAAAGCAAAAGTTGTGAAAGCAATTTTAGCAGAAGATGATGCGAAAAACAGCATGGATGATAAAATACAAAACCGATATGGAGACCTTTATGAAAAAGGAGAAAAAGAAGCTGAGCTAGCTGCATTAGAAGAAGAATTAGAGGGTATAAAAAAAGAGGAAGCAGGTGAGGAAACAGCGTTCCGTAAAATTGTAGGCGGGAAAGTTCTTTATCAATTAAGTGAAAGTTTTAACAGTGTAGATACTCAAGCTGAAATAGATAACGCAGAACTTACAGAATCATATACACCTATACCTTCTGGTGGAGTTAACTTTGTACAACTTAATGGTACAAAAGAACAACACGAAAGATTTGTACAGGATGCACGTGGTTTAATAGTATCGTTTGGCAATGATGCTGTAGAAGCTATGAGTGATTTTGCTATAAGAACAATGCCAAAAAAAGGAGGAGCACAAAATGATAAAAAGCAAAGCTCAGCTGAAATGGCTGAAGGCGAACAATCCGGAACTGGCGGAGCAGCTCTTAAAGCAAACGCCAAAAAATCTGACACTACCAACAAGAGTGGGCCTAAAAAGTCTGTCGGAAAAAAGGAAACGGGAAAGGAAAAATTACAAGTTGAGGAAGATAAAGACTCCGTTCGGAAAGATATCAAAGAATCTGTTGATAAATCAGAAGATATCAAGAGGAAAAATAACGAAGTCATAAATCAAGAAGGTGGTATACCAGGACAAACACTTACTAAAAAACAAATAAATGAAGAAGCTGCTAAACTGCTAGTAAAAAATAGAAAAGGAACTAAGACTGATAGGAGAATAATAGCTAATGCAAAGGTAGACGAAAAAAGAGATGACGCTGAGGCTAAAGAAAAAGCACGAGAACCTGTAGTAGTATCAGGTAAGAAACTTTGGAACGACAAAAGAAAATACATACCAGGAGCTTCAACTATAGAGTATGGTTCTCTTCCAATATCAAGTCAAAAACGAATGGATGAGTTAGCTACGGACTCAGATGTTACAGATATATTACTACAAGTTACTAGTTTATATCAGCAATCACTTTATGAAATGCTACAGGCAAAGACC
>TARA_R110000823_G_scaffold47903_17_pt1 | contig 10560 bp, 5 predicted proteins | sample TARA_R110000823 | Tara Oceans TARA_R110000823 (sample SAMEA4397722) | marine metagenome | biome: Polar Biome; feature: [DCM] deep chlorophyll maximum layer (ENVO:01000326); material: water (ENVO:00002006), including particulate matter (ENVO:01000060) such as... | depth 20 m | reverse complement strand
GTCGGCCGAGACAGCGCACAGCGAACGCAGTGAGCGAGCGACCCCCTTGAGGGGTGAGGAGCGCAGCGACGAATCATCTCTCCGGGCGCGCCATACATAAAAAGGGTTCCTCACAGAGGAGCCCTTTTTATGTATGGGCTGCTCGAAAAACTGGTATGCACTCCCCGGTTCGAGCCGGGGCCGCGAATTTTCCGTACACTGGCGCGGAGCACCCTGAGCTATCACGCAAGAAAGCGTCCGCGTTGCTCAGGCTGAAATGTATTTTCGGTTATCGCATTTGCCCCATCGGAGCCTGGCTAGCCATGATGAATTTCAACAACCCGGTCGGTTCGGGAATCCTCTGGTTCCATAATCTGACAACTGCAGACGGCACGCCCGTTGCATATGACCCCCAGGCGCGCGCGTTCCTGCCTATGCCGCCATTTTGCGCCAACCGTTCCATTATCGGTTGCAACTGGATCGCGCCCGAGGAAGGCGCGTACTGTCGCTCCTGCGCCATGACTACCCTCGCGCCCGACCCCGAAATACCCAACGCTATTGATCACTGGGCTGAAACCGAAGCCGCAAAGCGCTGGGTGATTGACAACCTGGGCCGCTGGCACTGGTTCAGGCCTGAAGATCCCGGTACCCGGCCAATTTTTCATATGCTCGCCGATGGACATACCCTCGCGGCGATGGGACATGGGGATGGAGTGGTCACAATAAGTGTATCCGAAGCCGACCCCGTGGTGCGTGTTTCCCGCAGAGAGGCGCTGGATGAACCCTTTCGCACCATGATCGGCCACATGCGCCATGAAATTGCCCATATGCTCTGGTGGCGGCTGAGCTTGCGAGAGGACTTTCTCGCGGCATTCCGGGAAATGTTCGGGGACGAACGCGTCGACTATACCGCGGCGCTGCAAAAACACTACGAACAAGGGCCTCCCGCAGACTGGGAAATGTTTTACCTGACCTCATACGCTTCTGCGCACCCCCACGAGGACTGGGCGGAAACGGCGGCACACCTTTTGCACCTGACGGATATTACGGACAGTTTTGTGGCATCGGGACTCGTTTCGTCCGAAATGCCCGGACACAGGTGGGACCCCTATGCAGAGCCCGATACCGCCTTGCTTGTGCACGTAGCCTCCGCCCTCGTGATGCGAATCAACCACATCAATCGATCCATGGGGCTATCGGATGTCTATCCTTTTGTGCTGTCCGAAACTGCGCACAAAAAACTCGCTTTCGTGCATGACTGGTTGCGCCGAGGAGCCCAGGGGCGCTGATCCCGGCCTGTTCTCCAATTGTCAAGCAAGGCCCCCGGACACCTTATTTTTCAGTGTTAATCGCAGCGAAGCTTCTTTCCATGCGGAGGCTGGACAGTGGCCCGTCAGGTAATTTTTTCTCGATGTGCTAGGCTTGTTCGTGAGTAAAGGAGTCAAAGTATGGCGAATGCATCCAAGTCAAAAATGTCACAGGAAGTCCTGGCCTGGCGCGATCCTTCCATGGATTCCGTCATGGGAACAGAAACGCCCAAGGATCCCAACAAGGGCTATATCGCCCTGCTGGGCTGGAGCGTCAATGCGATTAAAGCGGCACAGAAGTTTGATCGCCGCTACATCGTGGTCGCGCCCAACTGGGCCGCGGATTTTTGTACGGCCAATGACATCCCCTTCATCCCCTGGGATTTTATTCGCCTGAATGATCGCTCGCTGGAGATTGCCCAAAGGCTGAAAGCGGAAGGCGTGGATGTCGCAATCCCGCTGTTTGAAGAGACCGTCGAGTGGTCAGGGGCGATAAATTCCGTGCTGTTAGGCAATCCCCGCATGTACGGCCAATCCATTCTGTTCCGCGACAAGGCGCTGATGAAGCGCCGGGCACAACTTGGCGGCATTCGCGTCGGAATCTTTGAAGAAGCCCATGAAAAAGAAGACGTCGTGCGCTTCATGAAGCGCGTAAACCAGACTCTGGTGAAACTCGACGGTGACCCGGATGACCCGATTCACGTCAAAGCCTTTGACAAGGCAGGTTGCCTGGGCCACCGCATGATCCGCTCGCTTGAAGAAATCGACAGTATTCCCTATGAAGAATATCCTCTGTTGATGGAGAGCCACCTGGATGGCTGGGAATTTGCGGTTGAAGCCTGGATTCACGATGGCAAGATCCAGTTCCTGAATATTTCAGAGTACGTCACCCTGGGTTATTCGGTATTCGTGCCTGCCACGGAGGAACTGGAAAGCTGGCGGAACGCGATCACAAAGCAGATCGAGTTGCTGATCAAAACCTTCGATATTCAGTTCGGCCTGATTCACCCCGAGTACTTCGTGACCAGTGACGGCACCATGTACTTTGGCGAGGTGGCCTACCGCCCGCCGGGCTTCAAGGCCTTCGAACTGATTGAGCGCGCCTACGGGTTCAACGCCTATCAGGCCTCGATGCTGGTATTTGATCCCAAGAGCACCCCGGAGGAAGTGGATAAATTTTTCCCGGAGGAAGTAGTGGACGCCAAGGGATATGCCGGCTGCTTTGGTGTGTACCCGAGGCGACGGGTGGTGAGCAAGCTGGAAATGCCCAAGGAGTGCATTGAGCATCCTTACTTTGAATCGCATGAACTGGTATCCCCTGCGGAGGAGACCGTTCCGGACCGAAATGCTTTCGGCACGCATTGGGGCCTTGTCTTCTTCTTCGGGGATGACCCGATCAAGATGCGGGACTTGCTGAAAGCCCAGGAAGAACTGGACTTCTACGTCTAGAAGCTCGCCGGCTAATCAACCGGGCCCGGCAACACAGGTTGCCTTCGGCCCGGTCGATGTCATTGCGCGGTTAGCTGCTCTGGTATCGATGCCGATGGCAAGTTGTATGCGACGACAGGTGATGCCCATAACGCGGGGCTGACCCAGGATATCGACTTTCTCGCGTGTAAGACTCTGCGCTTGAATCCCGAGCGAGTGATATAACTGCAGGCCCCAGCGCTCACGCTGCCCGCTCCCTGGCTCTGTTGCTTCCTCGATGCGACCCGAAGTGGTGCCTTCTGGAGGCGGCTGTGCTTCAGGGGAACATCAAATGCGCACGAGTCGACAGTTTGGAGGGTCCGGCCTGTCCCATTTCCGGCAACAATGGGATACTGTACTGTCCGAGTTGCCGCCGGTCTGTGTAGAACCGCGCCCTGCGGTTTGCGCCCGATCAACAGTTAGTTTCCAGAGCATCCAGGCACGATCGCATTGAAGTCGTTATACCTACATATAGGCTTGGGCAAAACCGGCTCTTCTTCCCTGCAGTCATGGCTGTCTTTGAACAGTACTTCCCTCGCCAGCCAGGGCATCGGCTACGCCGACCTCGTACCCCAGGCCAAACACGGCAGGATCTCCTCCGGCAACGGGCAGCCGCTTTGGCGGGCATTCAAAAACGCCGACCTGGACGAAGTCAGCCGGTTGCTGCGGGAAGAGTACTGCCCGTTGGGCGGCCCCGAGGTTGCAATTGTGAGCTGCGAGCTTTTGCAAAACCTGCCGCGACCCCAGATTCTCCAGTTCCGGAAATTATGCACCGAACTCGATATCGCAGTGACGGTCGTCGTGTTCGTGCGCAGCGCCTACGAGCACTGTTACTCGAGGTACGGCCAAAGCGTGAAGCGGGACGGCGCATCGCATGCGTTCGGTGAGGGCAGGACGGACCTGAGCGGGTGGGTCGCCCTCGACCGTCTCGTCACCTATTCCCGCGTATTCCCCGACAACCTGAGGATTCTTAACTACGACAATACGGAGCGGGATATTTTCAAGGCCTTCGCCACGGCCACCGGCATCGACCTCTCCGTCACCACGCCGCTTTCGGGCCGTGTCAACCGTAGCCTGACCTTTGCCGAACTCGAGGTGCTGCGGCAGATCAACGCAGTGCACGATGGCAGTTTCGCCACACCCATCTCGGACTACCTGATCGAGACCTTTCCCGACCGTGAGCCGAAAATCTTTTACCAGGACGAACTGGTGGAGCAATTGCGCGGGGAGCACGGCAGCGACGTCGAGTGGATCAATCGGCACTTCGACGTGACACCACCGCTGGTTGCCGATCATTACACCGGAGAGGAAACCGGCGCCGAGGAGGACAACGACGCGAGCACCTGGTCCGCCATTGTCGAATGGGCCCGCAATTACAAGCCACCACGCCAGAAACTCGGCGAATTTGCCGACCTGCTCGACGCCCTGGCCGACTGGATACGCGATCCCGACCCACAGGCCGCCAACGCCCTGTCGAAAAAGGCCCGGCGTTGCCGGTCCGGCCAACGGCTCGTGGCGAAGGAATCGCCGGCGCAGGATCCCGACCAAGCGAGTCCGGCGGAGCCCGCGCTGCGTCACATTCTGACTGCCAGGGGTTTAAGGAACTATTGTCGGAATCGCTTGAAAGTGCGACGGAAGTAGCGCCTCGTTGTCCAGTACACGCGACGGCGGGCCACATACAGGTCCGTTTCGCACCTGTTCTGTTGCATGTCGCGCGACGCCGGCACGCCGTCCCGGGTCAGGGCTGAACAACCGGATAGCTGCCCGGCGCGGCCAGCGTGTGTTCAGAGCGGGATTCATCCGGCCAATCCACCTCAAGGGTGTAGGGCGCGACAGCTTGACCCAGCCCGAAATGCAGCCAATGGGTATCCTGGGAAATGTTGGTATTCAGCCCCTGTACCCGAAAGCCCACTATATCGCCGTGACTGTCCCGCAAGAGTGCCTTTGCGCCCACAGCAGAGCGGTTGGCGTTGGTGCCCTGCAGGCTCACAAGTATCGCGTCGTCAGGAGTGGTGGTTCGGTTCAGAAATAGCCTGGGCGAGCCGTTCGTGCCGGGATGCTGGCCGAAGCCATTGGTGAGTACGACATCCGGCCGGCGATCGGCATCGATGAAGCCGTGTGCAATCAGGTCCGCCCTGTGCAGTTCGTCCTCGGGCCGCGGGCGGATCACGCTCTCACTGAACGAGCGCCCGGCGTTGTTGGCCAGAATGAAAGTATCGCCGTTTGGCAAGCCCTCGTCATCGTGCCGTACGCCCATCACGTCCAGCCAACCGTCGTTGTTGAAATCCGCGGCGGTAACGCCAGCGGTAATGGCGGTGTGGGGCGGGAGTTGCTCACAGGAGGGGTCGAACCTGCCTTTGCCGTCATTGAACAGCACGCTATCGCGCACCACCTTCGGAGCAAAGCTCTGGAAGTTTTCGCGCAGAACACCGGAGAGCCCCTCGGCCTCGAGACTGCCCTTGAAGTGGTCGAGATCAGCATGAAACTCCCACCGCATGTGCCAGCGCTCGGCTGCAACCGAGTACCAGATATAGGTGCCAGGGCGGGAAAAATCGTCCGGTTCCCCGGCTGCAGAACGCGTGTCCAGGTCAAACTGCCGGGCACTCGGGTGATGCCCCTCGCGGCCGAGGTAGATATCCGCCGCATCCCTGAGCTGACCCGTCTTGAACAGCGGCACGTGCTGTTTCAGGTTGAACCTCAAAGAAGGCGAGCGAGACTGAAAGGAGATCGCGTTCCAGTCACGATCGCCGTTGCGGTGGACCCTGTAGATCAGTTCGCCCGTATCGTGCGACACGTTGTCCGAGGAGGTAGGCGGACTGTAGCGCCCGACAAACACGTCGAGGGCGCCGTCGTTGTTAAAATCACCGGCGGCAATTGAAAACACCCGCGAAGCGAGTATGTCAGTTGTGCGCCCCGAAGCGGGATGCCAATGCAGCTTCAGGGAAGCGCCTTCGATATACAGGTAGTCGTCGCGACCATCCCCATCGAAGTCCGCCATCGTACCCCTGCCGTGATCGAGTGCCTCGAAGGTGAGAAACCCTTCCTCCACCGGCGTCAACCGGAACACACCTTCATCGATGTGGTTCTCCAACAAGATGTTGGGGAAACCCTCCCGCGTGAGTGTGGCGTGGTATAGATCGACCGCGCGCCCGTCCGCTGATGCCACGGGAATCAATGCCCGGGACCGCGCCTTCCGCATACCTATGGCATCGGGGAGGTCGAGACGGGTGAAATGTGGCTCACCGGTACGGCTGTCATTCCTCAATATCATGTTCGGCGTACCCTTGCCGATTCCGTCCGCACCGCCGCCGGCTATAGCAATATCGAGGTCGCCGTCATTGTCGAGGTCGGCCAGCGTATAACCATGTCGATCCGGGCGCCCTCTGTCGGCGACCAGCGTCCCGGAGGCGTCATGAAACGCGCCGTTCTCATTGATCAACAGATAGGGGTTCAACTCGTGCCCACTGATGAGAATGTCGTCCCTGCTATCGTTATTAAGATCCGAGATGGCCAGCGAAAACGTCTTGGTAACGATGGTGGGACCCAGCAACCCGGAAGCGTCTTGCATGTTGATAGCGGCGATCGCAGCGGGATTGGGGGCGTAACCCGAATTGAATGCGCAACTCAGGCGTCGTATAGATTGATCGAACGTGAGGGAAAGCCGAGCCTTCCAGGTTGCTACAGGTTCCCCGCCGCAGGTCGCCAGCAGTGCGATCGCCCCGAAAAGCACAAGCATGCTCCCTATGAGAAGGCTCTTTTTCAATGTCATAGGGTCACATTCCCGAAGTCAGTTCTGGCCCCTGAAGTTCGGGCAGCGGCACCTGTACCGAACGGAAGGCGACGTCCCTACCTCATGGACTAATTGGAAGTTATCGTGAACGAAATCTGTCGTTCATTGCCCAGCGCTGGTTTTTCCCCGTTACCGCGTACGCAGAGCTCTTGTCGCGGGCTGGGCTGGGAAGATCGCATTTCGCTTTCCTTCCAATCTACCACAGTTTGCAGGCCTCGGGCCTCAAGACTGCAGTGGCCCCGGAAGCCGGCAGCACGCAACAAGTCGTGCCCTGCGGTTTTCACTGGCTTCCCTGCTGGTTGAATGCTGTCGGGCTGAAATCCTTCCCGGCGAAAAGCGCCAGTGTCCCAGGTAAGCCGGGCCCCTCGCCACGCCCTGCGCGATTGGCCGGCGCACGCCAACAATTGTCCGGTGCCAGAACGCCCCGGCACCGGGTGCGCACTTCAGTCCCCGGTTGTTCCCGGCGGTGGCTGATCATCCCGCAGCAACAACCAGGCCTGCAGGGTCAGCAGGTCGGCGACCGTCAGCTCACCGTCCTCGTTGATATCGGCCAGCGCAGATTCCAGCGGCGTGAGCTGCTCGGCGCCGATAAGGACACGGTTGAGAACCAGCGCATCGCCCACGGTCAGGCGACTGTCCGGCGCCCCGCGCGGTGCGATGTCGCCGCGGTTCGAGGCCGTCGGGTCCGTGCCCAAGTCCAGTTCGCCGTCGACGAATCCGTCACCGTCCGCATCAATGCCATGCGGGTAGAGTGTGTTGGCGACCACGCCGCCCGCGCCATCCACCAGGCCGTCACCGTCGGTATCGACGTTTTCGGGGTCGGTGCCATCGAGATCTTCCTGTTCATCGGATACGCCGTCGCCATCGGCGTCCGGCGCAACAGGCACCAGTTCCACCGCGCCGAGGTCGTCGGCAAAGCCGTAGGGCCGGGCCACGTCACGCTGGTCGAAGGGCGGGCTTTGCCCGGTCTCGACAGCGTTATCCACCGCAGGCGACTGCGGCAGCGGCGGCATCGACGAGGTCGGGCCACCGTAATCCCCGAACGGCGCGAGCAAGGCATTCACCGGGCTGGCGGCGGTGCCCACCAGGGGCCCGGCGGGGAACGGTACGCTGACTTCCGTATTGGTGCCGATCAGGTTGGCACCGGCCGCCAGGAAGCTGCCGGAACCGACGGCAAGGTCGTCCCCCTGCCCGGAAGTGGACACGCTGTTGCCGGCGATAATGCTGTTCTCGATCAGCACGCTACCGCTGCTGTTGTAGACGCCGCCACCCTGGTAGGCGGCCACGTTGAGCGAGATCGTGACATGCCGCAGCGTGGCACTGCCTGACGCGCCGGCGTTCATGTATATGGCACCGCCGCCGCCGAAGCCTCCCTGCGTGCTGATGTTGCCGGCGAGCGTGGTGTTGATCAGTGTCATCACACCCTCATTGGTGATGCCGCCGCCGGATGCCGCCGTGTTAGCGATCACGCTGCTGTCAATCAGCGTCAGCGATGCGTTTGCCCGGTTGTAGATGCCGCCGCCGCGGAAACTCACCGTGTTGAAGGATACCGTGGAGCGCACGAGCGTGAGGCTGCCGCGGTTACTCACGCCACCACCGTCAACGCCGCCACCGCCGGTGATGTCCACGCCGCGCAGTTCGGCCTGTATGTCGGTATTGACGCGCAGCACCGAACTACTGCCACTGCCGCGGAGCACAATATTGGACGTGAGGTTGGAGGTTTCGATGAGGACGTTCTTGTCCAGCACCAGCGCGCTGTTGAGGAGGAAAGTCTGGCCGTCGAGCGCCGTATCGAAGCGCAGCGTCGCACCGCTCAGCGCAGTGGCCACCCGCGAGCGCAGGGACCCGGCCGAACCGTCGTCCAGCGCCGTGGTCACGACCGCCGAGGCCTGCAACTCCACCGAACCGATGTCGTTGCCCGCGCCATAGGGCCGCGGCAGCAGGCGCTGGTCAAAGCCCGCCACGGCCGCCGCCTGGTCGATCACCGGCGAGGTATCCTGCGGCAGCCGCGTCGGCGTGAGGCCGCCGTAGTTGTTCAAGGGCTCGAGCAGCGGGTCTTTCGCACTGCCGGGGCCGCCCACCAGCGGCCCGGCCGGGAACACACCGGCCACGGAATCATTGTTACCGATAAAGTTCTGCCCACTGGGCGTAATCACCAGGTTGCCGCGCGCGTAAATATCCGCGCCGCTACCATTCACACCACCCACGCTCACGCCGTTGCCCGCCACGATGCTGTTGCCGATACTCAGGCTGCCGCTGGACAGGTCCATCCCACCGCCGCTGTTCACCGCGGTGTTGCCAGCGATCGTCGAGCGCAGGATGGATACCGTGCTGGTCTGCCCGAACAGGGCGCCGCCGATGTCGGCGGCGCTGTTGTCGCTGAGGGTGACGTTGTCGAGGAAGACGGTCGCGGACGTGTTCGATTTGCGGCTGGCGATGGCCCCGCCGAAGCTACCCGCCGAGTTGTTCGCCAGGGTCGAACCGGTGATGTTCAGCGTGCCGTCCAGGTTGTAAATGCCGCCGCCTTCGAAGGTCGCCGTGTTGCCGGAGACCGTCACCTCCTGCAGCGACAGGTTGCCCTCGTTAAGAATGCCGCCGCCGTTGCCGGTACTGTTGCCGCCGGTGATGTCGAAACGGCGCAGCGTGGAGAACACGCCGGGGCGTATTTCCAGCACCCGCGATTTGCCGTTGCCGTCGATGGTAAGGCGTTCTTCCAGCGCCGAGGAATCGATATCGATATCCTTGTCGATCACCAGCGGCTCACCCGCCAGGGTAATCGTCGCGCCGGAGAGCTTGTTGGTCAGCACCACCACGGAGCCGACCCCGGCGTCCGCAATGGCCTGGCGCAGCGAACCGTAACCACCGTCGAGCGCGCTCCAGGCGTTGGTCTGGATGAAATAATAGTTGAGAGGAAAGCTGCCCATGCTGTAGCTGTGAAAGCCGGCCACGGCGATGTAGTAAGTAGTGCCAGCCACCGCGTTGAACGCCACGCGACTCTGGAATCCGTAGGTATCGTCGTTCGGCGTCACCACCGGCGTGAGCGCATCGACGCTGCTGCCGGTGTACACGCCCAGTTTGGTGTCGAAATCGGCGCCTGCGGTATCGAACACCATCTGCCCCGAGTATTCCGGCGTAAACTTGAACCAGACGCTGCTGTAATTGAGGAAAGCCGGCTCACCTGCCTCGCGCGTGGCATCGAAATTCACGCTGTACCAGGTATTGTGGGAATACAGCGTTGCCGGGCAGGGGCTCTCGCCGGTAACACAGTTATCTGCGTTCGGGTCTGCCGCCTGCGGATTCAGCAGCGCCCTGGCATTGGCGAAGTTATCGTTCGGCGGCAGGTAGGTGATGGCCTTGTTGGCGGCGAGCGCGAAGCGCTGCTGGCCGCCGCTGACGGTAAAGCCGTAGACCTTGACGATGTGGTCGCCGCCGCCCGCCTGCGAGGGCATGTCGGTGACTTTCACGTTGTCGACATGGTTCACCAGGAGATTGTTGGTGGCCGGGGAATCAAAGAATTCCAGCCCGGGCGGGGTCCAGGGTATGCCGGCCACGCCGCCGCCGGGAGCGAGCACGTAGGTGGTGAGGTCGTTCTTCAGATCGCAGGGCCTGTCGACCACCTGCGGTTGACCCGCCACCTTAATCGTCTCCTGCCCGCAGGCCACAGGCTGGCAGAAGCCCCCCGTGCAATCGCTGTCGTCGTCGCAGAACTGCTTTGCGTTAAGGTAATTGCAGTAGCGCGCCACCGAGCCGCTTTTGCCCGGCAGGTCCGTCCATGCCAGGGTCGTTTTCAGCGCGCCGGTGGGCGTGCCTACCGGGAGGGACATCCTGAAGCTCAGCTCCTCGCCCTCGCTGATGTAAGCCTGGCGGTACTGGGCGGGCGTTAAGGCGCCGCTGCCCGGCGCGTTGGGCGCGATCAGCGCATCGATCGCCGGCTTTGCCCGGGCCAGGCCGTGGCCGTAGGCGTAATCCGGGCCGACCCGCCCCAGGTCCTGCGCGGTGTTCACCAGCAGGGCCTTC
>TARA_R110000823_G_scaffold171736_14_pt1 | contig 10571 bp, 6 predicted proteins | sample TARA_R110000823 | Tara Oceans TARA_R110000823 (sample SAMEA4397722) | marine metagenome | biome: Polar Biome; feature: [DCM] deep chlorophyll maximum layer (ENVO:01000326); material: water (ENVO:00002006), including particulate matter (ENVO:01000060) such as... | depth 20 m | reverse complement strand
AGTGGCTTGATTATAAATTGACAAAATTTATGCAATGATTGGGTTATCTTCGGCTGGGCACCATCGTCAACCTTGAGATCGACACTATCAGCCTGTGGATGGAGGAACGCCGCCGGGATATCGACGCATTACGCTATAGCCAATCTTTCAGGGACAGCCTGTCGGATTACCTTGAGGATACTGCCGGCCGGGAGAGCGCGCTGGCGGTACTGGAGGAACGATTACAGGTGGTAGTGCGCGCCTATGATTACGAAGCCGCTTCCCTGCTCGACACGCAACTCAATAGCATTGTGCACGTCGGCGTTCCATCCGGCGTGACTGCTCCTTCTGCGCAGCCACGCGTGAACGGGACTGGCTCTACGGGCAGCGATGCGCAGTTTCACATGAGCGTAGAGGGGGAGCAGCCCGCTGTCGTCGAAATAATTGCGCCCGTACTCGATGGCAATGATGGAGGCAATTCCGCTTTGCTCGGCTATATCCGACTGCAAGGCGCATCCGACATTCTTTTCTCAGACGACCTGAGCAACCAGCCGGGGTCAGCCCGGACGCTTGAAACGCTCCTCCTCGACCTGGGCACGCCGGAGGCCATAACCGGCATACACCTTACTCAAATCGATGGCGACGAACCGCAGATCGTCGACATCGCAACCGACACGGAGTCTGCACGGCAATGGTCAAGTGTCGTCTCCGACGGTTCGGGCCAGCTGGAAATGGTCGACCATCACGGCAATGCAGCGTTTGCGGTTATAAAGAAGATCCCCGACCTGGGCTGGTTCATAATGGCGAAGGTCGATCAAGTGGAGGCATTTGCCCCACTCCGCGCCCTGGTGGGCTGGGTCGGCATCACCTCATTGGCGATCCTGCTCGCGATCAATGTCATATTGTTCCAGATAGGAATGCGGCAGCGCAGAATCTATCAACTGGCCCTTGTAAAAGAGTCCGAGCGCTTTTTGAAGGCGACAATAGACGCGCTGGATTTGCATATCGCCGTGCTGGACAGCCAGGGTGTCATTCTGGCCACCAATAACAAGTGGGAAGATTTTGCCCGCGCCAATAGCGGCAACCTGGCCAGCGTATCGGAAGGCGTGAGCTATCTGGATGTGTGCCGGCGCTCCGCGCTGGAGGGCGATGAGGATGCCGCTGCCGTTCTGGAGGGATTCGAGACCGTGATGCGCGGCCGCGAGGCGCATTTTAGCCACGAATACCCCTGCCACTCCGAACACGAGTTGCGTTGGTTCGTGGTCGATATTACCGCCTTCTCTGCTGAATCCTTTGTGCGACACATAGTGGTTGCCCACAACGATGTCACCCAGCAAAAGCTGGCGGACCAACACTTACAACGGCTCAACCGCTTTTATGCCACGCTCAGTGAGATGAACAAGGCGATCATTCGCGCCGTTAGCCCGCAACAGATATTGCAGGACGCATGCCGCATTGCTTGCGAATCGGGTGATCTGGAGCTTGTCTGGGTCGGCAAACTGACAGAGCAGGGACAGTTGAAGAAGCTGGCTTCTCATGGTCTCGAGAGCCCATTTTTGGAAGCCATTAGTTTCGCTACCGTTGATGACCCCCTGGAGAGCCAGTGCGTTATCAGCCACGCGCTAGGCAGCGGCTCGATTTCGGCGGAGCAGGATATGGACCACATCGATGTGCCGCCTGCCTGGTACGACAACGCAAGAGAGCTGGGGCTCAAGTCGGTATTGGCATGCCCTTTACGCCGTGCGGGCGAGGTATGGGGCGTACTGCTGTTTTTCAACGAAAAGTCGGAATTCTTTGCAGACGACCTGGTAGCGCTGTTGGAGGAGTTGGCCGCCGACCTCGCCTATAGCCTGGACATGCTGGCCGTGCGCGAGGAGCGCGAAGAGGCGCAGGCGCGGCTGCTGCAAAATGCCAGGATCATCGAGTCGACCCACGAAGGCCTCTACATCGCAAATCAGGACAATGAAATCACCCTGGTCAATCCGGCCTTCTGCGAGATGATGGGCTATTCGGAAAGCGAGCTGATCGGCCAGTCGCCGGATATGTTGAGATCGCGGGAGCACAACGAGGCATTTAACGCGACGATTACCAACGAACTCCGATACCACGGCAAATGGCAGGGAGAAATCTGGAACACCCGGCGCAGCGGGGATATCTTTCCCGCGTGGCTCGCCCTTACAAGTGTCACGGACGACGCCACTAACGACCATTACACCATCGCCATAACACGCGACATCACGACGTATAAAGAGTACGAAGAGCAAATCCGGCACATCGCCAGCCACGACCTCCTGACGGATCTACCCAACCGCGTGGTTTTCGAGAACCGCACAGAATATGCTATTGCGCAGGCAGAGCGCAGCAATCGCCATGTGGCAGTCCTCTTCGTCGACCTGGACGGTTTCAAGTTGATCAACGATACCCTGGGCCATAAAGTCGGGGATGACCTCCTGAAGGCGACAGCGGACCGCATCGTAAAACTTTTGCGCAACACCGATACGGTCTGCCGGGTTGGCGGGGATGAGTTTGTCATACTGCTGACGGAGTTACACTCCGTGGATAACGCCGCGATCATCGCCGGGAAGATTAATGAGGTCATTGCAGAGCCGATTCAGCTTGGCACGCATCAACATATTGTGACCGCAAGCATTGGTGTCGCCGTTTACCCTGAGAATGGCAATAGTGTGTCGGAGCTGACCCAAATGGCGGACGCAGCGATGCTGGTCGCGAAACAAGGCGGGCAGGACGGCTTTCATTTTTACTCCGAGGAAATGGCCCGGGACGCAGAAGCCTACCTCGACATGCAGAATGAATTGCGGTTTGCAAGGGAGCGGGAGGAGCTCTACCTGGTATTTCAACCGCAACTGGCAGTCGCTACAGGGCATCTGGTTGGCATGGAGGCGCTGCTGCGTTGGCGCCATCCCCGCTTTGGTCAGGTACCACCGGATCAATTCATACCCATAGCCGAAGACAGCGGACAGATCGTGGATATCGGACGATGGGTACTGGCCGAGGCCTGTCGGCAGATGCGGCTCTGGGCGGATACCGGAATCGCGGCTCTCCCGATATCCGTCAACGTTTCCGCGTTGCAGTTCCAGCAGGACGGGTTTATCGAGACCGTGAAAGAAGTACTGCATGAAACGCGAGTGGAGCAGGGCCTCCTCGAACTGGAGCTCACTGAGACCCTGCTCATGACCTCAACGGAAAAAACGCTGGCGAAACTAAAACAATTGCGCAAGCTCGGGGTACGCCTGGCAATCGACGATTTTGGCACGGGTTATTCCAGCCTTGCCTATTTGCGACAGATTCCGGCCCAACGGTTGAAGATTGACAAGAGCTTCATACAGGATGTACCGCACAGCATGGATGCGAGTGCCGTTGTTAAAGTGATCGTTGATTTCGGAAAATCAATGGAGATGGACATCATGGCGGAGGGTGTCGAGACTTTCGAACAAAGTGAATTTCTGCGGGAGGTCGGGTGCCCGCATGCACAGGGCTACTACTATTCCAGGCCGCTCGACGCTGTGGCGTTTACGAAGTGGGTGGAGGAAAGGCGAGGCTTGAGCTGAGCGCCCTTCGGGCGGCGGGCGGGGCGCGCGGCTACTCACGATATGCTAAGCTGCTGATTAAAGAAAAATAACTTCGGGACTCGACCAGTCCAGGGACGCACCTCATGCGTATGCTTCCGCTTTGCCTGGCGCTGCTCGCCTCGGCCTGCTCACACCCACTGCAGATCATCGGCAAAGGGGATATTATCTCTGCCTCAGGCGAGCGCGATTGTACCTGGGCGGTGTATTCGAGCCATACCGACCCGGACAGCGAGGCCTGCCCCAACTACGTGGCGCGCGACTACCGCGAAACCTACACCGCCGTGCCGGCGCTCGGCTGGGACTTCGCCGGCTGGAACAATTGCCAGCTCGATAACATCTATTGTGTGTTTGACATACCCGCCGCCATCGTGGATGCGCATTGGGGCGATGCGGCGCCGCCACTGATCGCCCACTTTGAACCCCACTATGCCTTCGAAACGCTCGGCTACCGCGTCGTGGACGCGGCCTACCTCCGCGCATCGGACATCCTGCTTCTGCTTGGGGAAGACAGCCGGCTTTATGTATACGATGTCGCAGGCCACGAGACGCAATTCGTGCAACTGGACCAGCCGGGCACGGCGCTCTCGGTCGGCGCCAATGGGCTGCACGCGGTCGTCGGCCATAGCGGCGCCTTATCCTATATCGACCTGCAAACTCGCGAAGTTGTCGCGCGTTACGACGTATCGGCCAACGTCTTCGATATCGAACTCGCTCCCAATGGCCATGTGTACGTCATGCCGCTGGAGGACCAGTGGACGCGTATTCGCACGGTCAACCTGTGGTCCGGCATGGAAACCCTGCACAGTGGCGCGAGTGTCTACGATTCCACACGCATGGCCCTGCACCCATCCGGGGAATACATCTACGGTGCGAACAATGGACTGTCGCCGTCTGATTTCGAGAAGTATGACATCCGTGGTGGCAACGCAGTCTTCGTCGACGACTCTCCCTACCACGGGGACTATCCCATTTGCGGCGACCTGTGGATTCCCGGCGACGGCCAGCGCATCTTCACCGCCTGTGGCCAGGTTTTCAGATCCTCGGAGGATCCGGCAACGGATATGACGCACGTGGGGCAGATTGGCTCCCAACGCATGCGGCACATGAGCTTCAGCGGTGACGAGATACTTGCCCTGGAGTGGCTGGCGGACAGCGTGCGGGTTTTCGGCGAGGCGCCCTATCCGCTGAACGCCAAACGCTACCTTCCCAAACTCACGGTCGACGGAGAGGAATTCCAGGTCCGGGGACGGTTCGTTTTCCACACGTCCAGTGGTTCGCATCTCGTCGTCGGACAGGTTGAGGAAGGCAGCGGCCTGGCGCTGGACTACGGCATTGCCTACCCCTTCGAGGAATCGAATGGGGTGAACGTGAGACCGACCGCCCTGGCCGCCGCCGCAGGTTTCGTCGACATGGGCGAAATCGTGGCGCTGGATGGCAGCCCGAGCCTGGACCCGGAGAAGTCGTCCCTGACCTATCACTGGTCATTGCTGGAGGCGCCCGCCGGCAGCGCCGCCTACATCGTCTCGGCCGGGGACGCGCAGACGACGATCACGCCAGACCTTGAGGGCACCTATGTGATCAGCCTGGTCGTGCACGACGGCGCGCTGCCGAGCCATGCAACGGAAATCACCATCGTCGCGGAAAACCCCGCGGACAGACAGACCATACCCCTGAGTTTCTTCGTACAGGACGCCGAATATTCGACGGCGCTGGACCGGCTGGTGATGATCACGCCGGCGCCATTCCGTCTCGTCCAGTACGATCTGGCTGCCGGCCTGTTTCACACGACGGCGCTGCCGTCACAAACGGGGCACGTATCGGTGGCCCCCGATGGCCTGACGGCCGCTGTCGGTCACCCGGGCACCGACCAGATCAGTCTGGTCGACCTGGTGACCGGGTCAATCCTGCGTACCTACCAGGTGTCGGTGCCCTTCGGCGACCTCGTGCTCTCGGGCAACGGACACATCTACTTCTTTCCCCCGGCGGGCAACAACTCCGATTACCTGAGATGGATCAACCTGCAAACCGGCGTTGAAATGCGCAGCAACGACCGGTACAAAGGCGGCACCCTCGGGGACCTGCATCCCTCGGATCGCTATATCTACGCCACGTATGCGGACGTCGAGTTGTATGACATTACCGCGGGAACGTTCGACTTCCTGCGCGATTCGCCGTATCACGGCGACTTCGATATGTGCGGCAATGTATGGATCTCTCCCGACGGCCTGCGCCTCTACACACCCTGCGGCAATCTCTTCAAGGGGCTCCCGGATGCGCCGGGAGACATGAATTTCAATGGCTCCATGGCCGTCGCGGACGACGTCGCCAGCCTGTCTCATGGCCCCGACCACATCGCGGTGGTCTACGACGAGCCCTGGGTCTACGACCCGGACCAGCGCGCCTACCTGGACCTGTTCGACAGCGATAACCTCGCCTTCATCAGGCGTATTGTGCTACCCGAGTACGAGATGAACGGGACGCCCTATGCCGCGCGGGGCCGCTTCGTCTTCCACAGTGCTTCGGGGCATACCCTGGTTACCATTATTGAAGCCGACGAGGATGCGGAGATCGTTTTCGACCATTCGCTTTACATCAGGCATTGATCGCCGGGAATACTCCATCATGACGCTAAAAAGAGTCGCAGTTACTACATTACTGATCGGATCGGCCTTTTCGGGCAGCAACCTGGTTCAGGCCAGCCTGATTGGCGACACGGTGTCGTGTTCCGTGGAAAATTTTTACCCAACGACCTGCGGCCTTTCTGCTACGGCGGTGGTGGGCCCGGGGCCTGAGTTCACCATTATGCAGCAAGGCACGTCAGAGCTGTTCGATGTGGACATAGACGCCAGCAGCATACGATTAACCCCAACGGTTGTGCTGGGCCTGGGCTTTTCAGCGGGAGACACTATCACCTTCTCTGACCTGGATTGGGTGGGATTGCCGCGAGAGATTATCGGAGTGTCAAATTTCGATACTTTCGGCACCAGAAACCTCACCGACTCGGATTTAACGTTTACCTCGAGCTCGATTACGTTTGATCTGTCCCATTCCATTTGGATCGAGTTTGGCGCCGATACCTATGCGGCGTGGGATATCGAGTGGAGCGCCGTAGCTGCTCCATCGAGCGCGGGGCTACTGGCCCTCGGGTTGGCAGGGCTCGGGTGGTCACTGTGTATGACAGGCCTTGCTGGCGTAGGGCGGCCGCGGTTCGCGTCTGGTTGACCGCCCCCAAGGACGCTCAGCGAGAACCCAGCTGCCAGGGCCCCGTGATGGCGAAAATCATGCCCGGTTATATTGTTCTCGGCAAAGATATACAGTCGCGATAAAAAAGGGCCACAGCGTGGCCCTTGCATCGCTGTACACAGGTTTACAGATCGTACCCGCGCTCGTCGTGCAGCACCAGGTCGAGGCCCATGGTCTCTTCCTCGTCGTTGACCCGCAATCCGACCATCGCATCCACCAGCTTCAGAATCACCCAGGTGACTACCGCGGTATAGGCAAAAGTCGCCAGTACGCCAGTGGCCTGCACCGTGAGCTGCCCGCCGATGCTGTTGATGCCGTCGGAGAAGCCGTTGCCGCTGAACAGGCCGAGCTGCGTGGAGCAGAACACGCCCGCCAGCAGGGTACCCAGAATGCCGCCCACGCCGTGCACGGGAAACACGTCGAGACTGTCATCGATCTTCAGCGCGTTCTTGAGGTAGTTGGTGGCGAAGTAGCAGATCACGCCGGCACTGAGGCCGATCACCACGGCGCCCGCCGGACCCACCGAACCGGAGGCCGGGGTAATGGTGCCCAGCCCCGCCACCATGCCGGTCACCATCCCCAGCATTGAAGGTTTGCCGTGACGCAGCCACTCCATCACCATCCACGCGAGCGCGCCGCAGGAGGCGGACAGGTGCGTGACCAGCATGGCCATGGCGGCACTGCCGTCGGCCGCAACCGCGGAGCCGGCGTTGAAGCCAAACCAGCCGACCCAGAGCATGCCGGCACCGGCAACCGTGAGCGTGAGGTTATGCGGTGGCATGGGCACCGAGCCGAAGCCACGCCGCGGACCCATCACCATCGCGGCGACGATCGCCGCCACGCCCGCGGTCACGTGCACCACCGTGCCACCTGCGAAATCCTGCAGGCCCATGTCGCCCAGCCAGCCGCCGCCCCAGACCCAGTGGCAGACCGGCGCGTAGACAACCAGCATCCAGATGGCACTGAAAACCAGCATGGCGGAAAAGCGCATGCGCTCGGCAAAGGCACCCACGATAAGCGCGGGTGTAATGATGGCGAAGGTCATCTGGAACACCGCGAACAGGCTCGCCGGAATACTGCCGTTGAGCGTATCCATAGTGATACCGGCAAAAAACAGGTTGCCGAAATCACCGATCAGCGGCCCCTGCTCCACACCGTCACTGCCAAAGGCGATGCTGTAACCGGCGACGAACCAGAGCAGTGACATCAGACAGGTCAGTGCGAAACACTGCATCAACACAGACAGCACGTTCTTGGAGCGCACCAGACCTGCGTAGAACAGCGAGAGACCCGGAATCGTCATGAACAATACCAGGGCCGTGGAGGTGAGAATCCAGGCGGTGTCCGCACCGCTGAGTTCCTGTGCCTGAGCGCCGGCGGAGGCCAGCGCTGCGCCCAACAGGGCAATGAGTTGCGTTGTTATTCTTTTTCGATTGGTCACGGTTAGAGCGCCTCCTCGCCGGTTTCGCCTGTACGAATACGGATACTCTGCTCCAGCGGGGAGACAAAGATCTTGCCGTCGCCGATCTTGCCGGTGCTCGCGACCTTGCAGATTGCCTCGATCGCCGGTTCCACCTGCTCGTCGCTGATCGCAATCTGGATCTTCACCTTGGGCTGAAACTCCACCACATACTCGGCGCCGCGATACAGTTCGGTATGGCCCTTCTGGCGACCATAGCCCTTGACCTCCTCCACGGTCATGCCAGTAATGCCAATCTGCTGTAGAGCATCGCGAACGTCATCAAGCTTGAACGGCTTAACGATTGCAGTCATCATCTTCATTGGGATTCCTCTGCGGTTTGTCTGGCCCGATTATTCTGATCTGGCGTACTCTCGGGCGTCTGGAATAACCCCGTCTGCCTGCGGGGAATCGCGCATCGTGCCACAGAGTGGTGCAAAGGTTAACCACTTTGAGGGGACACGGCGCGTCCGCGCACCGCACCCATGCCATCCTGACCCGGAATAGCTGCAATGCACCAGAGACTCCACGCACTCCTTGCCTTCACACTCGCCCTGCTCAGCCTGAATGGCGCAGCGCAGCCTGCGGATCCCGCCGATGGCGAGGCGCGGCAGGTAATTCTTATTATCGGCGACGGCATGGACGAACAGCAGATCGCCATTGCGCGCAACTATCTGCACGGCGCCACCGGCAACCTGGTACTCGACACCCTGGCGTTGCGCTCCTCGGCACAGGTGCTGACCACGGAAAATGCACTGAACGGCAAGCCGGTCTACGTGGCCGACTCGGCCAACACGGCGACCAGCATGGCCACCGGCGCGATAACCAGCCGGGGCCGCATCGGCACTGCCGCGGGTTCGGACGCGCCGCTTGCCAGTATTGCCATGCTGGCGAAGGCCGCCGGGCTGCGCACGGGCATCGTAACGACGGCCAGCGTCACCGATGCGACGCCTGCGGCATTTGTCGCGCAGATCAACTTTCGCCTGTGTGAAAACCCGCAACGCATGGTCGATGTACGCTACCGTGACATTCCACTGGGTGACTGCTCACAACATCTCAAGGCGCGTGGCGGCAGAGGTTCCATCTCCGAGCAGATTGCGGAGTCGCCGCTGGACGTGGTGCTCGGCGGAGGCAGGCAGCACTTCACGCCGAACGCTGAAAACAGCGACCAGAGCGTCGCGGCGCTCGCGCGTGAACACGGCTTCCGCGTAGTGCACAGCGCGGCGGAACTGGCGAGCGCAACGCCGGGCGAACGCCTGCTGGGCCTGTTTGCCGAGAGCACCCTGCCCGTGCGCCTGCAGGGTGAAAATGGACGGCAGGCCGAGGAAGCCAGGCCCAGCCTGCTGAACCGCCTGCACCGCTACCTGGGTTCCGTTTCCCTGCCGGAACCGATGAGCTGCGAGCCGAATCCGAGCGCGGCGGATGTACCCAGCCTGCAAACGATGACCGATACCGCGCTGAAACAATTGGCCGCCGATAACACCCGGGGCTTCTTTCTGATGGTCGAGTCGGCCTCCATCGACAAGCAATCGCATGAACGCAAGCCCTGTGGCTCGATCGGCGAGCTGCAGCAGCTCGATGAAGCACTGGCCAGCGCCCTCGATTTCGCTCGCGCGCATCCGCGAACCCTGATACTGGTGACTGCCGATCACACCCAGGCGGCGCAACTGATTCCCTACGAGAGCCTTTTTTCCGCCTACCCCATACCCATCTATCCGCCGGGCAAGCTCGCGCGCATCATCACGCCGGAAGGCAGCCACATGACGGTGAATTACGCCACCACCAATTTCGAGATAGAGGAGCACACCGGCGCGGCGGTGCCGCTGTACAGCAATGCCGAGGGGCAGGGGCGCGTCGCAGCGTTCGTGCGCCAACCCGACCTGTTCGCCATCATGCGCGATTACCTCGGGCTGCAGGCGCAACCCGAGGGCACCGGGGTGGCCTCAGAGATTGATCCAGCTGTTCAGGGCGCGCAGCCGGAACTGGGTGCCGCGGTAGGAGAGGATCACTGAATCGGGGAGTATTTCCTCAACGCGCATACCCGATACGGGGCTGCCGCCCACGCGCAGTGTCTTGTTGTTGAGTACAACGCTTGAGCGCGCGGCGCTATCCGCATAATCGTGCCGCTGATAGTAGATCGTGGGGATGTCATTCTTGGTCTGCTGCGAGAGCGCCGCGAGGAAGGGTGCAGGATGCTCAACAAGTTGCGCGTTTTCAACCTCATCCCGGGCCTGGACCAGCAAACGCTCGAGATCAACAGGTTCCTCCTCATCCCGGGCAGCCATTGCGGCAGGCTCTGG
>TARA_R110000823_G_scaffold65723_1_pt1 | contig 10572 bp, 10 predicted proteins | sample TARA_R110000823 | Tara Oceans TARA_R110000823 (sample SAMEA4397722) | marine metagenome | biome: Polar Biome; feature: [DCM] deep chlorophyll maximum layer (ENVO:01000326); material: water (ENVO:00002006), including particulate matter (ENVO:01000060) such as... | depth 20 m | reverse complement strand
CGCAGCGACTGTCTGGTAGGGGAGCCGGGCAAAAATAGCCGCGTTCTGTTCCAGCGACAACTGGTCGAGAATACGCGAGGCTGGCCACACCTGCATTTCCTGCAGTACAGGAGCAACAATCCGGACCGGCACCTCCTGCAGGTACAACGCCGCCTCTTGATCCTCCAGCGACTGCAACACCCGGGCTGCGGCCTCGGGCTTATTGATAAGAAAATCCAGACTCAGGGGATTAGAGTTTGTCATCCATCGACTCCCGGGTAATCACACTGAAAGACTGCTGCATACAGAGCCGCGCCGGAATCAGTTTTCGACCTTCAGCCGTTTCCACCACCATTCCAGTGGCAGTGAACTCCAATACCCTGCCCCGCTCATTGCCGGTCTCGACAATTTGTCCGGGCCGGACAAATTCCTTGAGATGACGTGTTGCGATGAGGTTTTCCACCAGCGGTCTGGCTCCGAGGCCAAAGGCCAGAGAAAACCCCGTCAAAACGGCGGCAAAACCAATACCAAACAGAATGACCAGGAAACTGACATCGACGCCCACCTGGCCAAGCCCCATGACCACGCCGACGATAAGAAAGGAGATCTGCGCAATCTGACCGAGTAGCACTGCCTGGGCAATATCGGCTGAGGCCGCCGCATGGGTGATCAGATGGCGAACCACACTGCCGAGAATATAGCCGCTGATAATAATCAGGCCACCCGCCATCAGAGAGGGCAGATACACCATTAAACGATCGAGCCAGACAGTCGCCCCGGCAACGCCCACCACGCGAATTGCGACAATGGCAAATATCAGAATAGTGGCCCAGAACACCACAAAACCAATCAACCTTTCTGTGGCAGCCGGTATGCGCACAAAGTGAAGATTTAAGTTTTGTAACTGGCGATCCAGCAGATGATTGAGAGTACGGATAAAGCGGGTAACCAGCAGATGTAAAAACCGGGCCAGCAGCCAACCGGCCAGCAGTAACAGTAATCCACCCACCAGATTGGGAATATGAACAATCACTGAAGTTAAAACATCCAGAATTTGTTGCTGGATTGATTCGAGCATGGAAAGCCCCTTTGTCAGATTCAATCTGCCTGTTGAAATACGGCCGCCTGTGTCAAAACTGGGCCGACACCCACCAACCCGGATCCACCGTCAACAGGCGCCTTAAACCTGATGTGAGACTAGCACTGTTTATGTGACCAATGGAAATACCCCGGCCAGCTGAAGATAGCACAAGAGATATGCCCCCTGATGGCTTCTATGATGAACTTGGTCCAATTTACCTGCATTTACCTCAACGACATCTCTAGTTGGAACAAATACAAATTTTGAACTAACTTTTTACGTGTGTCGGGCCACAGCAGCACTATCCAACAACATAGTTTCATCATGGCATTGATGACTTCAGTGACCCCGGTCAGGCGAAAAAAGGCCAGCACAATGTCAGCCAATACAGTTTGTAGAGAGGACTCTTATCAAAAACACCAGGCAAAAGTCAGCTAACAAACCCATTGTTGTTATTACCGGTGCGGGTGGAAATATCGGCACAGCCCTGACAAAAAAGCTCAAGGCAAACTATCAGGTTGTGGGGATGGATTTGAAGCCTGATAAATGCGATATGGTTGCCGACCTCACCTCCGCAGATTCTCTCCGTCTGGCATTCAATCAATTGCATCGAGAGCATGGCGACAAAATTGCAGCAGTTATTCACCTGGCGGCCTACTTTGATTTCACTGGTGTCAAATCGGTTTTATATGAGGAAGTCAACGTCGAGGGAACACGCCGTCTGCTGGATGCCCTCGAGCCCTTTGACGTGGAGCGCTTTATTTATTCAGGCACCATGCTGGTTCACAAGCCTGTGTCGCCGGGGGAATATGTAACGGAAGGTTCTCCCCTGGCCCCCGGCTGGGCCTACCCGGAGTCCAAGGCTGAAACTGAAGCGGTGATCCAGCAATACGGTGAGCGTATCCCTTACACGCTTTTGCACCTGGCAGGCCTGTACGACGAAAACACCGCCGTGCCAACACTGTCACACCAGATTGCTCGCATCTATGAACGCGCCATGGAATCGCATCTGTATTCCGGAAACCTGGATGCCGGTCAGGCATTCATTCACCTGGAAGACATGCTGGAAGTCTTCAAACGTTGTGTCGACAAGCGCACGGAGATGCCAGCTGCCTGCACCCTGTTGGCAGGAGAATCCGAGGTGATGAGTTACAGGGAACTACAGGACGCACTGGGGTATCAGCTCCACGGAGAAAAGCAGTGGAGTACATATACCCTGCCTGAGTCTATTGCCAAAGCGGGAGCCTGGGTTCAGGAAAAAGCCGAGCCTGTGGTGCCCGACGCACTGGATCATGGTGAAAAGCCTTTTATCAAACCTTTCATGATCAACCTCTCTTCCGATCACTATGCCCTGGACCTGAGTCGGGCCAAACAGCTTCTCGACTGGGAGCCCCGACATTTTATAGGCGATGAGTTGTCCAGTATGGTTGGAAACCTCAAGAAGGATCCGGCTGCCTGGTATGAACACAACGGTATTCGCCCCCCCGACTGGATGCTGGATGCGGCGGAAAAAACCGACAAACCTGAAAGGCTGCGGCGTCGGCACGAAAACTGGTACCGGGAAGAGCATGCCCGCAACCTATGGGGGCATCTGTTCAATATCGGTCTGGGCTTTTGGCTGATAATGTCCGTTGTACGCCTCGATTACCAATCCACAGGTATGGTTTACAGCGACATTCTCGCCGGTTGCGCCATTATTGTGTTTGCCTTTTTATCCCTGTCCTGGTCCCTGCCAGCAGCACGATGGGCCACCGCTGCTGTGGGCATCTGGGTCATGTCGGCCCCCCTGCTGATGTGGGCCCCGGAGCCTTCCGCCTATCTCAACGGCACTCTGGTGGGAAGTCTGGTGGTCGGCTTTTCAGTACTACTGCGGCCCGCCCCCGGCGTGTCGCCACTGGCAGCCATGACAGGGCCGACAATCCCGCCCGGCTGGCACTACTCCCCGTCCGGCTGGTTTCAACGGCTGCCCATTATTGTTCTGGCGTTTATCGGGTTTTTTATTTCCAGCTATATGGCCGCTTACCAGCTCGGCCATGTGGATGGGTTGTGGGAACCCTTCTTTGCAGGCGCTGTGCCGGGAGACAGTAAGAACGGTACCGAAGAAATCACTACATCGTCGGTTTCCGAGGCATGGCCAGTGCCCGATGCCGGTGTCGGAGCCCTGGTGTATTTACTGGAAATCCTCGTAGGCGTGGCCGGTTCGGCCCGGCGCTAGCGCACCATGCCCTGGCTGACCACAATGTTCGGCATTCTTATCGTGCCGCTGGGGGCGGTGTCCATTACCTTTATCATTATCCAGCCAATCCTGCTGAATACCTGGTGCACTCTGTGCCTGATTGCCGCCATGGCCATGCTCCTGCAGATTCCGCTTTCCGTGGATGAGCTGGTGGCCACTGGTCAGTTCCTGTGGCGTCGCAAGTGTCAGGGCCACTCCCTGCTGCGAACCTTTATCTTTGGTGATACCGATGAGGGCCGCGTACAAAAAAACGCCGGGGATAGTTTTCAGATGGATTCACTCAGAGCAGCGGCGAGAGAAATCTTGAGTGGCAATGTCAGGTGGTCCTGGGGACTGGGAATCTGCATTGCCGCAGGTTTTTTGCTGATGTTAAGTCGCATTCTGTTCGGGGTGGAAGGTCCTCTGGCAGATGCCCATCACTTGATAGGAGCTTTGCTGATCACTCTTTCGGTGACTGCTTTGGCGGAAGTGGCAAGACCCGTGCGGCTAGTCAATATCTTCCTCGGGCTGGGGCTGCTGATTTGCACTTTTCTTCTCGAGGCCGGGTTGCTGGCTACCGTGGCGAGTCTGGTACTGGCGGTAGTCATCATAGTTTGCAGTATTCCCCGTGGGCCGGTGAAGGGCTCGTACGGTAACTGGAATCGGATTATCGTCTAGGCGAACTCATGGAACAGGACTACAACGAGCGCTGCCGAAAACATCCTGAAGAGCCGGGTGTAGGGGAACAACAAGGGGCTTGGCGTGGTTGGGCAACTTCTCGGTGAAGTGAGGTTTATCTAATGTACTTGCTGGACAATATTTTTACACTTGCAATTCCTTGACCGTCCAGAAAAATTTTACTAAACCTCTCAGAACAAACTACAAATTTTAAAAATTAAAGTAACAGCGCAACAGATAAAAATACTGGATTGCCAGTAATGTTTTTATCGGGCGTTACACCATGCCTTTATTCCCATAGATTGGAAAGCCAGGAAAAACTAGCGTCGTTTTTTCTGATGTTATATATGGCATTTTCTTTTCACCATCAGGCAAGGAGAAGATCTTATTATGCAAGTTCAGCAAATCATGAGCACTAGTGTGGAATACGTGCCCACAGACACCACGCTCGCACAGGCGGCAAAATATATGCGTGACCTCGACACCGGGTTTTTACCTATCGGTGATTCACCCCAAGGCAGATTGCAGGGAGTGATTACCGACAGAGACATCACTGTTCGTGGCGTTGCAGCAGGCAAGAATCCTGAAAATACAACAGTAAGCCAGATGAAAACGGATAAGGTGCTTTATTGTTTTCAGGATGAATATGTAAATGATGTCGCAAATAATATGCAGGATCAGAAAATCTATCGCCTGATTGTTCTGAACAATCGCGACGAAAAGCGTTTATGCGGTGTTGTCAGCCTGGGCGACATCGTACGCCATGACAGTGCCAAACTGGGTGGCGAAACCGCTCGGGAAATCAGCCAGCATTAGCCCCGGTTTACAGTACAACCGCCGCCATGTGGAATCAGGGATAGCATTTTTTTCAGCGATGATTTTAGGAGTAAACCTATGCAAACGATCAGCCGAGAGGAACTGGAAGCCATGAATGGCAGTGAAAAAAGGGATTTTGTCTTGATCAACGTGTTACCTCGCGAGGACTTCAGGCACGAACATATTCGCACCTCCATCAATATTCCAAAGGCTTCCGAAGATTTTAGCGATGAAGTGGAACGTGTGGCCGGTAGCAAAGAGCGGGAAGTAGTACTTTATTGCGCCAATTTTGACTGCCCGTTATCTACCGAAGCGGCCAGAGAGCTGGATGAGAAGGGCTTTAATCATGTATATGATTATGAAGGTGGTAGTGCTGACTGGTTAAAACACCACCACTGAGACCCTACCTTAAACTCACCTGACCGGGGGCAGGCCTCCGTGAGGCTGACCATATTCTGACGGCGCAGTTTACATATCATGAATCGAGTCGGCCCTGCGGGTAAATGCCCGGCCCTCGGCTTTTTCAAGTTGCAAGAGGTTTTCCAGTAACTCGCAGGCCTCTTCTGCGGCCACCTCATGCAAGGCTCCCTCCATTAAATTAATCTGGTAGCAGTGTAACTTCTGGCCCAACTGACCGATTTGCTCAACTGTACCGGCCCCTTCTGATCTGGCAGTGGCCACGAGATCCTGGGGATCCTCTTCCAGTGTGTACTGCATATAGGTATTGAGGGTACCGCGTGGCGTGCGGTGGAGAAATTCTCCCAGCAATTTCGCCATCTCCAACTCCTTGCCGGCCATCTCCCCCAGTAGAATCCTGCAGCGTTCGTCAGAGCTCTCATTCTCCAGTGAGCGGTACAATTCGGCAGCCTGATGATGAATCTCGATGGAATTATGAATCAGGCTCTCCAGCGTTTTAAAGGTCGTGTTCATTGCTTGTAACTCCTCGCAGTCATGTACAGTCTTACCAGTCATGCTTCGTATCCAGCAAGGGCTCGGGAGCCCCCCTAAGGGACGGCCCGTCGTCCATGGTTCGCTCCCGAACAGGTCGCAATCTATCCCGGCTACGTTGTTCCCCCTGTAGTTTTTATCAGCTATTCAGGTAACGAACCAGCATCGGGTTGCCGAAACGGACCAAAGTCTGAGTTTGGAACATTCTAGTATTCTATGCCTGGTCGAGACAATGTAACGGTTGTGGTGACCACGCCACTATCCGAGAATTAGTGAAGACTTTCCCGGAGGGGAGATACCGATACTGTGCGGTCTTGACACGGCTGGAAACCCTGATCGCTGCGCTTGAAGTTTGCAATACCCAATCGCTTGAACTACGTTTACAAATATATTCCGCAAATCAACTAAAAGGTTTCGGGAACAAAATAAATCAGAAAATGTCGAGAGACTTAACCACACTGTTTATTTAATTGACGGAGGGATTTTTAAACTACCTATGCCAAGCAATCGATGCCAATGTATAGCAGCACCGTTGTTCGAAGCATCAACCCACTCCCTTGACTCCATGGATGCCACCAAGTACTGGTGGGCGTCCGAACGCCCTACATCCGATAAATCCCCTGTAAAACTCTAATCAGATTTTTTATGACAGGCTGAAGGTCCAGCGCCCTGCCCTGTCAACGTCTTTCGTGTAACTTTTAATCACTCAAACGATACGGAGGTATCAATATGAATTGCCGTACTTTTAATACCCTGCTAATGATGTTGGTCATGGCTTTTTCCATCGGTGCTTATGCTGAGACTGAGGAAGAGCCACGTAGCTACCCGGATGGCACATGGCTCAACATTGACGGGACCGTTGATCGTGTCGGTCCGAACATGTTTGTCCTCGACTACGGTGAAGGCAATATCACTGTCGAGATGGACGATGTCGACAGGGATGCTGATGCCTACGTGCTGAAAAAAGGTGACAAAGTACGCGTCTCCGGCATGGTGGATGATGACCTGTATGAAAGCGCCACAATCGAGGCCGGCAGTGTCTATGTGGAAAATCTTGGTACCACCTTTCACGCCAGCTCCATGAAGGAAGAAGATTCGTACCTCTCGGGGAATATGCCCGTAGTTGTTTCCCGCGGGACGGTACAGGGGCGCATCACTATCGTAGCTGATGACAGTTTCACCCTGGATAGTGACGATAGAAAACTCACGGTCAAGGTAAACACCATGCCCTATGATCCGCTTGATAACGCAGGCTACCAACAACTTAAGGTTGGCGACTACGTATCGGTTACCGGCGCCATTCAGCGTGGCTTTTTTGACCACAAAATCATGAAAGCCACGTCCGTCACTACTTTTTTTGACGGATCAAAGCCTCGTACGACCCCACAATTCTCGACGGATCCCAATCTTTAAGGGGTGCTGACCACGGTAACAATGGGCTGCATTAAGCAGCCCATTTTTTTGTGCGAAACGAAAAAAACAAAACTGAGGGCAGATACAAATTTCCTGAAAAATCACGCAGGCAATATCAACTTAGAGCAGTTTATAAAAAGTTGTACCTGACCCCATTTATCTATGACCCCATTTATCTACCGCCTCACGACGGAACTCCTCGGTATAAGCCTGCTTTTTTTATGTGCCATGATAAGCACCTCCATATAGGTCAATCTGACTATACAGAGTGTCTACAAGTCGTGGGGGGCTCGGGCACCTAACGCCAATGTTTAACGGCGCCCATGGAGCGCAGCGCAATGGGCGTCCAGTGGAGGGCCACAGGCCCGGAACGAACTACAATGACTAGTTATGTGTTGCTCATGGAGTCGCCGGAGCACGCTGATTTTGAGCCCCTAATTTCCTGCAATTTTAGTTCGATTAACCACCGAACGTACGGCAAGAACATTCCTAAAGCTAGTGAACCAGATACAAGCACCATTATCAGAACTCCGAAAAAATCCCCTGGAGAACCGGAGTGTTCAGGCTGCGACGTTTGGTAAAAATACACTGCCCAAACTGCTACCATCGGGAGGCCCAATACCAGCGAAAATACCCAAAACCACAACCAGCGAGTGATCAACACAGGAATGACTAGGAGGAAAGCTGACACTACCAGAACGATCTCAATGCTCATTCAGTGACCACATAACGCCGCCAACACGCGCAGCTTTGAAGTGTAGGCGAAGCCGCAACGTAAAAGCTGTCGCTGTGCTTGGCCTGGTTAGATTTCTTATGGCACATCAAAGATCTGCTGCCAATCACACGGACTACCATTCGTGAACTTCCCTTCCTCATCGGCGTCCCACGCGCCAATGAAGTCCTCGGTCTGGCCTTCGGTCATCGTTTCCGCCAAGTTGAAGGGTCGTGGCATTTTCCGCTTTAGGTAACCAAGTCGATAGGCATCTTCGGAGTCGTGAAAGGCGAACCCTTTAATTTCAAATCCTGATAGCTGAGAAATGTACTCTGGTGCGACCACAAACGATGATGGGTCGGCATTCTTGGTGATTGATTGTTCAAGTAGCTCGGAGTTGAACTGCGCCAACTCTGAAAGCATAATCAGCAGCTCATAAAGATCGTACTCGACGTCAAGAATCGAATCTCCACTGGCTGGCGCACGATATGAGATCACCTCTCGCTGGGCTTTTAATTGCTGTGTAAGTGCTTTTAGGCGCTTAGCCGTATCTTGATCAAACTTTCCAAGCCAATCAAAAGCCAGATTGATAGCCCGTGAATGAGAGACTGAAATAAGTTCACCATCAGACCATTCAGCGGTGGGCAATGTGTATACAACAGCCCGCAACAAAGATAACGCTGCATAGTATTCGTAGTAAGGATTAGCAATCCTAAGGCCTGTTTCCTCACTGTGTTCGAGCGCATTGGTTAGAACGGTAGCGTTCAAAATCATCTTTGTCGCAAGATATGTACGACAAACCCATGTAGAGTTTGCCTCGACGTCCCACGCCTTCGTCAAACCCGAGTATTGTGTCAGGACTTGGCTTACCACCTTGGAAAGTTTCTTCTCAGGGCAGATATCAAAGAGCCGACGGTAGGAATACCGCCATTCACGGTTTGCGTAATCCACTTCGTCTCCCAAGAAATCTAACACCTTGGTTTGGGGCTGGGTTGAAGCGCTGCGTAAAGCTAGTCCCAGCCGCGCAGCGGCGAATAACACCAACTTGTTATACGACTTTTTATAAATGCACTTCTTTTGAAACCAAACCATCCCAATCATCTTTGATTGGCGCGCGGGTAAATGGGTTTGTTATGCCCATTTGCTCGCAAGTGTAACCATCTTTTCCATAATTGCAGGAAGCACAAGATGCTACAAGGTTTGCTAGATTGGTTCTTCCCCCCATATTCCATGGAACCACATGGTCTGCAACAGGCCAAGTAGCATGGATAATTCCGTGGGTAGTTAAGTTTGTTGAGCCTCTTTTAAATTGCTCAGAATTCAACGCCTTAATAAAGCTTTTTATTAATTTTTGTGAAATTAGCCTTGCACCGCAATAACGGCAGTGGTAATTGTCGCGAGTAAAAACCTCATTTTGATATTTTTTGGGTGCCCTTAGTGGATCACGTAAATCTTCTGAAATTAGTTCAGGTTTTGGAATACCCAAAAAGTTTTTACGATGCCTGCCTGACATTTGACCATGTTCGATGTACCAACTAGTAATTTCTTCGCTTCTAATGGTTGATAAAATATCAATGCAGTTTTCACGATTGCCATTTATGAATTGGTCTAATGCTTGGACAAATTTTGAAACCTCTCTCTCAATCCATTCTGGCGGTCTTAGTGGGCAATATTGATCCCACTTAGTTGTATCGGCGCCTAATTCTGAACACTCGTTTTTAGCTCGACACATAGTACGTTCCTTGGCGAGTTGTATAACGCCGCCAACAGGGGTGCGCGATTAGCGCATCCTGTTGCTTGGCCTTGTTAATGTTTTTTGCTGAGGAGAATGAAATGAGAGAGTTTGAAGAAAATCCAATTTTTGAGGTGCATGCAAAGTGTGGCAGGAAATACAAGATTTGGGCAAGCGGAATAGTTGAGGGGTTTGGTGATGAGTATGTTGTATATAACATGGTTGCTCCTCTCCTACATACGGCACAAGGGCTAGCTAAAATGGCGGTCGAAGGCGGACTCATCACCGATGATGATTTTGCCAACAGCGGTCTTTGATGGCTTCTCGCAAGGTGAGGCTTTGTGTGCTATTGCCACAGCTTCGGCTTCTGGGGAAAAGTAATATGTGGTGTTTCCTTGGGCTTGATCAAATTTAGAAAAAACGGTGGCTGATGTGCTTTTGGTAATTATATTTAGCTCAAAAACGCCTTCTGCGATGCTTTTCCCTGTGGATTCAGTATTAAGAAAATTATCTACTACAAGTTTGTGCCACATGGTTATTTCTCCGTTGTGGATTGAAACATTAACGCTAAGCTTAGCGGCGCCCTTGTAATGAAGGCGAAGCCGCAATGAAAAGGGCGTCCGGCGGCCATCGGCCGCGTACTACAGCGACTAGTTAGAAGCCGGTTCACCCGATGGTTTTCGATCCAACCCGCAGCTCGCATGCGAACACCAAAGAAACCCCGCATCTACTCACGATCCGGCACCGATACAGACCACCAAGCTACCTGCCCCGATCAGGATTTGCGACGAATTGCCCCATACCTGGGCACGCTGCTGCCGACAACTGAATAGCCAATAGTGGCTACCAGATTTGATGCGAAGTCAGCGGCCTTGGCCATTTCCGACAACCGAAATCCTTACTCCAAATTTGCCGCCAAGGCTCATGCACCCAGCCACCAAAAAACTACGGACGCCTTGGCTTATAACGCCTAAGTGTGGGGCGGAGGCGCGACAGCG
>TARA_R110000823_G_scaffold179677_2_pt1 | contig 10579 bp, 28 predicted proteins | sample TARA_R110000823 | Tara Oceans TARA_R110000823 (sample SAMEA4397722) | marine metagenome | biome: Polar Biome; feature: [DCM] deep chlorophyll maximum layer (ENVO:01000326); material: water (ENVO:00002006), including particulate matter (ENVO:01000060) such as... | depth 20 m | reverse complement strand
GCACAAACTTAAAAACAATGGCAATGTAGGAGGCCAAGTTAATCTTTCAGTTAATGTGCGATTTACGCCCCTTTCTAAATGCTGATTAGTAATCGATGAAGTCTGTGTTATCCAGTCTTGCGATGGGGAGTTCCCGTTCTCCCTCGCCCACTGTTCGCCCCAAATGCCCGTCATTCTCTCCCATAGCCAATCCGCATTCGTTCTGTCCTCGGTATTTAATATCGTTCTCTCGCTTGATTCGTTCGTGACTTGATTCCTTGCGACCAGTGCCTTGATGTCCATTGTATGCCCCTTTCATTTTTGCTTGTAATTGTGGAAATTGCTTTCTAAGTTTGGTTACGCTTAAAATATTTGTACCCCAGAAAGAGTCAGCATTAGCCCATTTAAAAACATCTGCCATTTCTTGATGGGTGATTTTATCAATAACCCTCATCAACCTAACTGTTTCAGCCCATGATTCAAGGTTGGCTTTTTGCTTAGGTGCGATCTCAATTATTAACTTATAAAAAAACTCTGAAAGCTGGTAATCAACATCTGAATACTTTCGAGCTTTAGCGACTATCTCTTTAGTCTTCTTCTTACTTCTTACTTCTTCTTCTTCTTCTTCTTCTAGAGGGACTTTATCCGACAAACTCGGACTTACTCCGACCGATTGATTTTTAACAGGTTTTACGCCCATTCTTCTGACTGCCTTTGCTGTGAAGTCATCACAACGAGAAGCTAGTTTTAAGCAAAAAACGTGTCCATTATCTGCATCTAATAAACCTAGACCAATAAAAGACTTCATCATCTGCTCAACCTTTTGAGGCGTAGAGCCTGTGTTTCTGGCTATGATTCTGCAATCATGCTCAAGTTCAAAAGTGAGGTTATCACCGTTAACTCTTTGCGCTATTAACTCTATGCAATACCAATACAAGCCATAACCTTCTAAACCATAATCAAGCATTACCTCTTGAAGTTTAGCGTCCATATTTGCATCCGTATCATGCTTAAACCATTTCATGTATACTTACCTCGCATCTATTAATTAGCGCTTTCACAGGGCGCTTTTTATTTCTAACAAACTAAAAAAGATTTAATTTCAACTTCTTCAAGCATCTTATGTACAGCGTCTAAAGTTTTAAATTCTCGCTTTCCACCTCTAGCTGTTCTTATAGTAGCTAAACCGTACTCACCTTCATCTACTACTACCAACCAATTTTCACCACTATTAACAGCCATTACAGTTGTTATACAGTCATTATCATTTAACTCTTTAAGCTCTTTCTGTTGCATATTTAACATCCTCATTAATTAATCTATGTAAACAATATCGTATTATCGTTGACAAGTCAATTTATTTGCTTATACTTGATGGCAGTTAATAAATAAATAAAACCAAACCAAAAAGGAATTACCAAATGAAAAACATTCACGTATTCGCAGCAGCTTTACCGTCGTTCTATGTATTGGAAACCAAACTAGCAGAAGCTGAAGGCTTATTGTTTTCACCGTTAACTGATAATCAATGGTCTAAGCTTGGCTTAAATCAAAAACAGCAAATGATTAGCCTTGATAATGGTTATAGAGTTGATTTTGTATTTAGTAGTAAAGATATGCCTAAGCCTCAAATAACAGAAGAAGTTCAACTATTGGTTGATGGCTTAGATTACGAACCATCAAAAGAAGAAATTGGTGAATTAACAGAAAGCGTAATTAATGACTTTTGCGCCAGAGTTATTCCGAAGACTGTTAAATTCTCAGCTTATTATCACCCTACAAAAGAAACTTTAATTTTTGACTGTAAAGAAGATTTGGCTCAGCGCGGATTGTCACTATTATTAAAGGTGCTTGGCTCTATTGAAACAAAGACTTTGCACTGTAGCGGTATATCTAATTCATTAACTACTAATATGCTTAGCTGCTTACGAGATCCGGATGAGCATAATATCACTAACTTCTCAGGGTTTGATGCGGGTGACTTACTTGTGCTTCAAAACAAAGAAAAGGATGTTGCTAGTTTTAAGGGTGATTACCCAGTGGACAATGTTCGTGAGTTACTAGAGGACGGTTACGAAATTAAACAGATTAACTTATCTAAAGATGGTGTTGCATTTACATTAACTGAAAACTTTAAAATTAAAGCAATCAAAACAAGCTTTGATGTTAACGAACAAGATTTTGGTGATCAAGAGCAATACGATAATTATATTCAGTCATTAGAATTACAGTTAATTGTTAATCATTGTGAAGAATTACGAAACTTCTTTGATCAAAGCGCAGAAGCTTAATAACAAGTAGCAACTGTTCGGAATAGCCGAATGGTTGCTATAAATACATCGAACGAATAAGGAAAGAGAGAATGAATAAGTTAAAAGAAGCTGTATTTAAAAATATGGATGCATTAGAAGAAAACAACACGGAATATTGTTTTGGCGAGGACTCACTTGAGTTACTGCATAATATGCACGAAGAGACTGAATTTCTATTTGAATTATATAAAGAAGAATCAGTAAAGCATATAAATGAATGGAGAAAACTTAAACTTGCAAACACCTAACATCACATCAACACAAAGGGGAGGAGTATGAAAAAGCAGATAACAATAACCCAAGTAAAGACAACTGTAAGAACTGTTTTTATAGAGCAAGAAAGCGACACTGATGAAGAGTTAGCACAATATATTGCTAGGGGCGTTAATAACCTTGGTTTTGATAATGTCGGTGAATTTAAAAGTGAAGACGTTAATGATTTTATTGACGATATAAATGTTGATAGCCTTGATTAACCCACACTATAAAGAAGGAAGGCGAAAGATGATTGAATTAACAAATGTATTTTATTTAAAGTCTTGGCGTAATCAGTGGAAAACTAAAGGGTGATATTATGCGCTATACAGTCGTAGTAAAAAGATGGACGCCTGACGATTATGTTATTTGCTATAAGATAGAATGTAGGTGGCATTTTGTAGCAATAACTGTAAAAGCGTTCTTTACTTATTTTGGATGGGACCACGTAGACATTAACAAGAAGGAAGATGAAAGATGACTAGTTTTGAAAAAAGACTATTACAGCAGTGTGCAGAAAAAATAAAAAGGTGGCCCAGGCTTAACGCGAAAAAATTACCAATACTACCGCGACACTGTAATTTTGTTATTTGCGGGAAAGGTGGGTATAAGCTTGATATTCAAGGTAGGCTATTTACTAATGAAGAAGTAAATATAGAGAAAAAGCGAGTTAACCAGCAACAAGGATAGGTAAAATGAACACAGTAAACGCAGTAAACAAACACCAAGCAAGATGGCCTAAAGGTTCAATGGCAATAATCCAAGACGGGGCAGAAGTTACTTACATTGAGTTTATGCAGTGTGTTGATGATATGACAGTGAACAAGGGAAAGTAACGATGTACACAATAGACAATTTAGTATTTGCAGTTATATCTGGCTTTTTTGGTTATCCTATTTTAAAGTTTTTAGTGTTAGCTGTAATAGAAAAGATAGTTAACGATACCGATAAAGAGTTCGAGCATTTTAATATTAACGATGATAAATAAAGTTGTGATACAATAAACACAGGACGGAACGCACCCGACAAGATACATTCTCCTTTTTACCTCATTAACGTGAGGTATTTTTTTGCCCATAAATCACAGATAATAAAAAAGAGCAATTAAGCTCTTTCTAATAATTCACATATAAACTCAGTAAGTAACTCAGCAAGATAATCCAAGGTCAGCCTCTAGCTTTTTAGCCGCTAATATATCTTCTATGCCTCGACGAGTTCTAGGGCGCTTGTTTTCCTGGCTCTTTCTAGCTTTAGTAATAGCGGCCTTAATTAAGCGCTCACGGTTGATTGATTTGTTTAGGTTCTCGTTGATACCGTCCATTGTTATTCCTTATGCGCTTCTATTTTTTCCAAGCAAACAGCTTTGTTTGGCGTGTCAGCAACAGAGCCGAAGTTTTCGTTTTTTGGGTGTCTAGCGTAATACTTGCCATTCCATACAAGTTCACCATTAATAACTTCTACACACTTATTTACAGTTATTTCATCTTCATAGCAAAATTTAAAACAAAGCGCATCGTCTGTTAGTGGGTTGTATCGTGTAGTTGGTGTTTTCATTAACGAACTGCCAGTAGCCTCTAAAATACAAATAACACCACCAATATCACGAACCTTAACACCATCAATCTCAGCTATACGTTTACATATTTCTAAATCTGTTAATTTATTCATAATTCATCCTCAGGGTAAACGCACCCAAATAGCTTATTAAAAAATATACGTGAACGCTCTAGTAATGCTTTCATATTATTTAGTCTCCAGTAATTCTGGGTTTTGGTGAGTGTTGCCTATGACTTCCCAGTAAGATTGAATTTCACCAGATAATAGCCACTCATAATCTTCTGGTACCTTTACAACTCTTCTTTCGCAAGGATATTTAACATGATCTTCAAGTATTTCTTTGATCTCATCTTTTGATTGGAACGGACTTCTATGCCATTCGTATTTATCAGAAAATTGAATTACATCTCCTTCATAAATGCTAATACCATTCTTATCTTGCAAGTCAATGAATTGACCTACCGACTCGCTATGTACTTCAATAAAATTTTTAGTTGGTGTTGATAATGCGCCAAGTCCCAATAATGATTTTTCTTGTATCCAGCAGTGAATATGACCATCTTTATACTCGCTTGTTTGTATTAGATTGCCATATACGAATTTACCTGTTGTTTTCGATAAACCTCTAAATTTAATATCTTTCATTATTTACTCCACCTTACTTTTACATTTAAAATATTAAGCACGTACTCTACATCGCAAAATTTAGCTGATGTGTTTCCGTGCCATACTCTTGATACTCTTTCGTAAGTTAATTCAGTACAGAGTTTATCAAGAGCCATTACGCCCATGATTCCCATGTCTTCTGCCGCATCTCTTACTATAGTTCTTAATTCTTTACATTCAGTCCCTGTTATTTCACTGTGTTTTTTATAGCAATGGTTGTCGTTTTTATTATATTTAGGGGTTAAAGTTTTAATGTTACTTATCTCAACTATTGATATATCTTCAGCGCAACACTCTATAAGAGATACTGAGTCAAAAGTTTTATCATTAGCGGTTAGGTGAGATTGTATTCTTTGCTTAACATTAAATGACTGCCCAACATAAACAACCTCGTCGAATTCCCATAGCAGATATACGTATGGTAAAGATAAGTCACAGGACACTGGTAGCATTGAGTCAGCTAGTTTTGATTTGTTCATTATTCGCACTCCTTCTTATGTAGTCTATTAATAAAATCAGTGATTATTTCAGTCTGCTTACTTGGGTATGTAGCATTATCTTTTCGCTTATCTGATATTTCTTTTAATTTCTTACCTGTTAATAGGTGAAGCTGTATCGTTGTTTTAGCCATTATTGTTCCTTATTGTTTAATTAAGTTAATAGTAATACAAAGCACATTGAAATACAACTTTAAATTAAATGTGATAAAACACTTGCAATCATTCTAAATCAGCGTAAAGTTAACTCATCAAAACGGAAAAGAACAATTTAAAAGTCTGTATAGAGAAGTGAGTTAGTGAGCTGCTTAATATCCTAAATGGTGCATTAACATGGCATTAGCTCATTTCACTATACAGATTAACAAGCGGAGTAAATGAAATGAATAACGAGACAAGAATTAGCACTGAGCAAGTATTGAATGGCGGAACAATTGAGCTGTGGAAGCTTGAAGGTTTTTATTATGTTAAGTCGATCGTTAACGGTGCTGTTAAGTTTTCTGGTTGTGTTGGCAAATGGTACGCTGAACAGTTTGTTTTTGAAGCTAAGTATTGCGGTAGTTTAGACTTCTAATTAAGCGGAGCAAATAAAATGGATAGATGTTACATGAGTGAAGTTATAGCAAATCACTGTAATCAGCCAGAAGAGCCAGAATGCCCTTTATGTTATTCAGCAATGTCACAAGAAGACGGCGATTTAGTTTGTGAAGATGAAGGATGCGGTCATGTTATTTACGCACCAGATGAGGATTGTTACTAATGATTGCAGTTATACATATAAAAGCAAAGCTTCAGGCTTTAGATGATTTACTAGCAGAAATTGAAGCAGAAGATTACGAGACTATCGCACAGGTTAAAGGCGCGATTTACAGTAGCATTGAGTCACTAGAAGGATTAAAGGGAAAGTATTATGAGTAATCAAACGCATTACAGAAAGGTGTTTAAGAGTGACCATTTAGGATGTGCAGACTTGGAAGATTTTATTGAGTCAGGCAGTAATTTGGTTTTTACAATTTCACACGTTAACCAAGAGAGAAGCGCCAAAGTAGCAGGAAAAAAGATAGACGCTAACATAGCTTACTTTGTTGAAAATATAAAGCCTTTGGTTTTAAATGCTACAAACTCTAAAACAGTTTCAAAATTAGCTGGTAGCGTTTTTGTCGAGAATTGGAAGGGTATTCCAGTACAGCTTTATATTGATCCGAGTGTATCAATGAAAGGACAGGTAACTGGAGGTGTAAGAGTTAGCACAAACAAAATAAAACCTCGTCAAGTAATCACAAGAGATTGCCAGCAGTGGAATAATGCGATAGCAGCATACAAGCGAGATGGTAATTTTAACGCTGTATTGAGCAAGGCGGATATAAAAGATATAGACATGCAATTTATTGCTGATGGAGTAGCAAGTGGGAGCATTTAAGTTTATTGATGTAAATCAAAACTCTGATGAATGGTTTGCTTTAAGAGGTGGGAAGCTAACAAGCTCAAACCTCGGTAAGATAATGGCAAATTTTGGCAAGTCATTTGGAGAGCCAGCAAAGAAGTATGCTTACAATATGGCTAATGAACAAATCACAGGAGAGCCAATATCAAGTGATTATTCTAATGCACACATGGAGCGAGGGCATGAGCAAGAGCCTATCGCAAGAATGATTTATGAGGAGCAGACTTTTTGTGATGTTACTAACGGAGGTTTTTTCGAGTCTGATTTTATAGGGTGCTCACCAGACGGCTTAGTAGGTGATAGCGGTGCAATAGAAATTAAATCTGTAATATCAAATGTTCACTATTTAAACGTTAAACGCCAAAAGGTTGACCCAGCTTATAAGTGGCAGTGCGTTGGTAATTTAAAGTTTACCGGTAGAGATTGGCTAGATTTTATTAGTTACTGCTCAACATACCCTGAAGGAAAGCAAATTTTTATACACCGAATACGCAAAGAGGATTTAATCGAAGAATTTAAAATGATTGACGAGCGAGTGGCAGGATTTAAATCTCTCGTTGATGAATGCAAAAAGACCATTTTAGAAAGCAAATACGACAACTATTAACTACTAAAGGATAAAGAACATGAAAACAGTATTTTACATTACAGGTATTATTTTAATTTTATGTGCGGCACTAGCTACGCCAGCAGGTATAGTTCATGGGGTTTATGAGTGGGTTGGCAATGACCTTGAGTTTAAGTATGCGCTTTGGGAAGGTGTTAAGCTTTGGCTTATAATGCTATCAGCGGCAATTGTAGCCTATCCATTATTTGTAATTTCAGCAACTAAATAACATTAACTAAAGAGAGTAAAGAGCATGCACATTATTTTCGGCGAACTAAGAAAAGCACCATTTATAAAAACTGGCTGTGATCAAGACGGACAATCAACAATGTTTATCATTGAATTATCGGAAGTGATAAAAGACCGTCAAACAGGTGAGAAAACATATACAAATTACAGCGCGGCTATTTTTGCTAAATCACCAGCTCAAATTGATTACTACAACACATCATTAGTAGAGGGTAATTTTATTGTAGTTAATTGTGAAAAGCTCAAGGTTGATATTAACGAAAGTAACGGCAAGCAGTATATCAAGTTACAAATGGAAGGCGCGAGACTTGGAGGTGCTAAGTATATTGAAAACAACCAGCAAGGAGGATTTGCACAGCAGCAAGCACCACAGCAACAAGGCAGCTATGCACAGCAAGCACCACAGCAACAAGGCGGTTATCAGCAACAAGCACCACAGCAGGGTGGGTTTAATAATCAGCCACAGCAACAAGGCGGTTATCAGCAGCACCAACCACAACAACAAGCACAGCCTAATAATCAGGGTAGCTTTAACCAACAGCCACAACCACAGGGAGGTTATCAGAATCAGCCGGGAAAGTAGCTCCGCAAGAGCCTAGTCTTGATTTTGATGATGATTTGCCATTTTGATTAACAAATCCTTTTTAAAAGTTTGACGGGCAACCCTTTTTATATTAATATAAGTCTATTGATGTAAAAGGGGTTAAAAATGAAAGTTTGCAAAGAGTGTAATAAAGAAAAAGAGCTATCTTTATTTTATGGAGTTCAGGGCGAGTGTAAGGAATGCACTAAAAAAAGGGTTAAAGATAACAGTCAAAGGGTGGGTAGTAAATATGACTTTTCTGAAATTGGCGTTGTAAGGGTTATATATAAAACCCAAAAAAGACATAATAAATCAAGGGGTTATGGTGATATGCCCTATACCAAAAAAGAGCTATCTACTTGGCTTTATAGTAATCACTTTAAAAGCCTCTATGATTCATGGGTAAGGTCAGGGTGGATCAAGTCAAAAAAACCTAGCATTGATCGGATTAATGATTTTAAAGGTTACTCGTTTTCAAACATAAAATTAGGAACTTGGGCTTCAAATATAAAGCATCAGCATCAAGATATAACTAACGGTACTGGAACTAGTGGTTTGCGATGTAAGTTAATATATAAATATGACGGGGTAAAAAACCTTATAGCTACTTATGTATCATACTCATCAGCAGCAAGAGATATGGGGTATAGTCTAGAGTACCAAATAAAAAAGCAAGTCAAATGTAGGTCTGGATATTACTGGTCTTACGTACCTTTTTAATTAACCAAACACGCGCAGGGAGGCGCCCTTTTAATTTTGTTGTTAGTTTTGCTGATGACGCAACTATATAAGCGAGAAAGAATATGCTAACACTAAAGAAGAATGCAAAAATTTGTATAGTAACAGAAAGCGGAAATGAAATAGAGATTACTTACGGTAAGGGGCAGTCATTACTAGATGTGATATGTAACCTAATCAAGCACACAACTGTCGCTGATGATATTGATTCAAAAGCTGAGATAATGGCAGAGTTAACTAAAGCAAACTAACACTACGATTAACCAAACACGCGCAGGGAAGCGCCCTTTTAATTTTGTTGTTAGTTTTGCTGATGACACTTAACGATAAGCGAGAAAGAATATGACAGGTAAAATGACACCAATAGCTTTTAATAAAATTATAGAGCAGGATATTGAATGGCTAGAGGATGTGATTTGTGAGCCAACAAAACAAACATCTTTAGAGTTTGATCATATAATAAACACTCTACGATATGCAGCTAAGCAATACAGCGATAATGGCAAGCGTATAGATGAATTAGCAAAAGCAAACTAACACTACGATTAACCAAGCACCCATAAGGAGATATAAAATGTTTTTAATAGAATATGATGAAGGGCTAGTAATTGACGGGGAAGAAATTAACTGGATAAGCATTAGAAAAGATGGTTTAAAAGCGGTTATAAAGTTCACGCTAAAAAACGAGCTAAAAGGTAATTATTATACTGTAGATGATGATTTTAGAGGTTCATTTATAAATAACTTACAGGTATTAAACGATAATATTAACGTGGAAGTAATGTACCATAAACTCATAAGAGATGGTGCAACATAGCACTATAGTTAATTAAAAACGCAACATAAGGAGATGAACATGCTAAACAAGCACGATGTAAAATTACAGCACGATAGACTAACTCATTTTGTAACTAAGGGCTTTGCTGTGATATTTGTGACAGGGGTGGGAATATGGCTAACAGCTTTGATAATTTTATAATCGGGTTACATCTCTATACACTGATTGCATCGATAACATTAAAGGAAGCATTATGAAACGTTCAAATATAGAATGTGTAGAAAGGAATTTACAAATGGTTATCCGCTACATTAACGGGGAGACATTACGCGAACTTGATAATTTTTACGGTTTTGCTAGTGGTCGCGCTCAGCAAATAACAGTTAAAGCATTGCGTAGAGTGCAAAGCGAACATCAAGTTAAAGCAGTGCCAAAAAAAGAGTTAAGATTAAACGCTAGTTACTGGATTGATATGCTAACGGCTACAACTTTAAGCACAGGAGTTACGTCGTGAAAATAGCAGACTTCATTAGTAAGGACGAAGAAATAGCGTCACTAAAAGTTAAACTAAAAAAAGAAGGTGATTTTCACACTAGCTATCATAAAAATAAACTCGCTGGGTTAAAGGTAAAATTAGTAGCAGCAAATAAAAAGTGCGAGTTTTTCAGAGGTAAAGCCAACGGGTTAGAGGTTAGCCGCGATAAATTAAAAGCAACTAGTCAGTCAGTATTAAAAATGATGATCAATCTCAAGCTTGAAGGGTCACTAGATATTAGCGACGAAGCAATATCTGACAGATGTTTTGTAGACTTAAGGCACGTAAGAAATACAATTGCTTTAATTAAACGCGAAAGAAAATGAAGATCAATATAATAAAAACCGCTAACGGTAAGTTTTGGCCTGCAGATGAGGAA
>TARA_R110000823_G_scaffold176938_2_pt1 | contig 10649 bp, 22 predicted proteins | sample TARA_R110000823 | Tara Oceans TARA_R110000823 (sample SAMEA4397722) | marine metagenome | biome: Polar Biome; feature: [DCM] deep chlorophyll maximum layer (ENVO:01000326); material: water (ENVO:00002006), including particulate matter (ENVO:01000060) such as... | depth 20 m | reverse complement strand
CCTCTTTTAAATCCATCTTCATTCCCCTCTAGTTGCTAAAGTAAATCAATCATTGTTTTAACTGCTGCCCCAACTTCTACCGGTTCAAGCTTGTAATATTTTGCTTTATCATCGTAAGAGTTAACCAGTTCTTCCATAGATTCGATAATTCTAGATTTTTGTTCTGGATAACCGTCATCGCGCCCTAAGTGTGATCCACTTGTAACGCCTGTCCATGTTTTTAAATACTTCATCTCTCATTCCCCTCTAGTTATTTATATCGTAATCTAATAATTCATGCCGGTTTTCATTCGTCCACACTGTATATTCGTCATACTCTTTATCGTCTATCTCAGACTCTGACATTATGCGAATATCACAATCGCTATGAGTAACACAAAAGAACGGTAAAGCCTTGTCACAATTGAACATAGGCCCGCTTATGCCGTCCGTTGAGATGTCGCACCTGGCTTTATGCTTCTTGCAAACTAATTCGAAATCTACGGACATCTTCATTCCCCTCTAGTTACTAAGCTTGCTAATATTATCAGCTATCTTTTGAAAGTGCGGATTCTCAATTAAAAACGCTATCAATGTTTCTACTGTTACTGGGCCGTCACGCTCACCCCACAACTCTATACTTCCATAGCAATCACGAAAGCTTTGTATTTCCGCGTTTAACTTCTGGATCTTTTCTATTTGTTCTTTGTTCATCTCTCATTCTCCATTGTTAAAGTGTTAAACATTCCCGCAAGCTTTTGCGCTCTGATCTTTGCGCTAACTAGCTGCTGTTTTCTCTCGTTAAGCTCACCTTTTAGTCGGCCTATTTCTCTTTGCTGTTCTTCGATCAATTCAAGGTCACGCTGTGCTAATGCCTTGTAAGCTTCGATAGTTTGCGGCATTGGTTCAATTGTTGAGCTTGCCATAGGTTTTTTATCCCATATTGGATTATTTCGGTATAAGTCTGATGTTGCTTTGTGCTTTGAGTTATCGCCATAGCCGCTAGACATATCAATAACCCGCTTTAGCAGCTAAAAAAGCTAGAAGAATGACAGGCGCTAAAACTGATAATGCCATACCGTGAAGTATCAAAACTTTTAATATATATGCCTCGTTTCCAACAATAAACACAGGAAACACCCAAAACATAGCTATATAAATTAAACCTATTACAACCCAAAATGCTGCTTTGTATGTGTTCATTAGTTATTCCCCTTATTAGGCTTGAGTACTATCATCACCCAAAGTAAAAGCACCACACCTATTGACGCTGGCTTGCTTAAACCATCCTTAACATCTGGAAACTGTGTTAATAAATAATCCCCAACGGTGTAAGTAAGCACGACACAAAAAACCAGAAAGCCAATATAAAACAGCGCTATAAATAACTCCATAGGCTGTAATACGCCATCTTTTATGATTTCAATCTTCATTATTTATTCCCCTTTAGACTGCTAAGGTTGTACGTTCCGATCCGCTGCTTATAACCTGGCGCTGGCGGTTGATGCGATGCGCAACCGTTATCGTTTATAGTTACGTTAACAGGCTTTACACTGTCAAATGAAACCCAAGGCAGGATGATGAATAAAGCTAAAACCACACCCCCTATAGCGCCCTCTACACTGTGATCATTACTCATCTTCAATCTCCTTTATCTCAGTTGGTGAATATACTAATCTAGCGAATTTGTAAGATGAATGGTAATTATCGATAGGCGTGTTCAATATGTCCTTTAGTTGTCCGTTGAAACTCTTAAACCGCTCAAGTGTTACGTTATGACTTACCTCAACGTCACCTTGGCAGCACAAGTAATCACCTGGCTCTGTAGGTTTATCGTAAGACCAATTGTTTATTATGTTATTCATTACTCCCCCTTTAATATTAAGTCAGCACGCCTTATGAGAGCACTATAAAGCTGATCATTAGCTATATTTTCTTTCGCTATACGCCTGACGTGCAAAGATTTAAACTCGTTATATGCTTTTTTCGCATCCCTCTCTTCTTTAAAATACCCAACATGCGTAACTTTGCCGTAAACTCCGCAGGTTGCTCTAAATGAGCCGCTATGAATACATAAAGAAACTCCTTTAGAATATTTTCCTCTCCTGTTTTTGTGGTCTACTAAAAGGCTATTTATTTCTCTTGATACAAACATACAGTTATCTTTAGAATATATTTTATTTCCTGCATTGATAATATCTTTATCAAGCTGCTTGCCAGTCCAATCCTGACTAGACATCCATTTTTTAAACGAAGAGAATAAAAGCCACTCATCGCAAACGGTACATTCTTTATATGAAGGTTTGATTTTATGAAAGTTTTCAGAGTAGCAGCGCCTAATCATATTTGACCAAGTTCTATAAAAATGGCACGCATATAAATCTTTACTTTTAACTCCGTTAGCTGTTTTAAGTTTAAAGTCATTAATTCCCACTCCATAAACAAGACTTTTCATTACTTACACCCCTTATGCTGTTAGTTTAATAAACTGTATAATTCTTTATAGATGGCAATATGGTCGGCATTCATAGTCATGCCTGATGATAGCTCCAAGGCATCCTCTAACGCTTTGATTTCTACGTATTCAGCGCTAAAGTCAATATACTCACTTCCTTGTAAGTAGCTTGCTGGCGTAATCGTTTTATACTTTGGCTCTGGCTTAACTCTGTAAATGTAATGAACAAAATTAAATACCCCCTTAGCTTTACCTACCCATTTAGGTTGGTTATATATACTGGCCACCTGAATAGACTTACCTTCCGACTCCGCCTTTATTACCATAATCATTTCTATGTGTTTCATTACTTACACTCCTTTTTGTGGGCCGCTTCTATTAGCTGTTCAACGATTGCCTGTTTAGTTTTGAATGGATGATGCTTATTTGTTCGCGCTTCAACTAGATCATCTAGCTTGATTCTATAGTGAGGTACGATTTTTACGTTTGTATCTTTCATGTTACCGCCTGTTTCGTTATTGATAGCTGAAGCTTAAACTATATCTAGTGAGATTACAAACTAAGAATAATCTAAATTAAATCTTGATATATATTGATTATAGGATTAGTATTAATTCATCAAATCAATACGGAGTTAACACAATGAGCTTATATGAGATCAGATGCTGTAAACAATGTGAAGCAATAAAAGCTTATGCTAAGTTGCTTGGAATTTGTGAAGAATGGGCGGCTTATAGATGGTGTGTTTACGGGCACGCTGCTAGATTCGCTAAATACTATAAAGACGGGGAATAATTATGGGTAATTTTTTAAGTTTAAGTGTTGTTGGTTTATTTATCGCTGCATGGTTTACGCATGTTTTACATTGCTTATTCACGGCTAAGTATTTATTACTAATTGCTGGGGCGTTTATATTTCCCGTTGGAATTATTCACGGCGTGGGCTTATGGTTTGGGGCATCATGGTAATGGACACTACTTTAATATCTTAGGGGAATGATTATGAAAACTAGAAAAATCGGCAATGTGTGGAGAGTGGCTTTTACTGACTGCGGCGGCAATGTTCAAACTGCTGAACATAAGAGCTTGCAAATGGCGCTAGCAATGGCGTTTATTAATCGTACAACAGTGTTAGGGGGATAGAATGGAATACAACATAACTATGATTAAACCAACTATGTCACATGCTGCCAATAAAGCAGATTTAAACGAGCTATTATTAGAGTATTACGAGAAGCACACGAAAGATCTTGAGGCTCAAGTTGCTGCGTTAGAGGAAATGATTATGGAATGCACTAGTCATGGAGAGTTAGATAGTGGGTTATTCAACTCGTATATGGAACACGCTAGAAAACAAGGGGAATAGAATGATTGATGGCTATGAACTCGAAAACGGTACAACTTATGTGATGAGAAAAACTAGGGCTATTTACTACATAAAAACAATTGAAGATGCTGCTAGTGTGATGACGCTTGTAGGTGATAAGCAGCCTTACGGAAAGCGCGGCAAGAAAGGCAAATCAAACAAAGATTGGGATAAATAAAAGCTATCAATTTCATCTAATCAATAAACAAAATCAATTGGAGTTGTGTGCGTTAAACGATCATAGTTAACGCTTACAACTTAGGGGGATAACATGATTAATCACACAACAGAATTAACAGAAGCTCAAGAGCAGATTGGCAAACTTACGTTTGATGTAGGCTGCATGAAGGCAGAAAAAGAATTGGCTGTGCAGCGGTTGAATGGTTTTGAGAAGTGGCTGGAAAGTCAGGCTATTAAGTATGCGTTTAATGAAAACTCTAACCATTCAGACGTGCTAGACGTATTTCGTCAGATGGTGCGTAATGAGTTTAAATAATAATACAGCAGAAATTGAAACGATTTTTAATTTTGTAATGAGCTCAAAAGCCGGTGGCACGATGTTTGACATAGGCTATGCTGATGCTTGGAGCAAGAAAGTTATACGACCACAACATGACAATAGCGCTTACCGTAAAGGCTGGGCTCTTGGATTAGAATATAAGGGGAAATGATAATGAAAAATATATACCAAAGAATGAACGCAGTAATGAAAGAAGTATCGTATGTTCAGAAGGATTCTAAAATAAGTGGGGGTGGCGCTAACTATAAAGCTGTATCGCACGACCAGGTTGTATCAGTAGCAAGAGCGCAATTTGTAGAACAAGGTATTGTTGTTTATCCAGAACAAGTAAGCGCTGAAATGATACAACAGCGAGACCTCAAGCAAGATGTAAAAATGCACCTATATTCTGGAATGTACAATATTCATTTTGTAAATATAGATGATCCTGCAGATAGATTGACTGTATCAATAAATGCTCACGCTGCCGACAATGGCGACAAAGCACCAGGAAAGTGCGCCTCTTATGCAACTAAGACAGCAATACTTAAAGCGCTATCTCTTGAAACTGGCGAAAATGACGAAAGCCGCGAAGAGGTAAGAGATAAAACTAATCTTGTGAGCGCTCAACAGCATGATCAATTAGCGGCGTACTGTTATAAAACTCTTGACGGTGGCGGCGTAGAATGGACTAGCTTAGGTAATACTTTGAAAGGCGCTTACACTATAAACGCGCTTAGTTCTTTGCCGTATTCTAAGTTTAAAGAAGCATTAACACTTTGTGAAACAAGGGCAGCAAAATGAATATAATAAAAGATATGGAGCAGGGTTCAGAAGCGTGGAAGGCTATGCGCTTAGGTAAAGTTACAGCGTCAAAGATGAAGGATTTAATGTCTAATGGTCGTGGGTCTGCACTATCTAAAATGTCAGAAACTTACATGATAGATCTAATAGCCGAAAGGTTAACAGGTGAATCAAAGCCATTCTTTGAAAACGACGCTATGAAGTGGGGAACAGCTACCGAACCACAAGCAAGAGCGATGTTTGAACTTCGTGAAGGGTTTGATGTAGAAGAAGTAGCATTTATTGAATACGATGATTATGTAGGTATGTCGCCTGATGGGTTGATAGGTGATGATGGCTTGATCGAAATCAAATGCCCTAATACTTCAACACAGATTAAACGCGCATTGTCTGATGATTACGCTGCAGACTATAAAGATCAGATTCAAATGCAGCTATGGGTAAGTAATCGTAAATACTGTTATTTCCTAAGCTTTGATCCTCGTTTAGATTGTGCTGCTGGTTATTTATTGCAAAAGGTGGAACGCGACGAAGACTACATTTTAAAAATGACTGAAAAAACGCTGGCGTTCGTAAACAAGATGAATGAACTGTTAAGCGTTCTGTCTAAATAATAATCAAATCTATACATGTTAATTTAATGTGTATAGATAACTGGATAATGTATGTCTGACACTTTAATAAATAACACAAAAGCGCTTGAGGATTATATTATCTTTTTGCGCGCCAACTTTGATAAGCATAAGTCTATTAAGGTGTCTGTGAAGTCTGCTAAGACTAGAACGCTAACTCAGAATAGTTCTATACACAAATACTGTGCGCAGCTTGCAGAGGCTTTTAATGATGCAGGGCTTGATATGAATAAAGTGTTATCTGAAGGGACTAGCATTCCCTGGAGCGAAGAAAAGGTGAAATCTGATATATGGAAAGTTGTGCAGCTTGCAGCCATTGGCAAAGAGTCTACAACCAGGCTCGAAACTAATGAGGTGTCGAAAGTGTACGATATTGTTAATCGTCATATTTCGCAGACTTTTGGTATTTTTATACCGTTTCCATCAAGGATTAATCATGGCAGCTAAAAAAAAATGCAAATATTGTGGGTTCTTCTCTTATGAGATGATCAAAATCAACACAGGTTCATTTTGTAATACTGCACATGCTATTAGCTGGGCTCGAAAGAAAGCTGAAAAGGATGTTGAACGTAAAGCTAAGAAGGCTGAAGCGGTTGTTAAGCAGAAGCATAAGCAAGACAAAGAAAAGATTAAAAAGCGCTCTGAATGGTACGCAGACTATAGAACGGCTTTGCATTATCTTATTAAGCACAAACTCAGAAAAGGCGAACCATGCTATACGTGTGATAAACCTCAATCATTTGGTGATAGCGGCCAAGCTTTTCATGTTGGTCATTATATGCCAGCTAAACAAGTAGATCCGAGGCGTTTTATGTTGGTCAATATGAGGCTCCAATGTTATAGGTGTAATTGCCAGTTATCAGGCAATCAGGCAGTTTATCGAAAGCGATTGATTGAAGAGATGGGAATTGATCACGTTGAATGGTTAGAATGTGAAGCTAATCACAAGGAATTAAAAGAGGTGTTCCCGCACTATCAGGATATAAAAATCGAGATAGCGCGGGTTAGAAAGCTGGTTAAACTTGGCCAATAATAAACCATTCGGCAGAGTGCGCCGGTTTATGTATTGTTAGCGTGTCATATTGAGCCGCTAACGTTACATTATTAACGCCGTCTATTGTCTGAGTACTAACCGTCACTAATCTGCAAATATTAGCCGCTACGTTTAAACGTTTAAATGTTAAAACAATATCCTGTATTGTGCTCTCTGCTTGTGATGGTAGATTAACATCACACTGACTTGTATCAGCGTCAAGATAATAGATAGAATTAGTAACATAATTTGTTAAATCTAATATTCCCCCGTCTGTTGAAACTGTGTGTAATATACTTGCCTCAAAGCGTTTCCCATTACTTGTATAACCTTTCTCCATCTGTACAGGGTCATCACCAAATATATCTGCCCTAACCTGCTTAGCTGCAAGCCTACCAGCTCCACTAACCTCTAATATATTCCCTCTATTTAGAGTTGCACTGGTTCCAGCCTCTGTTATGAACTCGACAGGAATAATAGAGCTAACTTTATAGAATGATATTGTTGAAGCTGTTGAGGCGTTAACTTGATAATTGCCGTTATTATTTATGGTGTCTGTTACTGTTACAATGTCGCCAGCAGTAAACGCTGATAAATTAGGGGGAGTACCACCTACAGCCGTTACAGTGTCGCCTGCAAAACTTAGATCCGCCGTCCCTACAATTATTCCGTTTGTAATAGCCCCATCAACTGATGATTCTGTCGTGAATGATACCGCTGTAGTTGTTCCGACTAGATAAGCGCTTAACGTTGTTGCTGTTGATGCGTTCACTTCTACATTTATATTATTGCTTGGCGTTCCGCTAATATTAATAAACTGGCCAGCTGTAAAAATGGATAAATCTTTATCGGTTGAAGTTATCGTGTCGCCTGAAAAGCTTAAAGTATTATCAGCGATAATATTTTCTTTCGGTCTAACAACGATGAAGTTATCTCTACTATTTACTAGCTCTAATACTGCGCCCGTTTCCGCTGCGTCAATCAATATAGAATTATCAAACCCACCGCCGTTATCTGACGAAAACCAAATCGTCCTATAGTCTTGTATTCTATTGTAGCCATTCAACCGCTTGAATCTTACACCCGCTAAAGCTGTTGACCCTGTGTTTAATTGCTCATCTGTGAACTGTTGCGGGCCTTGAGATGATACCCCTATCATGCTGTTGATTTGTGAAAACTCATCGACATCAATTGCTATTGCCCCAGCGTCAAGCCTCTCAAAGTTAGCGCCTGAAATATCTAGACGTACCCTTCTAGAGCTTTCATCGCCTATTTTTAAGCCAATCGGTAAATTCTCACCGTTCCAACCTCTGACAATTGCATTCCCTTGTCTTATCCATAGCCCGCCTAAGTTGCAGTTTAAAAAGAACCTGCCTCCTGTCATATCAAAGTACGGTGACTGGTCGCCACCCATTACAATCCCCCATCCGGCGCAATCTCTTGCATAGCAGGCTGTCCAGCTTTGCTGGAACCAATTTGTGATATGTGCGCCATCGCCTGACCAATCGGTAAACGCAACATCGTGCATAGTTAAGCCGTTTGATGCTGTTGCACCAAAGTCATTAAGCCCGTAAACAACCGCCGCCGCATCATTTAAAACCGCTTCGCCCGCACCTTTAATCACCACACCTTCAATTTTAGTATTTCCTGCGTTATCGCTAAAATATAAACCTTGGGTCTGTCCTGATACATATGAGCTAAAATGCAGAACTGAGCTTGTCCCTGAGTCACCTTTTGAGCCTGTACCTATGATTGTGATTGCGTGTAATTGTCCCGTTGGCGTTGTTAGGTCAATAGCTCCAATAATGTCATAAACTTTCGGGCCTACAGTTATAATTCCACCGTTAACCTTTTGGTATTCAACTAACGCAAACAGTGACGCTCTATTCGCTACGCCTGCACCTGCATCGTCACCAATCACACCCCACTGTTCAGGTATCAACACGCTTTCAATTCTTAGGACTAGCGATAATGTAGCAACACCTGTGCATTGCACAATGTTAAATGTGTTTTCTGTGACAGTAGATGATAAAACTACATCCCACATCGCCCCGCCACCGTTGCCAGTTGTGCGTTCTGCTATGTTTATAGCTAAACCAGCCTGCAATGATGTATCAATTACAGCATCGTTTAATGTGTCGCGTGCTAGGACGTTAACTGATTGGCCTGAACCTGTGACAAGCTCACTAACAGACCCGGTATTTATCTGGACTAAGTTTTTATCTTGCAATACCCAATCGTAATCGCCAACTAAATAGATAGCAGGGAACACGCCCTTACTATCTGCAACTACAGGGTTAGCGTGTGCAACCGTTGCCGCTGCTGTGGTGTACGTGTTTTTGTCAGTCTCAGAACCAACTACGTTAAAATAGAGTAAGGCTCCGTCTGCCGGTGTAATTCCTGATCCTACGTCAATATAAGGTGGACTCATTAAACTTGCCATAATGTCTTTCTCTCTAAAGTGTGGTATATATAAGCAATGGAACTAATATTATCATTAATAGCAACTTACTATGTAAGCGTTTTCGTTTACAATTTTGTAGTTGAAACTAAAAGAATTCGCTCTTAAGGCTTTTTCTTTAGCTCAGACTTCAAAAACTCGCGCATAGTTTTAAATGCGTTCTCTTCGCTTACGCCTTGTATTCCTCTAGCTGCCTCAATTGCTTTTTCTGTAACAAACTCTTTTGGGCCTCTAGCTGCTTTTATTGCTGTTTCTCCAGCTCCAGTAAACGAGGTTGTTGCCGCATTGCCTACAACCCTGTCTAGTTCATCAGCATATAGCATTAATACATCAAGCTGTGGGGATGGGTCGCCGCCTTTTCCTGTAATCCTTTTTGGCCCACCAAAACCAGCATGTGTTTTTAATACCTGCTCTAGCTGATCAACTGATTCTAATACTTGTGATCTTGATTGAGCATTGCTTGTGATTCTTCTTGCTAAGATACCAAGCTGCCCAGCTGCACTATTGCTTGTTAAGTCTGTTTTAGATCCTGCTAACCTTTGTATTTCATCAAGCGCTTGAATCGTATCAGAATAAGCTTTGTTTGCTTCTGCGTACTTTGGAAAGTTTTCATCGAGAGAAGTTTTAATATTAACCCTTAGCTCTTTTAATGCGTTTTCAGCTTTCCCGCCTAATCCGCGAACTGTTTTACCATAGCTTACCGTATCATCAATAAACTGCTTTAATTCATGCAGGTCTAAAGCGTCAGGGTTCTTGTTTCTAGACATTCGTTCAAATATATCTGATATAGCTTTTCGTCTGCCTGCACCACTAATCAAAGCGTCTTTAAAATCAAGCTTGCCATCCGGCTTAATTGCTATCTTAAGATCGTCTAATGACGTTAAAAAGCTGTCGCCTATCTGAGCAACTGGAACTTGCTGGCCTTTCAGGAACTTTTTTGAAGCTCCAATTTGCTTACCAGCCGCCCTATTGATTGATTTTATTTCATTTACTTTTTGCAGCAACACATCACCAGCTACATCGGCCGGTCTAGTCTTAGCCTTCAATAGCGGGTTTTTTGTTCTTGCTTGTGAGATGTTAGTCATCTTAACTAGTAATTCTTTATCAGCGTTAGAAGTGTTTTTCTTTACTGTATCAAGAAAGCCATCATCAAAACCTTGCCTAGATGCGTTTATTACTGGCATGTCTTTTACTGCTTGCGGCAAATCTGCACCTAGTAATTTCTGTCTTACTGTTGGGTTAGTTATACCTTCATCGACAAGCATTCTTTGTGCTGTATCAGAGTTAATATCACCCTTTTTAAGTTGTCGAGCTATCTCTCTAGTTTTCGGAGTCTGAAACCGCTTAATATCTTTTACTAACTGGCCGCCAGCCTCTGCAATAGGCGCTAACTCTTGAGCTGTAAGCGCTCCAGCCTGTTT
>TARA_R110000823_G_scaffold227834_1_pt1 | contig 10658 bp, 7 predicted proteins | sample TARA_R110000823 | Tara Oceans TARA_R110000823 (sample SAMEA4397722) | marine metagenome | biome: Polar Biome; feature: [DCM] deep chlorophyll maximum layer (ENVO:01000326); material: water (ENVO:00002006), including particulate matter (ENVO:01000060) such as... | depth 20 m | reverse complement strand
GAATAACTCATTGAATTGGTTTTTGGGACTTTTTGAAGGGAACGTCCTGCATTATAAAACAATGTGTCTGTTTTTTTTGATTGCAAATCTATCAGCACCAAATTCATTTTGTCGCTGTCCAATACTGTTGCAAGTATTTTTTCATAATTGTAAAAAGCAAAATATGCTATTTGTAAATCTTTGATTAATTCTGTTGATTTTCCTGTTTGTGAATCATACTTATACAATCTTTGCAAACCATCGTTGTCAAGCCGAACGGCTGCAACATCATTGCTTGTAGGAAATTTTTGAGGAGAATACTCGCCGCCTTCGGTTTTTTTATTGAACCACTTTTTAGTTTTTGAATTCAAATTGTATTCTGCTATATCACTTTGACCTTCATTGTTTCCTGCAAAAAGAATGGTTTCGTTGGAAGGGAAGGATGGCTGGTTGTTATAACCGTCGTTATTTGAAACTTTTTGTAAATTCAGTAGTTGTAAACCTTCATATGCAGGGGCAATAGCAACAACATAAACATCGGTGTTATCTTGTGCAAAACAGAAAAAAGTTGTGGTAAGGGTTAAAAGGAAAAGGAGCTTTTTCATTATAAATATTCTTTGGCTTTAAAAATAACAAACTTCGCACCAAAATACTGCTAAAAATAAAACCGCTCCATTTCAGGAGCGGTTTTAAGAATAATTTATCAATTCAATTAAAACGGATAGTTGTTCTCCGAAATAACTTTATGGGCAATCGTTCTTCGCAACTCACCAATATTTGGCATATTTTGATATTTGGTGAAACGCTTAAGACCCATAAGCATAGCGCGTTGCTCGTCTCCCTCGGCAAAAGATAGAATCGCTTCTTTTGCTTTTACAGTGATAATATCAACCGCGTGGTAAAGGTATAGTTGCGACATTGCAATTTGTTCTTTTTGCGAATCCTTGCCGAAACGCTTGGCGTTCTTTTCGGTACGTAAAATGGCACTTTCGGCCATGTAGATTTCAATCAAAATATCTGCCGCTGCCATTAGCGTTTGCTGATGCTCTTCAAGTTCGGTTCCGTATTTTTGGACTGCGCTTCCGGCTACCATTAAAAACACTTTTTTCAGTTTTGCAATCATTGCTTTTTCTTCAGAAAGCAATTCAGAAAAATCTGGCGTTTCAAAAGAAGGGATTCCCATCAATTCTGAAGCTACGGCTTGCGCAGGATTCAAAAGATCTACGTGCCCCTTCATTGCTTTTTTCACTAACATTCCAACGGCCAACATTCGATTGATTTCGTTTGTACCCTCGTATATACGTGCAATACGGGCATCACGCCAAGCAGATTCCATTGGGGTATCTGCGCTGTAACCCATTCCGCCGTAAATTTGTATTCCTTCATCGCTGCAGTTTTGTATGTCTTCAGAAACGGCAACTTTCAAGATGGAACATTCAATTGCGTATTCCTCCACACCTTTCAATTCTGCTTCTTGGTGAGAATTACCAGCTTTTACACGAAGTGCAATTCTATCCTCAATATTTTTTCCAGCACGGTAGCTGGCACTTTCGCCAACATAAGCACTGGTCGCCATTTCGGCCAATTTCAGTTTTATTGCTCCAAAGGAAGAAATAGGCACATTAAATTGAATACGCTCGTTTGCGTACTGTACAGCATTCGCTATAACACGACGTTGTGCATCAAGACTGGCTGCGGCAAGTTTAATTCTACCTACGTTCAAGGCATTCATAGCAATTTTGAAACCTTCACCACGCTCGCCCAACATATTTTCAACAGGAACCTTTGTGTCACTGAAGAATACCTGACGGGTAGAGGAGGAGTGGATTCCTAGCTTCTTTTCTTCCTCACCCATTGAAATTCCGTTTTCGGGGTCGTTTTCAACAATAAAGCCAGTGATGTATTTATCATCTTCAATACGTGCAAAAACAATCATTGTATGGCAGAAACCCGAATTTGAAATCCACATTTTCTGCCCGCTGATTTTGTAATATTTTCCGTCTTCAGAAAGTACGGCTTTTGTCTTTCCGCTGTTAGCGTCACTTCCTGCTCCCGGTTCAGTTAAAGCGTAAGCTCCAAACCATTCGCCAGTGGCGAGTTTTGGAACGTACTTTTTCTTTTGTTCCTCTGTTCCGTAAAGTGTTATTGGTAATGTTCCAATACCTGTGTGCGCACCAAAAGCGGTAGCCACAGAACCAGTTGCACCTGAAATGTAATCGCAAACAAGCATTGTGGTTACAAAGCCCATGCCCAGTCCGCCATATTCTTCGGGAACGGCAACGCCAAGCAAGCCCATTTCGCCAGCTTTGCGCATTATTTCTTCCGTAAGTGCATAGTTTTTATGTTCGAATTCTTCTTTTTTCGGCCAAATTTCTCGGTCAACAAATTCCTTTACGGAATCGCGCATCATTTTTTGCTCTTCGGAAAAGTCTTCTGGGGTGAAGACGTCTTCAGCTTTAGTTTCTTTTACAAGAAATTGTCCGCCGCGAAGCAATTCGTTATTTTTTGTTTCAGTTTCCATTACTCTATAATTTTGTTAAGTTGTTATTTCAAAAATTCATAAACCCCCGCAGCGCCTTGTCCGGTTCCTACACACATAGTTACCATTCCATATTTTCCTTGTAGGTTTCGTTTGCGCATTTCATCAAAAAGTTGCACGGAAAGTTTTGCTCCAGTACAGCCCAGTGGGTGGCCCAATGCGATTGCACCGCCGTTCACATTTACTTTTTCTTTATCCAAACCAAGTTCGCGGATAACTGCTAAAGATTGTGAGGCAAAGGCTTCGTTCAATTCTATAAGTTCCATTTGATCTTGCTTCAATCCAGCTTGTTTCAATGCTTTTGGAATTGCGTAAACAGGGCCAATTCCCATAATGCTCGGTTCTACGCCAACGGCTGCAAAGCTTACCAATCTGGCGATGGGCTCTAGGTTTAATTCCTTCACCATTTCTTCGCTCATAATTACTGCGAAAGCTGCACCATCACTCATTTGTGAAGAGTTTCCGGCAGTAACACTTCCGCCCTGGGCAAAAACGGGACGAAGTTTTGAAAGTGCTTCAACATTCGTTCCTTTTCGTGGACCTTCGTCTTTGTTAACAGTATATTTTTCGGTTACTTTTTTTCCAGCATCATTCACAAAAGTGTACTCCACTTCAATGGGAACTATTTGATCCTGAAAACGATCTTCATCCTGTGCCTTTAAAGCGCGCATCTGACTTGTGTAGGCAAACTCATCTTGGTCTTCGCGGGAAACGTTGTATTTTTTAGCGACTGCTTCAGCCGTTAAACCCATATTCCAGTAATAATCTTCGTGACCTTCCTTTGCCAATTTATAATCTGGAACCGGTTTGTAACCGCCCATTGGAATATAACTCATACTTTCCGCGCCACCAGCGATAATGCAATCTGCCATTCCGGTTTGAATTTTTGCAGCAGCAATGGAGATAGTTTCCAATCCCGAAGCGCAATAACGGTTTACCGTCATCCCGGGAATATCAACAATATCCAATCCCATTAGCGAAATCAAGCGACCCATATTAAGGCCTTGTTCGGCTTCTGGCATTGCGTTGCCTACAATTACGTCGTCAATTCGTTTTTTGTCGAGTTGCGGCAATTCGTCCATAATATATTTAATGGTTTCCGCAGCCAATTCGTCTGGACGTTTGAAACGGAATACTCCGCGAGGTGCTTTTCCCACCGCAGTTCTGTATGCCTTAACAATATATGCAGTTCTTTGTTTCATAATGATTTTTTTTTTTGACTTATGACGGTAAGACTTATGACATAAGACTATACCGTTAAAATAAATATTAAATTGAAAGACTTTCCATAAAGCGGATAATCATTCCTTGGATTGTCTGTATTTTAGTTTCTAAATTTTTAAAAGTGTCTTCGGAAATATACCCAACTTCATACGATATAATCAACTGGGTTTCCCATTCATATGAGGAGCCCAGAGCATTTTCCAGATATTGAAGAAAATGCTTGTTAGTTCCTTTGGCAGTACCTTCGGAAATGTTTGAAGCAATAGAGACAGCACAGCGTTGCATTTGGTTGGATAATCCATATGTTTCGGATTTTGGAAACATTTGAGTGATAGCATATGTTTCTTTTGCTATTTCAATTCCCTCTTTCCAAATGTTAAGTTTTCTAAAATTATGTCTTGCTGCCATATATTATTTTTAGTCCTACGTCTTATGTCCTAAAGTCTTATGTCGTTTTTAGTTACGTAGGGGTTTTCCTTTCTGTATCATATGCTGAAGTCGTTCCAGAGTTTTTCTTTCTCCGGTTAGACTTAGGAAAGCTTCTCTTTCAAGGTCAAGTAAATATTGTTCGCTTACGTAGCTTGCTTCGCTCAAATCTCCACCTGCCATAACGTAGGCTAGCTTGTTGGCGATTTTCTTATCGTGCTCGCTGATATAATTACCCGCAACCATTTGGTCGGTCCCAACAAGGAACATTCCCAAAGCTTGTTTTCCAAGTACCTTTACATCTGTTCTCGGAATAGGTTTTGTATAGCCTTGATCCGCCATAAAACGTGCAACAGCTTTTGCAGCTGCAATTTGTCTTGCTTCGTTCACGATTACTATATCTTTTCCTTTTTGAAGAATTCCAGTATCGTAAGCTTCATAGGCCGAAGTGGAAACTTTTGCCATTCCTATGGTCAAGAAATAATCCTGAAGCCTGTTCAATTCCACATCATCTTTTTGAAAAGTATCGCTTGCGCGAAGCGCCATTTCCTTGGAACCGCCACCGCCGGGAATTACCCCAACACCGAATTCCACCAAACCTATGTAACTTTCGGCTGCTGCAACCACACGGTCTGCGTGAAGTGTAAACTCGCAGCCACCGCCCAAAGTCATTCCGCGTGGTGCAACCACAACAGGGATGGAGGAGTAGCGAATTCGCATACTTGTATCCTGAAAATATTTTACGGCAGCGTTCAATTCTTCATATTCCTGCTCTACTGCCATCATAAAAATCATGCCTATGTTGGCACCTACGGAAAAGTTTTTCCCTTGATTGGCAATTACCAAACCGTCAAAGCTGGCTTCAGCGAGGTCTATGGCTTTGTTTACACCCGCAAGTACATCGCCGCCAATGCTGTTCATTTTGCTTCGGAATTCCACATTTAGAATACCATCACCTAAATCCTCAACCACAATACCTTTGTTACTCCAAACTTCCTTGGATTTGCGGATGTTGTCCAAAATGATAAAGGCATCCTGTCCGGGTATTTTTTTATGTATTTTGTCTGGAATACTGTAATAATAGGTATTGCCTTCGCGCACTTCGTAAAAGCTATCCACGCCACTCTCCAGCATTTTATTTACCCAAGAGGCAGGTTCTTTTCCTAAGTCTTTTATTAATTCAATTCCTTTTTTCACGCCAATGGCATCCCAAATTTCGAAAGGACCATTTTCCCAGCCGAAACCGGCTTTCATTGCATCGTCAATTTTATAAAGCTCATCAGTTATTTCAGGAATTCTTTTGGAAACGTAGGCGAACATTGCGCCGAAATTTTTTCGGTAGAATTCGCCAGCTTTGTCTTCGCCTTTTATAAGAATTGGGAAACGGTCGGTAACTTTGTCAACCGATTTTGTTTTTTCCAAAGTGCCGAAAGATGCTTTTTTGCTTTTTCGATATTCCATTGAATCGAGGTCGAGCGATAGGATTTCACTGCTGCCGTCATCATTTTTTACTTTTTTGTAAAAACCTTGTCCGCTTTTGCTTCCCAACCATTTCTTTTCCATCATCGTATCGATGAAACCTGGAATTTGGAAAATTCCGTGCTCTTCGTCATCTGGCACATTGTCATAAATACCTTTTGCAACGTGCACCAAAGTATCCAATCCAACAACATCAACGGTTCGGAAGGTTGCTGATTTTGGACGGCCGATAACTGGACCAGTTAATTTATCAACTTCTTCAATGGTCAAACCCATTTCCTTAACTTGGTGAAAAAGGCTTTGAATGCCGAAGATTCCGATTCTATTTCCTATAAATGCCGGGGTATCTTTTGCGACCACGGAGGTTTTTCCGAGGAATTTTTCGCCGTATTCATTTAAAAACTCCAAAACTTCGGGCGAAGTTTTTGGACCGGGAATAATTTCAAAAAGTTTTAGATAGCGCGGCGGGTTAAAAAAGTGGGTGCCGCAGAAGTGTTTCTGAAAATCCTCGCTATGGCCTTCACTCATTAAATGTATTGGGATTCCTGAAGTATTTGTGGTAATGAGCGTGCCTTCCTTTCTGTGTTTTGCAAGATTTTCAAAAACCTGTTTTTTTATGTCGAGACGCTCCACTACCACTTCGATGATCCAATCAGCAGTTTTCACTTTTGAAATATCATCTTCCAAATTACCTGTGGAGATTCGCTTCGCAAAATCCTTGTGATAGAGTGGGGCAGGGTTGCTTTTTATGGCTTTCTGCAAATCGTCGTTTACAATTCGGTTTCGCACCACTTTGTCCTCAAGGGTAAGTCCTTTTTTCTTTTCGGCATCGTTCAACTCGCGGGGAACAATATCGAGCAAAAGCACTTCCACGCCAATGTTGGCGAAATGGCAGGCTATGCCGCTTCCCATAATTCCGGAACCGATTACCGCTACTTTGTTAATTCTTCTTTTTGACATATTTTTTAAAGTTATTGGTTAATAGTTATTCGTTAATTGGGTTATAACTATTTTCCTAATTCCTAATTCCTAACTCTTTATTCAGAGTCGTATATTTTTTTTGAATTGATTAATTCGTTGATTGTGTTTGCAACCTTTTTGAAAATCTCCAGTTCTTCGGCAGAGACATTTTTTTTTACCGCTTCATCAAAGCCGAAAACCACCCCTTTTGAAAAATCGCGCATCTCTTTTCCGAAAGGCGTTAAGTGAATCAAAACCCCGCGGCCGTCCTCAGGATTTGGTTTTCGCTCAATCAATCCTTTTTGTTCCATAGATTTCAAGGTGCGTGAAAGGCTGGTTGCCTCCATTCCCATTTTTGGACCAAGTGCCGTTGAAGGGGTTCCTTCTTCGGGATCAATGCTTATAAGTGCAAAGCCCGTGGCCATGGTGCTTCCTTTTTTTCCAGCTTCCTCATTATACATTTTTGTTACGCTCATCCAAGTGGAGCGAAGTATGTAATCTATTGTTTTTTCCTTCATTAAAAGACTTTGAAAAAAATGGATTACCAAAGATACGAAATTTTATTATGCGTGCATAGTATATTAATGTTTTTTTTTTGACTTAGGACTTAATGACGTAGGACGTAGGACTGGTTGACGTAAGACGTAGGCTTTATGTGAAACATGTCCTTCCAACTATTATAAATTACAGCACGAATAGTATTTTATGGTCTTACGTCCTACGTCTTACCGTCTCACGTCTTTTTAGAATAATCCAACTTCCCGTCCACTATTTTTGCGGGGGCCGTATATGGATGTTCGGTTGCTGAATTTTCTGACATAATATGCAACACTTTCCAATCTTCAGCCTTTAAAATATCTGCAATTAAGGAGCGGTGACAACTCCACCACACTGCCTCTGCACACATAATTACAGTATATTTTTCTGAAGCGACTTGCTTAAGAGTTTTTAGGGATTGTTGAAACTGTTCCGTTTGCATATAATCTGCATATCCTTTAAAGGAATCGAGCCGCCAGGCGTCGTTTTTTGAATTTGGCTCTGGTTTTCGGCGGCCACCTAAATCTACGAGATGCAGGTATTCAATATCGTTTTCGGGAAGCGATACCTTTAAATTGTCTTTATTGTACTGCGGAAATTTTCGGGAGCCGGGAAAATGGCGAACGTCCACGAGGGTTTCAATCTTGCAGGAATGCAACAGCTTTAAAAATTCCTCGAGGGAACGCGTAGAATGCCCTATGGTCCAAAGCGTTTTCATTGTTAAAAGATGATTTTCTTTTAAAGATAAAAATTTTGGAAAGTCCTTACATAGGAAAAAAGTAGTTTAACGGAACTTTAATTGGCAACAAACTTTAGCCCGATTATGGAGAGAATAAGGGTTGAAATGAAAAACACACGCCAAAATGTAGCGGGCTCGTTGAAGTAGAAAATCCCGACCAAGACCGTGCCCACGGCGCCAATACCTGTCCACACCGCGTAGGCAGTGCCGATGGGAAGCGTTTTTGTGGCTTTTATAAGCAGAAACATACTTATGAAAAGACAGATTAAAAAACCCCCAAACCACAATTTTGAATCGAGGCCGGAGGTTTCCTTTACTTTTCCCAAGCAGGCTGCGAAAGCCACTTCAAATAGGCCAGCTATAATTAATAGGAGCCAATTCATGAATATTTAGGAATTATGCTCATAAATCTTATTGTACAAGTCTAAATACATCTCTTTGATTACTTTTCGTTTCATTTTCATGGTAGGGGTTAGGTGCCCACCTTCAATGCTCCATTGCTCAGGGGTAAGTTCAAACTTTTTCACCTTTTCCCACTTTCCAAAACGCTCGTTATAAAAATCAACTTCTTTTTGAATACGATCTATAACGGCTTGGTTTTTTACCAATTCCTTTGGATCTGATGGAATATTTCTTCCTTTTTTGCTTCCCCATTCCTTTACAAAATCAAAGTCAGGCTGGATTAGTGCTGCTGGCATTTTTTCGCCTTCGCCCACTACCATTATCTGGTCTATAAAACGGGATTGCTTCATTGCATTCTCGATAAGTTGTGGCGCCACATATTTTCCGCCGCTGGTCTTGAACATTTCCTTTTTGCGATCGGTAATCTTTAGAAAACCTTCACTATCAATTTCGCCAATGTCTCCTGTGTGGAAATAACCATTTTTCAGTACCTCTTCCGTCTGTTCCTGATTTTTGTAATAACCGCACATTACCTGCGGACCTTTTACTAAAATTTCGCCATCCTCGGCAATTTTAACTTCGGTATCCCTTAGCGGCTTGCCTACTGTGCCAATTTTAAAACCGTGGTTACGCATATCGTTCACGGAAACCACTGGCGAAGTTTCTGTAAGACCATAACCTTCCATTACCGGTATTTGTGCAGCATTGAAAACTCTTGCCAAACGCGGCTGCAGTGCAGCACTGCCGGAAGCGATGGCTTTTAGGTTTCCACCCAAGGCTTCGCGCCATTTGCTGAAAATCAATTTATTGGCGAGTTTCAATTGGGTTTCATACCACCAGCCATTTTGGCCATAGGGTTCGTATTTTAGCCCTAATTCTATTGCCCAAAAGAAAAGCTTTTTCTTTATTCCCGTAAGTTCGGCGCCCTTGGCATAGATTTTATCATAAACCTTCTCCAGCAAACGCGGAACGGCAGTCATCACTTCAGGTTTAACTTCTTTTAGATTATCGCTAATAGTTTCCAGACTTTCTGCGAAATGGATGCTCACCCCACAGTATTGGTACATATAGAGAATCATTCGCTCATAGATATGGCAAACGGGCAAGAAACTTAATGACTTTGATTTTCCGAAATCTAAGGGCAAACGTTCCACACTATATTTTGAATTTGAAGCTATATTTTTATGCGAAAGCATTACGCCTTTTGGTTTTCCGGTAGTACCGGAAGTATAAATTAAGGTTGCCAAATCATCTTCACTAATTGCTTCCTTTCTTTTGTCTAATTCGTCTTGGTTGCTTTCGTCCTTTCCTTCATCCAAAACTTCTTGCCAGTTTTTGGCACCTTCAATTTCATCAAAAGTGTAAACTTCCTTCAAGGATGGCACATTGTTTCTAATTTTCTGGACTTTATCGTAAACCTCCTTACAGGAAACAAAACAGTAAACAGACTCGCTGTGGTTCAACACATATTCGTATTCATCCTCAGAAATTGTAGGGTAAATAGGCACATCCTGTGCGCCTGTTTGCATAATGCCAATATCGCAGATGTTCCATTCGGTACGGTTGGTCATAGATATTATTGCCACTTTATCGTTGGGGTTTACGCCCAGTCGCATTAAACCACGGCTTAACGCATTGGCCTTATCTATATATTCCTGAGTGGATGTGGCTTTCCATTCGCCATTGTACTTTGTGACAAGGGCTTTTTCCTGAGGATATTTTTCAAGTTGATAATATGGAAAGTCGAAGAGTCTTTTTGGGTCTTTCATGATAGAATTATTAAGGAAGTGAAAATAACGATTTTTTTTAAGTTTTAATTCAAATGAAAAAGGATTGTCGACTGAATAAAATTTTTGGGTTTTAAAAGGCTTATTAATAGTAGGGTATGGGAAGGAGACTAGAGACTAGAGACTAGAGAGAAGAGACTAGAGAGAAGAGACTAGAGACTAGAGACTAGAGACAAGGGACAAGAACCAAGAACCAAGAAGTTCTTTTCTCTTCATTTGTCAGTTCTCAGTTCTCAGTTCTCAGTTCTCAGTTGTCGGTGTGTTTTGTCCTAGAATAGGTTGTCAGTTTTCGGTTGTCAGTTTGAGTTTTCTGGATATAGGCTGTTGGTCTATTTATCATTTTATCTCTTGGCTCTTGGCTTTTCGCTCGTTGCTCATAACTCATCGTTTATGGCTTTTCGCGTTTAGTTTTTCTCTTTTATCTTTCTACTTTCATATTTCATCGCTCGTCGCCTGTCATTCGTAGCTCGTATTTCTAAACTCAAATTTCAAATTTCTACTTTCAAATTTCGTCGCTCGGATTTCATCGTTCGTACCTCATTGTACGTCCCTGATATAGGTTGACCACTTAAAGCGTGGAAAACTA
>TARA_R110000823_G_scaffold30_3_pt1 | contig 10670 bp, 1 predicted proteins | sample TARA_R110000823 | Tara Oceans TARA_R110000823 (sample SAMEA4397722) | marine metagenome | biome: Polar Biome; feature: [DCM] deep chlorophyll maximum layer (ENVO:01000326); material: water (ENVO:00002006), including particulate matter (ENVO:01000060) such as... | depth 20 m | reverse complement strand
ATCCCATCCAAGTAAACTTTTTATATTTCCAGATCCATAACCAAAGAATTTTAAAGAATCATCTTTTAAAACGTCAAGTTGCTGCTCGCTAAAAACAATATTACCACCTTGTGTTTTTGTTATTAATTTTGTAGTTGCATCTCTTGAAAACACTGGTTTTTCTGTTTTTTCTACTTTTCTTTTATATCTTGAAACGTTAACATCTGGATCAATATTTAAATCTGCCTCTGTTGTAATGATAGGAGAGCCTGTTATATTTCCAGCTCCAGGAACAATAGAAATACCAGGAACAAGTCCTTCTGAATCATCTACTGGCCATTTATAATAATAAGGTGAAGTAAATGTTAAGGTTTCATCATCAGCAATAGCAATTGCTTCAGACATAGTAAAAATCTTATCGTTACCACCTACACTCACGGCTGTAATAGTTACAGCGTTGTCCCTGGTCCTAACATCTAAAGCATCGTTTCCAGTTATTCGATCTCCAACAGCCCACAATGCTCCAACATCATCATCCATAGTAACATTGCTTCCACTAGTAACAGCTCCGTTGACAACTTTATCTGAGCTTCTAGCAGCACCACCGTATTTATCTTCTCCAGGAATAGTTATTCCAGCAGAGCCTATAGTTCTAATAGCAAAAGCAGCAAACATACCAGAACTAGGTTGCTGATTTATAGCAAAAGCTTTTCCATTTGCTGATGTAAAAGAAATTTTAAAAGGAACTTTACCAACATTAACGCCAATTGGAGCTGTTACGGTGCTATTAACAACTGACATACTTCCAAAGGAAGAGGGGGCATTAACAGCAAAAGGATTTATTGTTAAAACAACATCTAATGTTTGAAACAACACTTTTCTAAGCATTAACGAGTGCGAACCAATAGAAGCATTTACGTTTAAAGCACCATCTTCAAGCCTAACTTCTATAGGCGCAGCGTGTATTGTAGCTGAACTATAATCTGCTATCAAATAAATATCATATTGAGCAGCAACTGTTACCGTTGGAAAAAGTATACTATTTTCATAATAATCTTTATTCATTTTTATTTTATCAAGTTTTGTTTCTGCAGCTTGAAAAACTCTAGAACTAAAATTGTAATATAGCCCGCTATTATTTTTTATTTCTAAACTAAAAACACTACCTTTACTACCTTTTATAATAAAATTTCTTAAAGCACCTTTTTGACTAATGTTATTAAAGTCCATTTCGATTGTTCTAAGTTTTTTTAAAACTCCTCCAAACTTTCTAAAATGCTCAATATCTGACATTAGCTCTCCATTGTCCATGTAGTGGAATCCAACTGGAGCTAGTTTTGCTGTGTTTGGTGAGCCTGATGAGCCTGATGAACTTGATGAACCTCCGTATCCGTTTGCCATATTTATTTATTTATTTACTGCTTTCTGTTATCTCAGCACTAACTGAGAATAATTCAGCTTTGTAATAAGAATTGTTTTCAAATTTTAAATCCGCATAATAACCTAACAGACTTGATGAGTTAACCGCATTACTTTTTACAAAAAATATAAAGTCTCCAGCGTCAGGATCAGGAGTTCCTTGTGGAGTTATAGACTCGTCAACAACAACTGAATTTGCATTTATATTTTCAACTATTCCAAAAAGTACAGTTGCGCCTGAATCTTCGTACTGAGTACCTACTCTGTAATAAATTCTATCCCCAACTTGTAAAGACGCATTTACACCATTGTCAAACTGCATCGTATTGCTAGAGTAGTCCCATCCTTTACTTATATAAGTACTTATACTTCCGCTTCCACCATTATTAGCTTGAACGGTATAAGCGTCAGCAAGCGTTCCATCTTGAGCGGCAGAGTTTGCTTGAAATATTGTTTTCTTTAATATTCCAAGGCCTTGTATATTTTTACCACCAATATCATTAGTTTCAAAATGCACACCGTCTCCAATCTCTTCATTACCTTTTATATAATTAAACCATTTGCCTTCTTTTTCTATAAAACTTAATATTTGGCCTTGCTGTTTGTTTGTTTCAACGCTAGAACTATACCAGCCAGATTGTATTTTATCTGTAGTTATAATATCACCAACCTCCCAATCACCTCCAGCTGCACCTCCCATCCATTTACCATGAATACCGCCTCCTAAAGGATCATTATAAATTTTGATTCTTTCTGTTTTAACTAAAAATTGATCGCCATTAGCGTTGGTTCTGTATTGATTTACTTCAACAGTTCCAATAGCATCAACACCGCCATTTGCTCTAACGCTTGTTATTGGTCCTATCATAGCAAGTAAAACGTCATACTCATCTTCGGTAAAATAAAAGAATTGACCATCAGGACTATTATTAGGATTAGTACCATCTGGTAAACTATATACAATACCATCTACTGTTATAAAGTTTTCAATTACTTTTCTAGCTTGACTACCTTCGTAATCTACTGCGTGAAAAGATTTAACACTACTTGGTATATCATTTAAGAAAACATTTAAAGAAGAGTTGTGATAAAAATTTAAAGATGGTCTTTGAGTTGGATTACCTATTGCTGTTCCCGGAGGAGCTAGCGTACATACTAAAACATCTCCTATTTCCCATCTAGGCACCGTGTAATTTCCAGGCTCAAAACGACCAGCTGCTAAATTGTTTTGTATTATACCAGACGTATTATTAAGACCAAATAATTTTAACATCTGATTACTATAAATTCTTTTGTGATCTCTATAAACATCAAAAGGTAGTTCTTGATCATCAATAATTACAGCTCCAATTTCGTCACCAGATAAATTTTCTACTTGAGGCAAGGTATCTAAAACATACTGCGGCACAGCATCTAAAAAGTCATTTACATCAAAATAAAAATAATGTCCTGGATTGTTACTATTAAAGTTAAAACCAGAAGTTATTCCATTGACAGCTTTTACTGTAAGTGTTTTGCTATAAAAAGTGTTTCTGTTAAACTGAGTTTTACCAGCATCTTCATAGTGATGCTGATATAATTGGCCGTGATCAAAAGTAAAATAATCATTAGCACAACTAACAGCATTTTCAGGTGCAAAAGACTTAAAGCTAACCCAACCACCAACATCTTCTTTAAAAGAAACTGTTGTTGGACCTGCTTCTGAGTTTGTAAGAGTTACATTGTATTCGTTTTTTCTATCGTCATAACTTCCAATAATTTTTCTGTTTAATTTTAAATTATCTTTAAACCAATCAGACATACCAGCTTCTGATATTGGTGTTAAACCATCTTTTGATAACCTCATGACAGCGCCTCTAGCTTTGTCTGTAAAATAAACTCTATAAGATTCAGAAGCAAATGATTCTGGATTTGTAGATATACCATAATCACCAACAAACGGTCTAGCTGTACCTAACACTCTATCAGTTGCAACTAACTGTGGGTTGTTGTCGGCATTAAATACAGCGTCTTTGTTAGCTAATATTTGTAATATTCTATCTTCGCACAAAGCTACTAAATCAGAGTCTCTAGAATAAAGCTTTTGAACACTACCGTATATAGGGTTTATATCTTTAGTTATTTTTTCTGCAGCTATAAATTGATTTAAATTATTAACGCCACTATTAGAATTATATAGCCCAGAGTATATTAATCCATATTTTCTAGTTTCTTCTTTGTAATTAGAAAATTCTACAGTTGTAGATGCTTTAACGCCATTTGCTATAAATGGTAAATTAAAATTATCTCTAATTCTATTAGATTCAACACCATTTCCAAACGTGTAGCAGTTATGCCAATCTAAAAGATAAGTAGTATCAGGACCATATAAGTCTGTTGATATATAAAAATTAACAGCTCTATTATCAGCTATATTCCAATAACCAGTTACTTTAACTCTAACAATAGTACTATCAGGTTTTAATATTTCTAAATGGCTACCAACCGAAATGTAAGGCGCTCCAACAAGAGGCGCTCCACCTATGTTTTTGTTTCCAACTGTAATATAAAAACCAGGACCACCAACAGCGTTTGGATCAGCCGCGGTTTGATCGGCTGTTGTTAAATGTTCACCATAACCAATAATTATAGCATCGTCAATACCAAGGGTACTAGTTGCATTTTCAAAATGTCTAAATTCTGATCGATTTGGTAATGCTTGAGGAGCTGTTTCCAATGTTAGCTTTAATGGATTTACGCCACTAGCTTCGTAATAAATATCTAAAGGTGTAGACTCTTGTGGTTCTGTTTCCCATATAGCTGGGTTTGAAGGCATTTCAAACTTATCTTTACCTACTTCTTCTACAAATTCCATTGTGTAAAAAACAGGCATTATGCGAGGAAATCCATCTATAATACCGCCTTCAGGGTCATATACACCTGTTCCAGGAGCTGGATGCTGAGCATTTATTCTATTACAAGAATACTGGCTATAACCATTCATTTTTGGTTGTTGAAAAATCATTTCAGTACTAATCTTTGGATGATGTGAACCTCCGTTTGTAAATATAGGATGGGTTTCGCTATAACAAGCTGAAGTTTGGTTAAAGGTGTCACCATTATCTTTATATATTATAGGTAGTATTACAGGTACATGAGTATTGTCGGCTGATAAAGGCCTAGAATAACCACATAAATGTACGTGAAACGGTCCAGAGTCATCAGCGCCTTGTGGTTCTATTTTCCAAATTAAAAGTGGGTCACCAGCATCAGTTGCAGCGTGTGGAGTATTACCATCTTGAGTTTGCAATTCTTTAGCGGCATCATCAGCGTTGGAAATATAGTTAGTTAATATTAAACCAACTGTTAAACTTCGGCTAACATCATTAAAGTTTTGGTCTACACCTGTTAAACTATCAACTATAATATAAGGCATGAAATTGTTATTATTGAAATTACTAGCTGCATCTACGGCAGTTGCGGAATGTGTTATTGCAATCTTAAATCCGTTTTCAATAGGTCCAGGCCCGAGGTTATCATACGGTTTCCAAGACATTGTGCCAGGATCAGAACTAGTTATGTTTTTAACAATAGAAGTAAAGTTTGTTGTAAAGTTAGGGCTAAGTTGAGCGGCTGCATAAGAGTAATCTTCATTATAAACATTATCGTCTATGATTGCAGTGTAACTAGCAAAAAATTCTCCAACTAGCCCTCCAACACTAAAAGCGCTGCCTCCCACAGCTTGAAGAGGATTACCATCTATAGCATCACTTGTTCTAGAGTACGCTCTTACGTTAGGACCTATTGTTGAAGATCCGTAATAACCTAAACGATAAGGAACAGTTTGGCTTCTATTTTCTAATGCTGGAGACATGTTCATTCCTTCACCAAGGTCAGCTCTTATTTTACCAGCAACCGCAACTGATTCAATAGAATAAACAGATCCTGTTGGATCTTCGCTCCACCTAAACCTACTACTTGGATAGTATTTTTGCACCACTTGTCTTGAGGCTTCATAAGAATTATTTTCTGATGGAACAGAGTCTTGAAAACCAGTGGCCCAAAATCCTCCTAATGTATGTGTATAATTCACACCGTCACCAGCAATTATAGCTTCGTCAAACACGCCACCTAAAGCAATTTCCATTTCTATACTATCAACATTTTCTTGTATTCCTTTTCCAAATCCTTTATTAACATTTTGTGGTCCAACTTTTACGTTATCTGAATAAGCAGTTGATCCATAAGATGCATTACTAACATAGTAAGAAAGTTCATCAGGCGCGGTACTACTACCTTGGTTTGTAATGTAAGTTTGAGCTCCCCAATAATTAGTATTACCGGAGCAATGAGCAAAAGTTAATTTTGAAATATCAAGAATACTATTTTTTCTACCTTTATAAGGCCCTTCGTCAATAAACCAAACGGTGTTATTTTCTCTTTCGTTTAATTTCCAGTTGTGGTCATCGGCTTTGAAAGGTATCTCGTTATCAGATAATGTATCAACTCTAAACCACTCAACAGCATTTTGACCTATTGCATCCCAAGTTCTAATTCTTTCTCTATATCTTGGATTTCCAGCATAATCTATTCCATCTGGATCTTCAAGCGAACCGGCATACACCTGTCCAATTGAAGGAAACTTCCAGTTTGTTTCAAAATTACTCATGGCGGCGTTAGCGGTAACATGCCCATTTCCAGTTATGTTTAGTGCTCTACCATGCGAATACTCATTATTACCATCAATAACAACCGAAGAAGTAAGAGTTGATGATATATTAGCTAAATCTGCGGTGTTTCCAACAATAGGACCCGTGGTAGTGGTAGTAGCGCCTCCTACAACCTCAAAAAAATCCGTAGAGCCTCCAAGTTGATAATCTCTTACCATCAACCAGTTCTTTCTAGTTCCACCTGTTATCCATTTAAATTCGTCTGCCCACGATTGATTAACGTTAGTTTGTTTGAAATAAGTACCGCCGCTAGTAACTGGATTTGTAGATCCTGAAAGCCTTGATCCAAACACGTATTGTCCTACGTTAATTTCATTATCATCATCACTAATAACACTAGTAGTATCAATATTAAAACTAGTATTAGGCGCGTATGCACCAGTTGCATTAATATTGGAGTTAAAATCACCAGAAAAAGCGACAGTACTACTACCAACATCGCTTCTTGGACTTAATTTTTCATCATCTGATTCTAAATTATAGTTTCTAAAATAACAAGCAAATCTTCCCCAATCTTTTTTGTAAACACCGTGTACTTGACCAGTAATTTTTGCGTTATGCTGGTCTTTAAACTCAGGTCGCATTGAATATAGTCTTTTTGAATCTGTTACTCTATATCTTAAAACTCCTTCTTGATTTATCAACGCTGCTGATGTTATTTGTTGATCTACAGTAGCATCGTTATTTATTTTTACAAAAAATCTACCATCAAATCTAGCAGAGTTTTCTGGTAGTGATTTATATACTTTAAATTTTGTGCCATCTTGATAAGCGGTAGAATAAACACCAGTAGTATCATCTGTTATAAACGAAGCGTCTTCTCCTATTGAACTATCCAAAAACACATTAAAAACAGCAGTGCTAGTAGTAACGCCGTCAGCGTCTCTGTCTGTTGTTATTTTGTTTATTTTATATCTTTTAGAAACAGCACCATCATCTGATTCAAATTCACAAAATAAATCTTCTTCTATTTCATGCAAGTTACCACCTGTAGTTTTTGTAAACGGCCTGTAATTTAACTTGAATTCATTATTTCCAACTAACGGCCCATCGCTTACGTCTCCAAAAACATCAACAGTTCCAGAAGTGCTTAATCCAGTTATAATTCTATGCTCAATGTTTTGTATAAATGTTTTTTGCATTTTAATAAACTCTGGAGCTTCACTAACAATATCTAAAATTTTATACTTTGCCTCTTCTGTTACTAAATCATTACTTGCTTCACCTTTTTTTAATATTAAAAAATCATCTATAGTAACTTTGTTTCTATCAGAAGAAGGAAACGACAACCATATTTGACCATCTTCAGCATCATAGAACCTATCCATTGCTAAATTATAATACTCACTAGCTGTTTCTTTTACAAAAAACTTCATGCCATGCAAGTCATTTGGTGAAAGATTATTTTTAAAACTAATTTGTATTTTGTTTTGTTTTGGCGCGTCAGCTTTTTCTAGTTTTTGAGTACCAGTTGTATTAGAAATAACAGGTGTTTCTCTACCATACTTGTCAGTAAATACAACTCCAACTTGATAATCTCTAAGTGATTTTATAGATTTATGAGTTTGTTTTGTAATAGTATAATTTACTATATCAAATTCAAAATTAGGAGAGTAGTTATTAAAAGAAGAATTTGAAGATTTTAAATCAAAGCCTTGAGTATAGTTTCCATACATGATTCTACTACCTGAGACTTCTTGCGCTAAAGCTTTTTTTGGAACATTATCATAAGGCCTTAGCAATTGATTTGACTCTATAGCGTTATTGATTTGCTCTGATTCAATAGTGTAGCTGTCTTTTTTCCAAGAGTTATCAGCACCGTCAATAGGATTTTCATTAGGGCTAAAAGTATCTACAACATATAAGTTTGGTGAAGCGTCTTCTTTAAATATTAAATCTATTTCAGTAACACCATCTGGAGTTGTTGCTGCATTGTATCTACTAATTATAAATTTAGAAGCTTTATTTGACATAGCTAAATTATAACCTTTAGTAGGATGATAGTCAAAAGCACCAGGCATAAACGCTATTTGAGAAAATGGAGATATAGCTGAATACTCTCCGTCTTGATATCTGTATCGATACGCAAATCTAGGAAATTTAAATTTAAATATTTTCTTTTCATTAGACTGCAAATCAGCAACAAACTTTATTTCTTGCGGCTGTAAATTAATAGGAACTGTTGGAATATTTTGGTTTTTTGCTAAAACCTTAAATTTAATATAAGCATCGTCAGCTTCTATTTTTTCAACAGAAATATTTGAAATAGCAACTTCTGTACCACCATTTGCTCCTTGCACGAAAACAGTGCTATCAGGCCAAACATTAGTTGTTGAGCTAGCTAAATAAGCTGCATCAGGAAGTATAGTAAATACGTCTGTATATGTACCTGATGTATTATTACCAGAACCAAGACCATTACCAGAAATTGTTCTGAAAAGATGGTATTGATTTGCATTGAAAGTACCAGTTGTTGCTAAACCCGCAGCTTCAAATCGTTGTGATTTTACTTTTAGACCAACATACGCTTGATTTGTATTTACTCCAGCTGCGTTAATATAATTCTGATTGGTTGGAATTGGGAAATCAAGAGTATACGTTATTCTATACGATTTTCCAGGAATTATAGTTCCTGCTCCAAGCTCAATTTTAAAACCTGACCAATTAGTATTTTGAGAATCAAATACAACGGCTTGGTTTTGTGAGTCCCAATATATATGGTTAGAATATTGTAGCGTCCAACCTTGAGGAAAATTACCGTTAGCATTTGGTATTGTAATAGATGGAACTAGCTCTGTTATTCCGTCAACGTAAACATTACTTGAGCTATTTACCACAACTGCTTTAAGAGAAAAATCTGTAACCGGTAACGCAGGAACATCTGTGTAGCCATTTCCAGAAAACTCTTTAAACAAAATAACATCACCAGGAGACCAATTTAACTCAAATCCACTTTCGCCCTGAATATCAGTTTCTATTCTTGTTCTAAAACTATCACCAACATTAATACTACTAAAATCAAAATGATGATTAAAAGTCTGTGAGCTACTAATTGTAGTTGGATCTTTCCAAAAAGAAGCATTTATATTTTGATTGTTTACACCTCCAGCAATTGGAATAGGATTAGGCTGGCTTGTTATGTTCATAACGCCAGAATTTGTTTTTTGTATAAGGGAGGTATTATCAAAAAGAATATTAGCTTCGTTTTGTAATTCAACCGAAAGACCAAGTACTGGCGCTTTTTTAATAACCGTAATATGCTCTTCTTTTATAGGTGTTTCTAAGTTTGTTTTTTCATTAAGAAAAATAGTATGAACATCAAGATCATAAAAATTAGCTTTAGTATCAATAGAAATATTATCTGCTGACTCTTCAAGATTTGAAATTGCAAGCGCTGTTCCTTTTTTAGACCTAGGTATATTTATTTTTTTTGGTTCAGTAAAGCCATCTGTCCAAAATAACATATCATCAATAATATTTATACCAGTAATAAGTCTTGTTGGAGAATATTTTAAAACATCATTATTTCTATCAGCTAAAACAACATTTATATTACCTGTATTAGTATCGTATTCTAAAATCATACTTCTACCAACAGAAATACTTACATTACTAACTTTACCAATAAAATTAGGATCAGAATTTCCATTTGCAGAAATACTAATCCAAGCTCTATTTCTAAGGCTTGCAATTATAGCAGTATCTAAAGTTTCAACTCTTGCTCTAAAAGTAAAGTCTTTTGTGCTAGACGCTTCATTAAGTTTTTCTGACAAAACAGATGTATCTATTCTTACTTGCTTAAGTCCGTCTGAAGAATACATATTAAAATTTAACGCTCCTTGAACATAATCAGAAACCGTAAAATTAACTTCAACTTCTTGGCCAGGCAAAAGCTCAAGTTCAGTTGGATTAGGAGAGTTAGAAAAACTTCTATTAATTTTGTAATTGTTAGTAGATCCGCCACCAAGAGTAGAAGCTACGGCTTGATTATCTATAAAAACCCAACCGTTTTTTGCAAAACCATTTGACTTATTGTTAAGAGCAAACCCACCTAAACCATCTTGATCTACGCCTTGAGCTATTTGTGGAGGAGAAATAAACCAGTATAATTTATCATTTTTTTCGTTTGCAATTGCACCAACACAAACAGAACCTTCTTTTATAAACTTTTGCCCAGTAACTAAATTATTACTTAATAAGTTTTGAACAGTACCAACATCAGATCCTTCTGAAGTTGACACTTGAACATTAAAAGCGTCTCTATATTGTCCGTTTGGAATAAGTCTCTCATCAAGATCCTTATTCATTTTACCACCGGTAAACTGGTGTTTAATCTCTGGCATATACTAGTGTTTTATTTGTTTCGATTTACCTCTTAAAATTTGAGTAAGTTCTTCTATTTTAATGCTTGATAGTCTTAATTTTGCTTTTCTTGTTTCAGCAAATCTTTCTTTTTTAAATCTTTGTACTAAATATTCTGGCGTATTAGCTCTAGTTGAAAGTATTGCATAAGCTATCCATTTATAAATAGCTTCTTCTGCAAATTTATGAACTTGCATTTCA
>TARA_R110000823_G_scaffold117105_3_pt1 | contig 10670 bp, 9 predicted proteins | sample TARA_R110000823 | Tara Oceans TARA_R110000823 (sample SAMEA4397722) | marine metagenome | biome: Polar Biome; feature: [DCM] deep chlorophyll maximum layer (ENVO:01000326); material: water (ENVO:00002006), including particulate matter (ENVO:01000060) such as... | depth 20 m | reverse complement strand
GCAATATAAAACACCCATTTCTTAAGTCGAACTCACGTTAGTTAAGAACTTAAAGCATAATGATCCTATAATACGTTACTGGTCCATACTAGGTCTGCGTATTTTGGGTAAGGATGCAAAACCAGCGTTTAAGGATGTTGAAGGCGCACTAGGAGACTCCCAAGCAAGTGTCCGCATCAATGCAATGATTACATTGGGAAATATAGGTCAGCGTGATAAAGCATTAACATTACTTATAAAAGAAGCAAAAGCAGCAACCACAGATGCACATGCCAACTGGGCGCTCGATGGTATAAAATATCTTGATGCACCTGAGGCAATCGTTGGTTTTGAAGAGAAAGAGCTTGTCAAGGGTGGAGACTCAAGAACAACTTTTCGTGATCTAGAAAGTGGAGGTACCATGTACCGACCTGCTGTATATAAAGTATTTCCATATAAATAATTAGCTAAAAATTTAAATTTGAAAAACTCCATCTTAACACTAATGCCACTTGTATTTGTTTTGTATATAAGCATGCAAATATTTGATCAAATACGAACTTCTTCCGAGGATATTGATTACCCTTCGAAAGAGGTGGGTTTGAATAGTTTTAGCATAACAAAGGGTACAAAATCGATGCCTAACGTATTAAGTGCAATTCCACAGGAGGAAGATGAAATCGATTTCGGTGATTACCCTGCTACGTTAACGGCGTATTTAGGCACTACTCCTACTCTGGATGGTTTTATTAGCAAAGGGGAATATGATGATGCGGAAAAAATAATTGGGGTCAAAGGTTGGGAAAGTGACACCCCCCCAGCTTCTGAAAATAAAGAAGACCTGTCAGTTGTTGGATGGGTAAAGCACGATGGCAGTAGCTTGTATTTTGCATTCGATGTCACGGATGATATTATTTACGGATTTGATACAAAACGCTGGCTGCCTTCAAACAATCCTGATGCCAATAATTTGAACATTGAGAAAGGCTGGCCTTTTTGGGGAGATGGTATTGAACTCATGATGAACTCAACCTACCAATGGGATGACAATAGCAGGTGTGTTGGGGATGGTAGAAGTTGGCAGTTCTGCTGTAGTACGAACAAATCTATTCTTGGTGGCTTAGGGGTTGGTGGATTATCATCGGGCTTACCTCTCAATACCGAGGTTTGGGAGCGTTATGAAAAATGGATTAGAAATGGGGATATGGCGGCTTCTGTCCGTTTGAAAGAGAAAGATGAGGGAAGGGGATATATTATAGAGTGGCGCATTAATCCAAATCCATGTATGAAGATTGATGAAACAACTTTTGTCGATTTATCAAAAGAAACCAAAGTGGGGTTTAATGTTGAACTGCAAGACCTTGATGAGAAAGAACAAGGTGAGGGAAATTTCTCGAATATGCATCATATCGATTATTGGTCAAGAGTTGAACCAAATAGAAAAACTGATCTCAAATCATTCGGGACATTGATTATAAAGCCGATAAAGATGGAGGCAACAAGTAATCATTCAAACTAACTCGATTCGAGAAACGAACTAAATAAAGTGGTAGTATATAATTCCAATCATCGAGCAGTTCACTGACGAGGCGACAAATAATGACAACACTGATTTAATTAATAATAAATGCTTCTATTAAAAGTACATTCTTCTACGCTGTTATGGATTTCGATAATAATTATCTTTCTCACAAGCTGTAGTCAAAAATCCAGCCTCCCGGCAGGGGATATTGACAATGGCGGCCTTTTCTTGCCCGACAAGTTTGAGGCCGTGGTGGTTGTAGATAGTATTGGTAGGGCTAGACATATGGCAGTAAATAAAAATGGAGACATTTATGTGAAATTGACAAACGCCAAGCAAGATGCGGGAATAGTTGCTTTAAGAGATTTGGGTAGCGATGGGAAAGTGGACAGTATAACATATTTTGGGGATTACAAAGCTGAGAAAGGTTATGGTCCAACAGAAATGAGAATATACAATGGTTATATTTATTTTAGTACTAAAGACGCTATTTATAGATATAAGTTAACCCCTAATAAACTAGTTCCTGAAAGCAAAATAGAAGTTGTCCTAACATACGGTATTTACACGTCACATATAGGTAAAACCCTTGCTTTTGATGACGATGGTCACATGTATGTTAATTTTGGGTCACTTACTAATAACTGTCAGATAGATGATAGGACGCCGGAAAGCCCGGGTCAATATCCGTGCCCTGAATTTGCTAAACATGCCGGCATTTGGAGATTTGATGCCAAAAAACTTAATCAATCTCAAGATGATGGCGTTCGCTATGCTACGGGACTTAGAGATGGGATAGCTATGGACTGGAATCATGCAACCAATAGCTTATTCGTTGTTGAACACGGTAGGGACCAACTACATCAACATTGGCCATCACTTTATTCAGAATGGGAAAATGCAATGTTACCATCCGAGGAATTTTTTGAAGTGAAAGAAGGTATGAACGGTGGGTGGCCCTACTATTATTATGACCAACTGCAAAATAAGAAAGTAGTGTCTCCCGAATATCGTGGTGTTGATTTGTCAGAAGTAGACGTACCCCAAAATCCCATAATTGGCTTTCCAGGACATTGGGCGCCGAATGATCTTTTCTTTTATACGGGTAATCAATTTCCCGACCGTTAAAAAATGGAGCTTTTATTGCTTTTCACGGATCAGGTTATCGAGCCCCATACCCACAATCAGGCTTTATTGTTGGTTTTGTTCCTTTTAAAAATGGAGTTCCATCGGGGGACTGGGAAATATTTGCCGATGGATTTGCTGGGAAAGATACAATTGTGAGTTCCAGTGACGCTGCTCATCGTCCAATGGGTTTGGCAATGGGTCCAGATGGCTCCTTATATGTAACAGAAAGTGTTAATGGAAAAATTTGGCGGATCTTGTATAAGGGAGAAAAAGAAGGTTTCGTAACGGATCAGTTGGCAAAAATGGAAAAGCGCAAAATGCTAACCCACATTAAGACTCCTGACAGGATTAAAGATAATCTTGCCATTGGAATGGCGAATGAAGGTCAGAAAATATATAATACTTACTGTATTTCATGTCACCAGGCAGATGGCAATGGCGACGGGAACCGTTATCCGCCATTAGTGGAATCGGACTGGGTAACGGGGGATAAAAAAAGATTGATAAAAGTGATTTTGGAAGGACTTGAAGGGCCTATATCCGTAAATGGAAAGTCTTTCAATGATATGATGCCTAAAATGGATTTTTTGAGTGATGAAGATATTGCCAAGGTGTTAACTTACATACGGATGAATTTTAACGAAAATGCTGGCGCAGTGCAGGAAAAAGAGGTGGCCCGGTTAAGGGATAGGTTACTGGATGAACAGGATAAGAAATAGAATAACCTATTGACCAAAACGATATTTTGTCCTTGTGCCAGGACGGTAGGCCCAAAAGAAATGGTAACAGGAGAACATTCCAACAAAGAGTAATCATTAAACCGTTTATGTAGTTCTAAATTAACAATATAATATAAATCCATGGGAACATCAAGTAACGAATCAAATGCTGTAAATCGTAAACTATTATTTTATGCAGGTTGTTTTGCAGTAATTACAAATGCCTTCTCTTTTAGTATAAGGGCTGGTATTTTACCACAATTAGGACAGGAATTAAGTCTAACTGGAGAACAATTGGGATATATAAATTCTATGTGGTTCCTAGGTTTTCCTATTTCCATGGTTATTGGTGGATTAATCTACAACACAATTGGAGGAAAACTGATTATGCAATTTGCTTTTTTAGCGCACGCCATTGGAATTATTATGACCATATATTCTGGAAGTTATGCTGGGTTGTTAATATCTACCTTATTGATTGGTTTCGGGAATGGCTGTACCGAAGCAGCTATCAACCCATTTGTAGCAGATGCATATGAAGGAAACATTATAATTAAAATGATGAACCGTTTACATATGTGGTTTCCGGGAGGAATTGTGATTGGAGCCTTAATTTCTAAATTTATGACCGATGGTGGGTTGAGTTGGGAAACTCAAATATGGGTGATTATGATTCCTACGCTTATCTATGGTTATTTATTCTATGGAAGGACTTGGCCCAAAGCGAAAACTCAGGATGCAACTTCATTGTCCAGTAATTTTAAAGCAATGTTATCTCCATTATTTATTTTTATGTTGGTATGTATGGCATTAACAGCAATTTCAGAATTTGGACCACAACAATGGGTGGGATTGATCCTGGCCAAAAGCGGTGCGGAACCTATGTTGATATTAGCTCTAGTAACGGGATTGATGGCAGTGGCTAGATTCTTTGGTGGAGATGTTGTTAAAAAGTTCGATCAAACGGGCGTCTTTTTAGGATCTGCCGTTTTGACACTTATCGGTATATTTTTATTCAGTACCCAAACAGGAGGTATGGCCTATGTTGCGGCTATCATATATGCTTTGGGAATTGCTTATTTCTGGCCGAACATGCTCGGATTTATAGCTGATAAAGTTCCGAATAGCGGTGCTATTGGTTTGTCGATTATTGGTGCGGTTGGAATGGTATCTGGTTCAATATTTCAACCAATTATTGGGGGATGGATTGACTCTGATAAGGCGGCAGCCGCAGCAATAGGATTGACCGGAGACGAATTAAATTTAGTTGCCGGTCAGGCCACATTAAAAACTATGACCATATTCCCTGCCATATTAATTGTATTGTTTGTAATTCTTTTTGTTTGGGTTAAAAAAATTAAACAAAGGCAGTCGCAAGTTGTTTATCAAAAATAAAAAAGCGAGACCAATTGGTAAAAAAGAACTTACTAAATGATATGTGAGGCTAGGAAAGGGACGATTTGCCTACCTAGTGCTAGCCGGTAGGGAACCTAATGATAGTGAAGCTAATTGCATTTGGTAATATGGCTTACACAGCTGAGAGACGAGAGCAATAATATGCATATTAGAGAAAACAGCATACTAATGATACAGATACTAGAAAGTAAGGTAAAGGGTATACAGCAGAAAGGACATAGCTGCCAGACTCGTCTTTTGGGTTTTTCGAGTCACAAAAAGCGCTTGGGCAGCTATATAGGTCTATGTACCTTGTTGACATTCGCGTGTGTTAGTCGAGGTGCTTCGCAAACTCAAATGGTACAGGCTCCGGGGCCATGGCCCACGACGGCTTGGTCCGCAACCGCCCCCGAAGCGGTAGGCATGGATAGTGCAGCGTTAAAAGAAGCGGAACAAATTTATCCGCGTCTTTTTCCTAGCGGCTTAAGTTTGCTAGTGATTAGGAACGGGTCCCTTGTATCCGAGTCCTACTTCAATGGTCAAACTGCCGAAACAACCAACCATATTTTTTCCGTCACCAAAACCTTTGTTGCAACGTTGGTGGGGGTTGCCGTTCAACAAGGATGGATTGACGGTGTAGACCAACGCGTAGCTGATTTGTTGCCCGAATACTCGATTAATCCAAAGTTTGCAGAATTGACCTTAGAAGACGTGCTCACCCATCGCTCGGGCGTGCGAGGCAGCAAGAACTTTGAGGACCTCCTTAAAGAGGAGCCGCGATCCCCTCCTGGAACGGTCTTTGAATATAGCAACCATGCACCGAACCTCTTAACGGCCATTCTGGACAGACAAGCTAAACAAGGAATGGCGGGCAAGGTGTCCGACGTCCCTGCCTTGGCACAAGAGTATCTGTTTGGCCCACTTGGTATTAGTGTTAGTGAATGGAGTAAAGGACCTAACGGGATTCCCGAAGGGGGCAATGGCCTCCATATGAATACCAGGGATATGGCACGCCTCGGCTACTTATTGCTACGGGATGGGCGTTGGGAAGATAAGCAAATACTGCCGATGGGATGGGTGCAAGCAGCATCGGAAAACCGAGTAGAGTTTGACAGACAAAAGGGTTACGGGTATCTAAACTGGGTTCGAAGACAATCGGACATTGCGCAGACCGCACAGGGCGATATAGAAGTGCAGGGCTATTTTGCTTATGGACACCGCGGGCAATTTATAGGGGTGTATCCAGAGTTGGATCTTTTGGTCGTGACAACGGCCGATGCAAACGATGCCACGCGGGACACGTTTTTTGTACCTGATTTACTACATGACTTTGTGCGCCGATTTATTTTTTCAGCGATCATGCAATCAGACAGTCCGCCGGTGAAGAAGTAGTGAAGTTCCTCTTCGGAAAACCAATAATAATTTAATAAAATTTAAACCAAAAGTTCATATGAAATCAAAACCATCTTTACCAAAAAAGGGTATCACGAGGCGATCAGTCATTTCGTCGTTAGCAGGACTAACTACTGGAGTGGCACTAACCTCTCCTTTGGCGGCTTTTGCTCGGGGAAAATCCACGGAGAAGGCCCCGGAGAAGGATACAATATTTGCGCTGATGGGCGACCACTATCACAACGCCGATATAGTCCGTACGGCACTTACTCGCGATATTGTTAAGGACATGGGTATATCAGTTAAGATGACTGACGATTACACGTCGCTTAACGCTGAGACGTTGAAAGGTTACAAGATGCTCATCATCCATCGCGACGGCCGCGTTTTTCCCGAAGGCATTGGACCCATTGGTGGAGGAAATAAAATGGTTTCGTTAGATTTCATCCGACATTTTCCCAAGAACCAGAGCGAGGTCCCTGTTGTCAGCGATCCGCCTCTGGAGCCTACATCGGGAGAAATGGCGGCTTGGATACAACCTCATCAGGGCAAGGCTGTCCGTGATTTCGTTCAGAACGGGGGTTCAGTACTGTTTTTCCACAACGTTACGGACCTGGGGAGCACCAATGCCGACATTCATGACGTGCTTGGTGCGGTCTTTGCCGGACATCCTCCTATCCGCCCTTTCAAGGTAAAGGTGAAAAAATCAAATCATCCAATTATGGAGGGGATTACCGACTTTATAGTCACTGACGAGCAACATTTCATGGAGTACGATAAGGATCCTGAGCATATCTTGATGGAGTCCGTAAATGAGGATGGTCTCCGCTATACCTACAAGGGTAAGGACATGGGGACGACTGCTCCCGCAGTTTGGGCCTACGAATATGGGCAAGGCCGAGTCTGTTACTTGGCACCAGGTCATCTTCTGACAGCGCATTGGAACCCGATGTATCAGAAGTTGAAGCATAATGCTGTCCGTTGGTTGCTGAGGCAAAGCTGATAGCTTTTTGGATGTGATGCTGGTAGAGAAGTAACGACGTTTCTCTTCGGGTAACCTTAGCGATTAGATACTAATTTTCCTTTATGGCAAAATATACACTTTTGCGCTATTAAAATGGTAATTGGATTTAGTAATAACATAATTGGTCGGATACTATAACCCCCAATTATAATTTAATAAACTTTAAATTAATAGAATATGACCGAGCAATTGGGACAAAACGACGGGTCAGGACAATACCTTTTCGTTGGGAGTTATACGGGATTTGAACCGGGACAGCTAGGCTGGGTTGGCTCAAAGCAACCTGGGGTAGGCATCCTCTCTTTTGCGTTTGATAGTTCCAATGGTTCGCTGAATCCCACGGGCAAGGAGACAAAGCAAGATTCACCGACATGGTTGGAGATTCACCCTAATCGAAGGTTTCTTATTGCTACACACGAACTCTCCCACCATATAGGGGTGCAGGCCGGTGTCGGATTTGTGACTTCGTACAAAATCCTACCAGATGGCGGGCTAGAGAAGGTATGCACCCAATCTACTGGTGGTCGAGGAAATACGTGCGCAACATTTGACCGGACAGGACGTTTCTTGCTCGTAACAAGGTATTGGGAGGGTGGTATCTCAGTACTACCGTTCGACCCTGATACCGGAATGATTGACGAGGTTACGGCACAGCCCGATTACAAAGGCTCCGGTCCAGTTCCCCTCCGCCAAACAGTTCCGCATCCATACGGTATCCATGGCGATCCCCGAACAAACTTGGTGTACGCTATGGATTTAGGCACAGATGAGGTTCACCAGCACGTTCTTGATGTAAAGACGGGGAAATTAGCACCACATAGTGACGTGAAGTTAACTCCAGGTAGCGGCCCGCGAGGCATCAATTTCCACCCGCATCTAAGAGTTGCGTACGTGAATTGTGAACTTAACGGTACCGCCATCGTATGTTCCGTTGATGATGAAAAAGGACTTGTGCCAGTTCAGACCGTGCACTGTTATCCGGAAGGCTTTAACGCGCAAGGAAACCCCGAAAACCTTGGCAAGGCTGACTTTTGGGGAGCCGAAGGTTGCTTGTCCGTCGACGGAAAGTACTACTACTACATCTGTAGGGTCCACCAGAGCATAGCGGTGTTTAATGTGGATTCTGACGACGGTAAATTGACTTTTTCGAGCCGATGTGCGTTAGCGACTAACTCCAACGCCAGGAATCTTACCATGGACCCCAGTGGGAGGTATTTGCTTGTAGCGAGCCAAGACGCTGACCGAGTTGAATGTTTGCGTATTAAGCCGGGAACCGGGGCAATTGAGCTTACGCACACTCAGTATGCACCTTGCCCCGCTGATGTAGCAATTTATACCCCTTCTTAAAACACACAACTTAAAAAAGCCCTTAAACGGCAAACATGCCTAATTTTCGATGTAACTCTAAAAGTTTATACGAATTCGTTGTTTATGGTTATATAAAGCAAGGTTTTGCACGATATGAGAAAGTAAAATGAGGCATAAGCTAATATTTTAGCAATGTTAATGTCCTAATTACTGGGGTGCTTCGTTTATTCTAAATATCACAATTTGAAGCTAGCAGTGACCTTCTTGAAAATGGCACAAAATGAGACATGAAAGCTAATTGGGCACAGTAATTAGGCGATTTGGATAACTAAATATTAAGGATATAGACCTATCCCATCAAAATGAAAAATTAAAGGTAAGATGTTTTGCTTCAATTTTATTTTAAAGCATAGATGTGCAAAGAATGAATTTTAAACTTAAATAATAATATGAAAAATACAATTTTAATATTAACACTGATTAGTATGTTCTTATTTCCTAAGTATGGGATCGCTCAAGATAAAGGTGCTGACCGGGAGTTGCCTGTCTTACCCCATTTAAAGGAATTTGTTCCCGGTGTTTACGCCGCCGGATTCGCCCACAAGTATAAAAATGCAAATTGTGGATGGATTTCCTTATCAGATGGATCTATGCTGGTAGACCTACCAAGAGGTTTGGAACCAAAGGTGTTTTTAAACGAGATAAAGAGAATCTCCGGAACTACACCTAATAGATTGGTGCTCACTAAATATCAAGAGGGAGATGAAAAGATTGTGAAATCCTTGATCGATCTTGGAGTGAAACAGGTTCTGACAAGCGATGCTATTGGGAATGCACTAGCAGCAACTAAAGTTATCGGAGATAAACTTATACGTAGAATGTCTACTGTTAGGGAAATCGGGGACAATAACATTTCCATTAAATTTATGCCATTGGATGGAATCGTCGGTCCTTATGGAGCAGCCGTACATTTACCCATTCAAGGTATTCTATTTACCGGGCCTTTGGTGGTCAATGGACCTCATACAGACTTGACCAATGCTAACACGGCACAATGGATCACAGTTTTGGAACAACTCGAGTCATTGGCTGCGGGGCATGTTATTCCCGGATTCGGTTCATGGGTAGGCGATGAAGCCATAGATTTTGAGCGACGTTATTTGGTTGAATTGCGTCGGCAAATTGGTTATGTGATTTCGCAAGGTAGACCTAGGGAACTTATAACAGATTTTGAATCCCATTACTTGCAGCGCGAAGTACGTATTCAGCCCGATTACATGGTTTGGAATCCATATGATGCTCCACGGCGTGAAGATTTGGACCATGTTTACAATGAAATGACCATTCCCAATGCCCCTTTCAATGGGCAAGTTCCTAAACGTTCCAAGGAAAATCCGCAAGCTCTAGTGTTTTATGCTGATCAACCACATGAGCCGGGCTACAGCCCACCTGGCCTTCGTCTCGTTTTTGAAGCTACGGGTGTCACACCTCATTTCACGGTGGATGTTCGCGCCCTGACAGCAGAGAATTTAAGTAAAATTGATTTGTTGGTAATTTATCGTGACGGGCTTCTAAGGCCGAACGCTGACAAAGATTCGAATTATATCTGGATGACGCCAGAGCAGGAATCGGCGGTTGTAGATTTCGTAGACAATGGTGGAGCTTTTTTGAACCTGCACAATTCAATGGGTTTGTATCCTAAGGATGGCGCCTATCTTGATTTAGTGGGTGGACACTATATTGGGCACGGACCATTGGAGCGGTTTCGTGTTGAAGTAGTTGATCATAATCACCCCATTACTAAGGGTGTTGAAGATTTTTCAATCGCCGATGAGCAGCACACACCGCCCTACGACAAAGACAAGGTTAACTTGCTCTTGCAAAGCAGAGCGGATGGTGCTGAGCCTGCCGCCGCTGGTTGGTACTATGAGCCTGGCAGTGGACGACTTTGTCACCTAGCGCCTGGTCATACACGAGAAGCCTTATTTCATCCCATGTACCAGAGACTACTAAGAAACGCCGTTAATTGGTGTTTACGACGGGAATGATGTCCCTAAAATGCCCTGGAGAATGAATATTTTGCCAGTAGAATCATTTGATTATAAAACTGCTATGGTAAAACTTAAGTATGCCCCGACATATGGTTTGTCAGCACCATGGATGAAGGATGAGACTATTTGTGTAGAAAATACATTTTAATCGT
>TARA_R110000823_G_scaffold210224_10_pt1 | contig 10691 bp, 9 predicted proteins | sample TARA_R110000823 | Tara Oceans TARA_R110000823 (sample SAMEA4397722) | marine metagenome | biome: Polar Biome; feature: [DCM] deep chlorophyll maximum layer (ENVO:01000326); material: water (ENVO:00002006), including particulate matter (ENVO:01000060) such as... | depth 20 m | reverse complement strand
TCGCCCACCAGCCGCACCATCGGCGCCCACACCATCTCGATGGCAAAATCATGCAGCATCATGGGCAACTCGTCCATTGGCGTGCCAAAACCGATCACTTCGCGCACAACCTGCGGTTGATCGTACAGTGCATAGTTGAACACCTCGCGTACGCGAATCTCGCGAATCCCGGACACCGCACCGCTGGCCACCACGGGCAACCAGTCCATCACCCAGCCGGGGTCGATGCCGGAAACGAACAATGACGCGCCGCTACTGTCACACGCCGCCTGCAGGGGAGCCAGCGTATCGGCGGGGGCAGAGCCAGGGTGCAGGAAGCTATAGAACGCTGTGGAGACCACATTGATACCGGCCTCCAGACAGGCCATCAGATCCGCCATCGCTTCCGCGGGACGAATATCCGCGGTTGCCGTGTACACGACGGCGTCCGGCTTCAGGGCTATCAAACTTGCCGCATCGTCCGTGGCGAGCACGCCCACGGGCCCCACGCCCGCAATCTCCCCGGCATCCCTGCCGACCTTGGCGGCGCTGGCGACGACCACACCCACCAGCTTCAAATCCGCGTGCGACAACACCGCGCGGATGGCGGGCCGGCCTACATTGCCGGTACCCCAGACAACAACCTTGAGTGACATGTAACGACTCCCTCGTGTTATTTCGCAACAGTATTGCGCAAGAAAACCTACGACACACGACACACTGCAAAACCATATCGCGCCCAGCCCTTTGCATGCATCCCATTGAACAAGACAGGGCGCCCTGTGGGCAAGCAACTTTTCGCCGCCGCCGGGTGGGTGTCCCGACACCCGTCAAGTTCGGTTGTGCAACGCTGCTGTCGCCGGGCGTGGCAACGCGCTCGCGCTCCCAAAACAGCCAATTTCCCTGTATCTTTAGTCGATGCTTCCTTTGCCTTCGCTCAACCGCAAACCGTGAGACGCCTGCGCAGTGCCATCAAGACCTGAGCTTCAGGATTTCGCCCGTCTGGCGGAGCAACTGGAGAAGGACAGAGAGCTGTCCATGGACGCACTGAAAGCGCGTGACCACCTGCTGGCCGCCAACTGTAGCGGCCGCGATGACGCACGCCTTCTGCTGTGCTGGCTGGATGCTATCGCGCCGGCGCAGCGGGAGGCTCATCCCGGTGCCGCGCTGATTCCCGTCAGTTATTTGCTTGCCACACTGCTGGGATTTTTCGCCATGGCGGGCTTTCTGCTCGGCAGCAGTCGGGGACTGGTGAACGTGCTGGTGCTGCTGGGCGTGTTCGTGCTCCTGCAATGCCTGATGAGCGTGTTCTCGGCGATCATGCTCGCAAGTACCGCACGCGGCAACGCAGCAGCACCGCTGGCCGCCAGCCCCGCCCGCTGGCTGGCACTGCGCAGCCTGCCCGACGGCCGCAGCCTGCGCGAGGCGTCCGGGGTACTGCGATTACTGGGGCTGCGCTTCGGGCAGGCCTGGGGCATGCTGTTCACCCTCGGCGCGCTGGCCGCGTTCGTGCTGGTGCCCGCGCTGTCTGATTTCAGCTTTGTATGGGGTTCCACCTTTTCCGTCAGCCCGGGGCTCATGCAGGGCATCACCGACACTCTCGCCGTGCCCTGGTCCGCTCTCGCACCATGGGCAACCGTTGCCCCCGAAGTCATCGACAGCAGTCGCTTTCATCCCGCGCTGTATAACATCGACCGCGCCGGCATAGAAAGCATGCGCGGCTGGTGGTCTTTCCTGTTCATGTGTCTGGTGGTATATGCGCTGCTGCCGCGGTTGCTGCTGTGGATAGGCGCGCGGATTTACTACCCGCGCCTCCTGCAGCGCTGCTTTGTCGGCTACCCCGGCGCGCGACTGGTGTTGCAGCGTATGCGCCAACCGCTGATACGCACACAGGCCACTGCCGGTGACTCCGTTCGCCAGCAGGACCACCCGCGGGAGCCTGCCACACACAGCGTACCGGTAGATGGCCGGCTGCTGCTGCTCGACTGGAGCAATGCGCTGGCCGGAGAGTCCACCCACGATTTTGAGGAACTGCTCGCGGTTGACCCAAACAATGTCATAACAGCCGGGCTCGGGCCCCTCCGGGAAGATCTGGAGAACCTGCAACAGCATCGGCAGGCGGGCTTTGACCAGCTACTGGTGGTGGTCAAATCCTGGGAGCCGCCAATGGCGGAACTGGCGGATTTGCTGGGAGAGCTTGCACAGATCGGGCACTGCACTCTGTATTTGCTGCCACTCGCGGGCAAGAGCGTGCCGCACCGCAAAGTGGATGACTGGCGCAGCTTTGCGAGGGAGCTACCATTCACCGGCATCCATGTGAGCCTGCTCAACCGGGTGACCACGCAATGAAAGTACCGGCATTTGCCGTTGTGGGCAGGCCCAACAAGGGCAAGTCGAGCATCGTTGCGACCCTCGCCCGCGACGACTCCGTGTATATCGACGCCCGCTCCGGCTCCACGCGGGAAGCGCGCGCCTTTCCCATGACGGTAGACGGGGAAACGCTGTATACACTGGTCGATACGCCCGGTATACAGCGCGCCCGCGAGGTACTCGACTGGCTGCAGGCGCACTGCAGCGACGCGTCGGCCCGCGGCGAAACGGTGCGTGAATTCGTTGCCGTGCACCAGGACAACCCGCGCTTCAACGACGAGTGCGCGCTGCTCACACCTATCGTGGAGGGCGCGGGCATTATCTACGTGGTGGATGGTTCGTGCCCGTTTGCAGCGGACTACGAGGCGGAGATGGAAATCCTGCGCTGGACCGGCAGGCCGAGCCTTGCGGTGATCAATCCGGTCGACAACGACGATTTTGCCGCGGAATGGGAAGCCGGGCTGGGACAGTATTTTCGTACAGTGCGGCGTTTCAATGCGCACCGTGCCGAGTACGACAAACAGCTCGAACTGCTGGAACTGTTTGGCCATCTGGACCCCAACTGGCGCGACGCCCTGCAGCGCGCCGTGGGCGTGCTGCGCGCCGAACGCGATGCACAGCACCGCACCGCCAGCGTGCTGATTGCCGACCTGATCAACGACAGCCTGAACTTCAGCACCTCGCAACGCCTGCTCCAGGGCATGCCAACGGAACCTGTGCAGAAAGCGCTCGCGGCGAGCTATCGCCAGCAACTCTCCGAGCGTGAACGACGCAACCGGCGCCAGGTGGAAGAGGTTTATCACTACCACAGCCTGCAGCGCAGCGAGGCCAGCCTCGCCCTCGAGGATTCCGAACTGTTCAATATGGAGAACTGGTACCTCTGGGGGCTCAACCGGCGCTCGCTCACCGTGGTGGCCTCTTCCGCCGGCGCCCTGCTCGGTGGCGGCGCGGGCATGGTGGTGGACGGTGCAACCGGCGGCTTGCTGGGCGGGCTGGCCACACTCGGCTCGAGCGCCGTGGGTGCCGTCACCGGCGGTGTCGGCGCCTGGCGCTACGCCGACGAAATTGCGCGCATTCAGTTGAAAGGCATTCCCACCGGCGGGCAACAATTGCGTTACGGGCCCAGCAGGAATATCAATTTTCCCTTCGTCCTGCTGGGGCGTGCCCTGCTGCATCATCGGCTGCTGTGCAGCAGGACGCACGCCGATCGCAGCGAGCTTAAGCTGAACGACAATCTGCTGGAGCAGTTGAGCGACACCGAGCGGCGCAAACTGGCGCGCATTTTTGCCAACCTGCGCTCGCAGAAGCGCGTGCAGGAGACGCGCGCGAAACTCGAGCAGATGCTGCTCGACTGGTGCAGGGCGCACGATGCGCACGCCACTGCCTGAGGCCAGCCACGCCCGGTGAGTTGCCGGAACACCGTGCGCGCTGTCTGCGAGCCCATCACAACTGTGTCGCACGGACGGGAAAATGGACTAGGCTGAGTGCTGTAGCGTCCAACCCGGGACACACCCGAAGGGACCGCATGTCGAAGCGATGGCTACTGATCCTGTGCACCTTGCTGCTACCCGGCTCCAGACTGGATGTCTTCGTGGGCGAGGGCGGCATTGTACGGTCTCTCAGCTCCGGCACCTGCGTGACGAATACCAGCTGCTCGCACGTCGTCGCCGACACGAATTACACCGAGACCTTCACCGCGATACCCGACACCGGCTGGCATTTCCTGAAGTGGAAATCCGGCGGCAATTTCCTCTGCGACGGCTCCACCAATCCTGTCTGCGTGGTGGGCAACGTCCCCTTTTAGGGCAACCCCGCCGCCGAGGCGGTGGTCGCGACCAACAAACCCTTTTATCTGATGCCGCTGTTCGTTCCGGACTAGCACTGGTAGCGCGTTCTACCACGCCTCCCGAATCTGTGCAGATGGGATATCCGCAAGCCAGAAATAGTGACCGCCTGATCCCGAATTAGTGACGAGGGAGGTGTTCACTGGAGGCATTTCCCTTATCATAGCGCCTCACAGCAAACTCTAAGCTATTGAACATAAAAGATAATTTTATTTTGAATCAAGACCTTAGCCACACCCCAATGATGCAGCAATACCTGCGCATCAAGGCGCAACACCCACAGGATCTCGTGTTCTACCGCATGGGGGATTTCTACGAGCTGTTCTATGACGACGCCCGGCGCGCCGCCGAGCTGCTGGATATCACGCTCACCGCGCGCGGCAAATCCGGCGGCGAACCGATCCCCATGGCGGGCGTGCCCTACCATGCGGCGGAGGGCTACCTGGCGCGGCTGGTAAAGGTCGGCGTTTCCGTGGCCATCGCCGAGCAGATCGGCGATCCGGCAACCAGCAAGGGGCCGGTAGACAGGCAGGTGGTGCGCGTGGTCACCCCGGGCACGCTCTCGGATGAAGCGCTGCTGGAAGATCGCGTCGAGCGGCTGCTGATGGCCATCTGCCAACGGCAGGACAGTTTTGGCATCGCCTACCTGGACGTTTCGAGCGGCCGCTTCCGCGTGCTGGAAGTGACCGGCGAGGAAGCGCTTGAAGGCGAACTCACGCGGCTCGACCCCGCGGAAGTGCTGCACCACGAGAATCTGTATCACCCCGGGGTTACGCAACGCGCGGGAGCGCGCAGTCAGCCCGCCTGGGAATTCGATGCCGACAGCGCGCGCCGCGCGCTCAACACGCAGTTTCAAACACATGATCTCAAGGGCTTCGGCTGCGATGAGCTGGAACTGGCGCTGGGCGCCGCCGGCTGCCTGCTACAGTATTTAAAGGATACGCAACGCGGCAGTCTGCCGCATATCCGCGCCATCGCGCAGGAGCGCCGAGAGGAAAGCCTGATCCTGGACGCCGCCACCCGGCGCAACCTGGAGATCGATGTCAACCTTGCAGGCGGCGACCGCAATACGCTGTTGTCCGTGATGGATCGTACCGCCACCGCCATGGGCAGCCGCATGCTGCGGCGCTGGCTGCACCGCCCGCTCACCGGGGTGGACGAACTCAATGCCCGCCAGGCCGCCATCGGCGCACTCTGCGACAACTACCGGTATGAACCCCTGCGCGGCGTATTGAAATCCGTGGGCGACATGGAACGCATCCTTACCCGCGTGGCGCTGCGCTCCGCACGCCCGCGGGATCTCACGCGGCTCCATACCTCGCTCGCGGCGCTGCCGCAGATACACAGCGAACTGCAACCGTGCAACGCCCCGTTGCTGGTTGCGCTTGCCGGGCAGGCTGCGCAGTATCCGGATCTGTGCGAACTGCTCGGTCGCGCCATCGTGGAAAATCCGCCGGTGGTGATTCGCGAGGGCGGCGTCATCGCGCAGGGCTACGATGCAACGCTGGACGAGTTACGCGAGATCAGCGAGGGCGCCGGCAACTACCTGCTGGAGATGGAACGCCGCGAGCGCGAGGCCACCGGCATCGCCACCTTGAAGGTTGGCTACAACCGCGTGCATGGCTACTACATCGAGATCAGCCGGGCACAGGCCGCCCAGGCGCCGGCCGCGTACATCCGGCGGCAAACCCTGAAAAACGCGGAGCGCTTCATCACCCCGGAACTCAAGGATTTCGAAGACAAGGCCCTGTCCAGCCGGAGCCGCGCACTGGCGCGGGAAAAAGCCCTGTACGATGAACTGCTGGAAACGCTCAACACCCAGCTCGCGGCACTGCAGGACACCGCCGCCGCCGTGAGCGAGATCGACGTGCTGGCCAACCTGGCCGAACGTGCCGAGAACCTTGAACTGTGTGCGCCGCAATTCTGCGAGGAAGAGGTGTTCGAGGTAACCGGTGGACGTCATCTGGTGGTGGAACAGGTGCTGGATGAGCCGTTCATCGCCAACGACGCGCTGCTCGATACAAGCCGACGCATGCTGCTGATTACCGGCCCCAACATGGGCGGCAAGTCGACCTACATGCGCCAGAACGCGGTGCTGGCGCTGCTGGCACACATCGGCAGCTACGTGCCGGCAACGGCCGCGCGACTCGCTCCGCTGGATCGTATATTCACCCGCATCGGCTCCTCTGACGATCTAGCCTCCGGGCGCTCCACATTTATGGTGGAAATGACTGAAACCGCCAACATCCTGCACAACGCAACGCCGCGCAGCCTGGTGCTGATGGACGAGGTGGGTCGTGGCACCAGCACGTTTGACGGGCTCAGTCTCGCCTGGGCCTCGGCGGTACACCTCGCGCGCGAAGTGCGCGCTTTCACCCTCTTTGCCACGCATTACTTTGAACTCACCGCCTTGCCCGAACTCTGCCCCACCATGGCCAATGTGCATCTCGACGCCACCGAACATCAGGATCACGTGGTTTTCCTGCACAATATTCAGGACGGCCCGGCAAACCGTTCATTCGGCCTGCAGGTGGCCAGGCTGGCGGGCATCCCCGCCCCCGTACTCGATGCGGCCCGGGAAAAGCTCGCTGAACTGGAAGCCGGAAAAAGCCCTGCGTTGGCGGGCGGCGGGAAGGCGGCGGCGCAACTGCAATCCGATTTGTTCAGTGTGGCACGCGATACTGCGGTACTCGACCGACTGGGCGCCCTGGATATAGATAACCTGTCGCCGCGGCAGGCGCTTGATGCGCTCTACGAACTCAAGGCGTTGCTCGACAAACCCGCATAAAATCCGCGGCTTACGCGCAAGAACTCTAAACTTCCCGCGGCCTCTCAAAGGCTTCTATTGTGCCCGCGGTGCGGGTAAACTAGCGCCCCTTAGCCAAACTGACATTACACGAGGTCCGCCAGGAATGACTTTTGTCGTAGGAGAAGATTGTATCAGGTGCAAGCATACGGACTGCGTGGAGGTGTGCCCGGTAGACTGTTTTTATGAAGGCCCGAATTTTCTGGTCATTCACCCGGACGAGTGCATCGACTGTGCCCTGTGCGAACCCGAGTGCCCCGTTGACGCCATCTTCTCCGAGGATGAACTGCCTGAGGACCAGGCCGTGTTTCTGGAACTGAATGCGGAACTGGCAGAGGTCTGGCCAAATATAACCGAAATGAAAGAAGCGCTGCCCGACTCAGAAGAGTGGGCCGGCAAGAAAGACAAACTGCAGTATCTGGAGCGCTAACTCCCACACCCGGAAAACCCCGCCCTGGCAACACGGCGGGGTTTTTTGTGCCCGGAAAAACCGTCCGTGGCAACCTCCCGCGCATCTCGCATCGACGCAAGGCAGCGGTACAAGAAGTGCGAAGGGATGCTGGCCGAATGCGGGTTCTCCACTTACACTTGAGTTCCGCCACGCGATGTTTGCCCGACAACGTAGGGCAACGTCCAACCACCTGAAACCCGGGCCAACAGGAGCCAGCGCATGTCACGCTTCATACCAGCTTCCAATGCACTGCATAAAATCTTTGCCATCGCACTGCTGGCGCTGAGCGCGCTGTCTGTGCCCGAGGTGCACGCAGAAGCCAGGGAACAGAAAGTCCGGCTTGAAGTTGTGCGTCCTGAAGGCAAGCAGTGTTATGTCCAGGCGGCATTCAAAGGTGATCACGATAACTGCAAGAATGACAAGGCGGAGGGCCGCGATGACTGCAAGAAGAAGGACGGCTGCGTCTGCTCGCGCACCGAGAAACACCTCGCATGGCAGATGAAGGGCAAAGAAGCCTATAGCCTGCGCTTCGACCAGGGCAGCAGCAATCCCTTTGTCGATCAGGGCGAACACAAGTGTGACCTGAAAAGCAATGACAAAGGCAAGCTGCGCTGCCGCCTGAAGGGCAAGGGCGTGCCCAAAGGCATGTACCGCTACTCCATCAACGTCGAGGGTTGCAAAGCGGCGCAAACCGAATTCAAGGTCTATTGAGCACAATGCATCGGCTTTCGCAGTCGGCCCGGGCCAGTATGCAACACCTGCAACTGCTCGGGCCATGAGCGCGCGCAGAACCATCTGGTCAATGGACTGGCGGGTCGCGCTGGGCTCCGTCTTTACCCTGATCTGGATCGTGGCCGGTCTGGTGTATCTGCTCGCCATGGTCGGCTGGAGCAATTTTGTTCACCTGCCCACGGCGGATATCGGGAGCTTTCTGGAAGGCGCGTTCGCCCCGCTTGCGTTCCTCTGGCTGGTAATTGGCCACTTCATGCAGCAGTCGGAAATATCCGCCAATACCCGCGCAATCAAACTGCAGGAACAGAGCGCGCGACGCCTCGAAATACATTCCCGCCAGGACAGCTACTTCAAGCTGCTCAACCTGGTGCAGGAGCAACTCGGGGGCATCGCGGCTTTTCACTTCATGTCGGTCGCCGGGCCAACCGGCACGGGCGAAATCTCGGCAGAAGAATTTACCGAGCAGCGCGCAATCGCCAGTACCGGCGATCACGCGTGGTTCGTGCGCAAGATGATCTCGCTGGCGATCAGCCACCGGGAAGACCCGGATGCCGTGCACGAAATATTTTTCGGCACCCATATCCGCACCCGGCATTCGGAGAGTTTCCGGCGCACCTTCAAGAAATTACTGGACGCCGCGAAGGAAGTAGACACCGACGACATGCTCGCCGATGCTGTGCTGAACGGTTCTGCGCAGGGGTTGCTGTATCGCATCATCTGTCATGTCTGCGGCGATGAAGGCGTGGAACCCTTCCCGGGGGCAATTCCGATCTCGCGGACGAAACCGCGCTTTGAATCCGGTTAGCCATGCGGTAACGGGCCGCGGCTAGGCGCTGTGATTCTCGAAAAACTCCACCAGCAGTGGGTCCCCTGCCCGCTCCAGATAGGCCACGGCGAGCCCTTCTGCAAAGCGTTTCTGCCAGATGGGGGCATAACCGATGGCCTTCGCCGCTGACACGCTGGCGTCCAGATCATCGATACGAAAACGCAGGTGGTGCATGCCTTCGCGCCCGGCGTCGAGAAACTCCTTGTGCGGACAACCGCCGCTGACCCACTGTATGAGTTCGATTTCCACATCGCCGCTCCTGCCAAAGGCGAGACGCAATTCACAGCTTTCACTGTTACCACGGTAGTCGTAGGTCATGGGGCCCGGGTCCATGCGGCTGAAGGCGCCGAACATCGGCTGGTAAATTGCCAGGGCCTGCTCAATATCCCGCACGACAAACCCCACCTGATCCACCGGCGGCAAATCGAGCGCCGCAAGCACCTCATCGGACATAGCTGTATACCGCTTTAGCGTTGAAAAGAGGGAGGGTAGCCGGGGTGGAGCGTGAATGCACCTATCAACTGAACAGCGAATCGCCGTTGAGGCCCTGGGTCTCCATGATAGAACGCAACCGCTTCAGCGCCTCAACCTGTATCTGCCGCACGCGCTCGCGGGTAAGGCCAATTTCACGCCCCACTTCTTCGAGCGTACTGCTCTCATAACCGCGCAGACCGAAGCGGCGTGAAACAACCTCGCGCTGCTTCTCGGAAAGTTCTTCCAGCCACATGGCGATGTTGTCCCGGATGTCATTGTCCTGCAACAGCTGGGAGGGATCACATACCCGGGCATCGGCGATGGTATCAACCACCGCCCTGTCGGAATCGGGCCCGATGGGGGTATCCATCGAGGTCACGCGTTCATTCAGGCCCAGCATCCGCTTCACATCGGCGGCGGGCTTGTCCAGCATTTGCGCGATTTCTTCCGCCGTGGGCTCATGGTCGAGCATCTGGGTCAGTTCGCGCGCCGCGCGGAGGTAGACATTGAGTTCTTTAACCACATGAATGGGCAGACGAATTGTGCGCGTTTGGTTCATGATCGCCCGCTCGATCGTCTGGCGAATCCACCAGGTGGCATACGTGGAAAACCGGAAACCCCGCTCAGGATCGAATTTCTCCACCGCGCGAATCAGGCCAAGATTTCCCTCTTCGATCAGATCCAGCAGGGTCAGGCCCCGATTGATATAACGGCGCGAGATCTTCACCACCAGACGCAGGTTGCTCTCGATCATGCGCTTTCTGCCGGCTTCGTCACCGCTACGGGCCAAGCGCGCGTAGAATTTTTCCTCGTCGGCCGTCAGTAACGGCGAATAGCCGATCTCGTTCAGATAAAGCTGGGTTGCATCGAGGGATTTTTCAACTTTGTGCGAGGTGTTCGCCTTGGCGGTTTCAAACGAGATATCGACGTCGCCGTCGATGTTCGGGTTATCCAGGAGAAATTCGGCGGGGTCATCCTGTGCCAGCGGCTGCGGCTGATCACCGGCACAAGCCCTGGGGGGGGGCGCGGCAGCGACCTTTCCAGATGTCGCCTCCTTGCTCTCTCCCGAGTCTGAGGTCCGCTTCGAACCTGCGCCTGTCGGATCCAGTTCCATGGCCACATCCCACTCTATTATTGTTACAAGAACTCAGAGTATTTTTCCCGGGCCGACCAGATTAACCCAGAAATATTCCTCAATGCAAACGGCGC
>TARA_R110000823_G_scaffold64098_5_pt1 | contig 10700 bp, 11 predicted proteins | sample TARA_R110000823 | Tara Oceans TARA_R110000823 (sample SAMEA4397722) | marine metagenome | biome: Polar Biome; feature: [DCM] deep chlorophyll maximum layer (ENVO:01000326); material: water (ENVO:00002006), including particulate matter (ENVO:01000060) such as... | depth 20 m | reverse complement strand
TTTTGTACCACTAAATAATTCTAACACATTCATTATATATCTTAAATATATTTTATTTTTATGAATTAATCGCTAATTGCTCTTCTCTGAATTCAGTACAATATTCGCATAAATATTGACATCCAAATTGCTCCGATAGTATTATTTCATCATCATCCCCATATATATTACATTCTTCACAATACTTAACCTCGTGGCTGGTTAAGTAATGATCCTTTATTTCATGCAGATGTTCTATATTATTGTAGTTAAATTGTAATTTCTTGAAGTCTCGTTTTAATTGACTAATCTGTTCTTCATATTGTATAATCAAAATATTATTTACAATTTCTAATGGAAGGTTCTGCATATACTTTGATATTAGATTTTATTTTTAACATATGAGCGAAATATTCTTAATTGGGTGATTAAGAGCGAGCAGTAAAAATGGTTCTTTTTGTATTATTTCAATAGGAACATTAAAAAATATAAAACTCTCTATTTCACATGGTTTACTTGGTTCTCTTAATTAATTAAATATATATATATATAATAATAGAATCACTAGATAGGATTACGACTATAATGTGATGGTTATTTTTATTTTATGTTACACTCAAAAAAATAGTTACTCACTTTTTACATGGTTATATAAAATAGTTACTCACTTTATGTTTTCTATTTAAAATAATAATCTCTATCTATATCATAAAGACAATGGGAAAGCATATGAATATCAGAGCAACTAAATTTAATACTTTCAACGTACAGATTGTAAAGGAAGGAAGGTTCGTATATTGTAAATCATTTAAGACATTAGACGAAGCCATAGAAGGAAGAGATAATTTTAAGAATGGAAACGATCCTTTAATGAAAAAGCACATGAATATCAAAGAAACTAAATTTAATACCTTTAGCGTGCAGATAATGAGGAATGGGAATTTTGTTTATTGTAAAACATTTAAAACATTAGAAGAAGCCATCGAAGGGAGAGATAATTTTAAGAATTAATGTTTAATAATACCTCTTTAATAATTATATTAATGTAAAAGAAAAAGTAATCATTTAATAAATTTTATTAATAAAAAATAATAATTTATAGAAAAATAATTTCTATATTATATGTATAAGTGATGAGTTTTATGCCAGAAATAAAGATGGATTTTATACCAAGCGATGAAGAAGATGTTGATGTAAGTGAATCAGATGATGAAGTTGATGATCCCCCTAGTGATATAGAACAACCCATAAAGGAGGTTATAACAGAGGTTAAACATGATAAAGATGACCTTGATATAGATGAAGTATTTGTAAAAACTGAAAATGTTAAATTAACAAAGAAAGGTGTACCAAGAAAGAAGCGACCGCCTATGACTGAAGCCCATAAAGAAAAACTGAAATCCGCAAGAGTTAAAGCCATGGCATCAAGGCAAGCTAAGGCAAAAGAACGTAAAGCAGTGAAAGAATTAGATTTGGAGGAGAAGGAACTACTCAAAAAACAAAAGATTAAAAAAGTAAAGAAATTAAAAGAAGAAGTTGAAGAAGATGATAATGTAAAACCTGTTGAAATTATTAAACAAAAGGTAAATTCATTTACAAAGGAAGATTTAGAAGAAGCACAATTACAAGCGATTCTTAATTATGAAAAAATTAGAAAATCAAGAAAGAAGGAAAAGCAAGTGAAAATGGGGAAGGACAAGGAAGAGCAAGATTTGAGGGAAAAATTAACACAAGCAATCACACCACAAAAAGAATTTAACCCTTATGCGTTTTGTTACTAGTTGGAAAATAACCAACCCTTTGAGATTTCTGCTTCCTTTTGTAATTTAAGTTTTTCATTTTCATTGATTTCTTTAAGTTTTTCCTTGATAAACATTAAATCACTTTTGATACAGATAATATCTATTTTAACTTCATTCAATATATTATTTGTTGATCGTAAAGTTTCATTTACTAAATCAATGGGTTTTATAGAAGTTTCCATTATCGTATACTATTCTAAATAATTTAATTTTATAAACAAAATTAAATTATTTTATTATGTTAAACCCATGAGTGAAAGCGAGGGACAGCTACAAGATTACAGTGTGGATCAAGCGGCTGGTGCTGTTGTATTAGTGCTGGGTGCTATAGCCGGATTGCTTCAAGTGCTTTGGATGTCTAAATGTCACTGCAAGGTTAATTTATGTTGGTTGTTTAGATGTGAGCGTCGCCCTCCATCTGAGGAAGAGATGGCGAATCTAAAAGCATCTATGGATAAATCAAAAGATAAAAAAAAACAAAAGGAGATATTGAAGAAAGAGAATCAAATATTAGAAAAAGAAGACGAAATTTTAACACGCACACGTTCTAAAAGTGTTGGTGAGCCAGAACCAGAACCAGAAATGATTATTCCTTAATTTTGTTTAAAAATTAAATTTATAATATATATATATATATATACAAATGGACGCCCCTAAGATATTAGCAATTAAGGATGATGATAACCAAAAAGCAAAATACCATCACCCACATTTACCTGATGTCGGAGTAGGAGTAAAGGGGAAAGGTTCTTGCTTACTTCTTTTAAGTCCTAGGCAAACTGGAAAAAGTACGGTAGCAAGTAATTTATTTCTCAACCCAGCGTTCTTTGGTGAGAAGGCAAATGGTGAAAAGTTTTTTGATGAAATTTACGTAATTTCCCCAACTATTAATTTAGATAGATCGTCTCGCTTCCTTAAAAAAAGATGTGTATGTTTTGATACATACCATCCTGATATTATACAAGGTATTTTAGAAAATCAATTAGCAATGGGTGAAGACGCTGGGGAGATAGCAATTTTTCTTGATGATTGCGTGGGAATCATGGATAAAGAAATAGCAAATTTAGCAACTAGAAGTCGGCATTACAATATTAAATTATTAGCAGTATCGAGTCAAAAATTCAGAGGTGCTCTAAACCCAATTTTGAGAGCCAATATTACCGACCTCATTGTAGGTAGTCCCTTCCCAAATACTCGTGATTTATCTGCTGTTGCAGAAGAATTTGGAGACCAATTTGGTGGAATGGATAAGTGGTTAGAATTATATAAAAAAGCAACACCTAAAAAATATGATTTTGCTTACATGAAGTTAACCAATCCTCCTCAGATGTTTCATAACTTTGAAGAACAAATATATTAATTATTTATTTATAAAAATTAAATTATATGTAATTATTATAAAATGGATTTGTATTCTGCTGGATTAAGTGTTTCGCAAGGAGATAATTTAACTTCATCTGTAAGAGCAAGTAATAGAAGTAATCAAAATTTTAATGATTCATTAGCACAACAGTTGGATTCTACAAAAGCAACAGCAGATTCAGAAGCAAATACACAAGGATTATTAAGTGGTGCGAAACTTGCTCCAACAGTTGCTAAAGCCGGAGCTGCTGTTGCATCCAAAGTTGTAGGGACTGGGGAACTTGCCGCAAAAGTAGGGTTTGGTACGTCTACCGCAACAAGGGCAGCAATGGAAACTCCACCAAAGGTAGGGTTTTTTACTAAAATAGCAAACCCAGCATCGGAAGGTATTACAGATACTCTTAAAACAACTGATGGAACTGTTATCGGAACAAGTGATGCCGCAAAGGCAGCAAAGGCTACATCTGCTGGTGCTGATGTAGCGGAAGAAGGAGCAGAAATAGGAGCAGAAGATTTAGGAAGAGCTGGACTTGCCGGTTTAGGTGGAGCAATAGAAATTGGAAAAGATATTGAAAGAGGTTCATGGGGTTCGAATTGGGAACAAAAGGCTGGAAACGTAACTAGTATTATTGGTTCTGGATTAGAAATTGCTGGTGCTTTAACAGCATGGACTGGTTTTGGTATTGGATTAGAAGGTGCTGGAATTGCTTTATCTCTTGGTGGTGGAGGGTTAGAAGCAGTAGGAGACGCAAAGGCAGCAACTGACACTAAGAAACAAGCAGAGCAAGATGTAACTGATCAGCAAAGGGCATCAGTAGCAACGCAAGAATCTGGAACGGTTGCAGCAAGAAGTAATTAATTTTTTAATTTAAAGTATTATTTCTTTTTTTTTTATTTATTTAAGTTTATTTATTTTATATTGTATTATTATAAAATGAGTTCATATTGGCGTAATGAAGAGAAAATCAAAGTATCGCAGACGCAAGTTTCAATCCCTTCCACTAATGGACGTTCTTATTCTGCCACTGCTGGAACTGGTGGACGGCGTATAGATTTTGAGATTCCCCCCTCTGTTAAATTCATGGATGGTAAGAATTCTTATTTACAGTTTGATGTTAAACTAGGTGTTGGTGCTAATCCTACACGCCTCCAACTTGACCCCTTCATTGGAGGTCAAAGTTTAGTGAAAAATCTGAGAATTATGGATTCTCAAGGTACGTTGTTAGAGGAAATTTCAGACTATAATGCTAAAGTTCAGATTCAGTATTCTTATGATAGTGATGACAGTTTAAAAAAAATGCGAGCCTTAAAAGAAGGTTGCCTTGTATCTACTATCGGCAACGGTGGAACTCTTGGAACTAGTGTATCCAATAATATTGATTTATATTCTAATCCTTATTATAAACCTGTTGCTGTTGTGCCACCGGCGAGAGATTGGGGGACTCCTGATGATTTCCTTACTGCTAAGGTATCACTCCCAATTCATTCTGGCATTTTCGCAGATAGTTCTAAAATCTTTCCAGTTATGTTATGCGGTGGACTTCGCGTAGAAATAGATATGGAAGACCCAGCAAGATGCATAAAACAGTTAGATAGTGTTAATCGCCACCGCCGAATGAAACAGAATCCGATTTTCCATGGTATTGATGCTATTGCTTCACCCCTTCCTATTGCAGCAACTGATAGAGATACTATCTACCTTGGAAAACAGAATAACATGAGAGTTATTCCTGACTGTCCTTTTGTAAAAGGAGAACGTATTGGACTATGTAGTGCTACTGATCCCACCGCTCAATGTGTCTTAACTAATGCGGCGGATGTTGTTGAGTTACCAACTATTACTAATATTTCTGTTGTTGGTGGATATGTTGTTCTTACTACAACTGTATTTAGAAATCAAGGTGGTGCAGCACCTGCTGGGGGGCGTGTAGCGGCAACTAATGATACGATTGTTTATTCTGCTGCTGCTGATACCAAGGTTGTCAATGGTGCTGGGGTTGAGCAACTCGCAAAATCTACTAAATATGATGCTACTGTTTCTATTTCAAATGCTGCACTTATAGTTCAGCAAGTTCAAGTAGATCCTCGCTATGAGGCTGGTATGATGAGTAAAATGCGTGAAGGTGGAGCAATAGAAATTGATATTCATAGTGTAACTAATTATAAACACTCACTTTTAAAATCTAATCGTAATGGCACTATAAATTTAGCATCTTCTAATACAAGGGTTAAATCCAGTATTATAATGATTACCGATGCTGAAACTTATGATACAGCTGATTTAATTGGTGGACTTGGTACTACATATGATGAAGAAAGGACTACTATGGATGGACGGTTACATAGTATCAGATCCGGTCAAGTAGGAATCATTGATGAACTAACATCTTATAATATGCTCCTAGATGATAAACTTATATTTGGAGGTCGTCCTATAGTTGTATCTAAAATTAATAAAGGTGTCAGTATCTCAGCAAGTCCGCTGACGGAGTTAGAAAAAGCATTAAATCAAGCAAAAATAACTCCTCGTTCTTTTGTTGATTACAACAGAAATTTTTTAATCGGACGTGCGTATGGTTTATACGACGGAGTAGCAAATCTAAATAATAAAACTAATCAACTTCAACTATTATATAATGAGTCTAGTGCTGCTGGTGTTGATAGACCGCCCCAGCATGATAAGCTGATCTACGCATTCCAATTCCACTTACGTAGAATAATCATAAAAGGAGATTCTGTTTCGGTTATGCTTTAAAGAAAAAGATTAATTATTATCTAACCATTTTTTATTATTTTTTATTTTAAAATTATTTTATATTACTATATTATAAAATGAGCGGAAGACAGAAAAAGTACCTTTCCATATTGCCAAATAACGTGCCAGCCTCAGGCAGAGTTTCGTATTCTCGCGGCAATCCAGTAATTACGGTGACGCTAGGTCGTCAAGATGCTATGCTTGATTTATCGTCTCTACGTCTATCTGGTGAATTGAATGTGTGGGCGGATGCTGCTGCGACCCTTCACCCTACTGATGCTATTGCCGGAGAACTACGTGGTAGTCACAAGCTAGGGATTTTTTCCGCCATCGATTCCATTGTTTTTCGCCATGCAGAAGATAAATCTGTGATAGAATCAATAAGACATTACGGAAGATTCATGGCAAGTCTATTACCGGTTATGTCTAGTCTCAGTGACTGTGATACTCACCTATCAGAAACGGCACTTATTTCTGGAAATTATCAATCATACCGTGATACTGTTATTCGTAATACTGGCTCATCTCCATTTTGTATTCCAATTCCAAGTGGCGTCACTTTAGGCTCAGAATCAAAACTACCTTTAAGTAAAATTCCAATAGAGCTAGAAATTCATTTAGCCAGTGATTCTCAGTTTTTCTATTCGTCTGATGGCGACACAGCTACCATTGCGAATGCTTTTTATGAATTAAGTAATCTAGAAGTATCCTGTGAAGTTGAGGTGGGTGGCGATAAAGTTGCTGATAGTGGAGCATTAACATTTAATAGTATTACATCATATTTCTCTACTCTGGAAACAACAAACTCTATTATCAATTTTAACCTTGGATTGTCAAAGGTTCTTGCCGCATTTGTTAATTTTGTACCTAGTTCATTTGTAAATAATTTAGGACAAGATGGATATTTAACCTACATGCCCTCTGTTGCGTCTTCTGGTGTGGGGGGAGTTGATGGGGGTAAAACTGCCAATCTGGAAACAATTTCGTTTTTACGTAATGGTGAACGTTTCCCCTCAGCTTTTCAAGTCCGGTCAGTTTATGATACTAATAATGAAACTCCGGTAGTTGATTCCCAAGTTATTAAGGGTTTCCTAGGTTCTATTATTCCGGAACACGGACATAAAAGAACCACCGTGGGACCGCAAAATACTAATCGCAATTATCAAGTTAGTCAGAGTGCCACATCTGGATATAGATATATGCCTGATAGTGGAGCAGCCTATGGATGTGGAGTCCTATACGACATGTTAGATTCAGAAGGAGTATCATTTCTAAATTCTCAATTTTCTATTCAGATGACTAATGAATTAGTAGATGGCAACCCTATTTCGGCATATCTATTCATTAAGTCCAAGGTAGTTGTGGCATGGTCTTCAACTATGGGAATTCAAGTCGTATCCTAAATTATTTTCTAATCATTTTTATTTTAATAATTTTTATTTTTAAGATTTTTTAATATATAAGTATATTATAAAATGTCCTCTTCTGCAATGACCGCATCTGATTCATCCTCTGATTCGTCTGTATCTTCTGGTAAAATTCCAGACCTAATTAAAATTGGTGCGATAGATTCTACTACGGAACAAATTTTGACAACCGGAATAATTGACGCCGTGACCATCAGTCAAGAGAGGGCAAGATTTACTTTACAGAGAGTTTCTGGATTCCTACATTCAAATTCTAAAATTACTCTTGGTGTAATCCCCGGCGTTGCTCGGTCTTTCTACCCACTTCAAATCGGTGTATCAAATTTGATTAAATCCGCAACTCTTACGATTGGAAATTCCCAAGTATGCCACGTGGACGATTATTCAAATTTTCATTCATACCAATCTATTTTTATGACTAATGAAAATAATAAAGAAAGAGAACAATATTTAAGTCAGCGTTGCATGTCCCACGCTCCGGTATATGATGACCGTACTGGTGCCGCGGTGGGAGATGATTTAACGCCAAACGGTGCTTCAAAGGTAGGTTTAGATGTTGGACGTAATCCTGTTATTCCGGCAGCTGGTGGTGCTGGCGTTCATCAGTTGCTTCCCTTTCAAATCAATGATAATACATCTGCCCAGACAATTGCTGATGCCCCAGTTTATTCAGTTTATCTTTCGGATTTATTCCCTTTCCTAAAATCCAATCAACTTCCGTGCCAGCTCATTGATGAGGAGATCCATATTGATATTACTTTCCAAGATAGTTTGTCGTCTCTTGGTGGTGCTGGTTTTAGTCGCCGTATGTGTGTTGCCGCCACCCTTGCTGATACTACTGATTTTCAAATTGATACAAATGAATGTAAACTAATTTATGATAGTATTAGTTACGACGGCGAAACAATGAGAAAATATGCCGAACAGAATAAAACTCTTAATTTTCAATATGTAGATTATCGCCTCGCCAAGAGAACTGGCGATGAGACCGCATTTTCTGATTTAACTTTTCAACTTGGTGGAAATGGTCGTCTAGTATCAAAGGTAATGTTTGCTCTATCTGATAACCGTAATATGGTGCCGCAATCTCTGCTAAGTGGTGTAGTTTCTAAATCATCTGCGAATGATAACAACTTATCAGTTAATCTACTTTATAATGATCTGTATGAATACAATAGGGATAGGTCAAATCCTGCACTACTATTCCATACTACTCAGCAAGCGGAAGGAATGGTGCCGCAAGTTACGAAGGATGAATGGAAAGTTGGTGGCTCTACTGTTGGTGGTGGTATTCGTAATGCTATAACTGATGAAACCATGGAAGGACACATTCAGAGCAGTGCTGATGTTGGACTTACTAGTAATTTTCAGTGGGTTGCGATTCGCCCCAATAAGGGTCAGCGTGTTAATAACAAGGGTATGGACTTAATCTATAAAAATCCTAATCTTGATGCTGGGTCATACACGCTACGTGTTTACCTTGAACTCCTCAAAGTTGCAACGATTGAAAATGGTAAATTTTCTTGCTATTTCGCCTAAATTATTTTATAAGTTTATTTATTTATTTAAAATTAAAATCTATTATTATATTAAAAATATGAAAATAGATAGTAAAAATCTAACTGATGATATTGCCGAAGCCAGACCGAATCTTAAACCCAATACTATCAAACAATACACCACCAATTTAAACAAATTAAAAAAAATGTTTGAGACTGATAATTATGATTTCTTATCTGATACTGATAAGGTTATGGAAAAAATTTCTGATTTAGGATATTTAAGTCAAAGAAATATCCTGAATGCAGTTGTTGTATTATTAATGGCTCTTAATAGTGATGAAAAATATGATAAATTACTAGAAGAATATGGAAAAATTCGTGACAAATACAACGATCAATATAGCGATGAACAAAAAAGCGGTGTTATATCAGATAAACAATCTGCGAATTTCGCCACTATCGAAGAGATTTATGAAATGATAAATACCATGGCTGATGAATTAAAACCAATCAAAAAGAAAACAGAATTATCAAAGAAAGAATTTTCACTATTACAAGCATTCACCTTGTTTAATATTTACGCGAGAATGCCTATGAGAAATGATGTATCAGAAATGGAAGCGATACAGAAACGAGCCTATAACAAATTAAGTGAAGAAGAAAAGAAATCAAAAAATTATTTAGTATTGGAAAAGAATGGAATGTTCTTTGTATTGAATAAATACAAAACAGCGAAGAAATATGAGGAATTGAATTTGCCTATTGAAGATAAATCATTAAGGAAGATTATACGATTCTATCTGAAACATAATGGGATGGGTGTATTGTTTAAGACATCTACTGGTAAACCAATTACTCGTACTGAATTATCAAAATTGTTAATTAAATTCTCAAAAAAATATATGAATAAGTCGGTCAGCACAACGATCCTTCGTAAGAGCTTCTTGTCAAGTAAGTATGGAGACATGAAGAAAGAAATGCTAAAGGATTCAAAAGTGCTTGGGCACGATATTGCTACTACTGGAATGAAAATATATGTGAAGGAGGCTCAAGAATAAACTTTATTATTTAAACTTATCGGCAAGTTTTACAATTCTTTTCCACGCCTTGGGTGTTGTCAAATCGTTATTATCCCTATATTCGTTGAATAATTTAAATAATTTCTTCCCTTCTACATCTTTATCTCGGTCGGCACGTGGCAATCCGCCATCGGCATTAGTACCACCGAAATAAAGTTTGAATCCAGTTTTTTTGAGTTCTTGATTTATTAATCTCGTTGCCGTAGATGCTGTACGACCTTGACTTACGTATTGACCTTCAAGCATCTCACCAGCAGCAACTGCCGTAAATACCCTATTGTCTGACTCTCTGATGTCGTAAACTAAATCTGGAAAGGGTTGTTTGTTATTTTTTATATAATATAGCAAATCTTTCTTCTTGGGTTCAATCTTCTTTGTATTCAATTCTGGTTTAATTTTAATATCAACTGTTGATGGAGTTTGTTTAGGTTGTTTTGATTGATCAATTTTAAATGTAGGTTTCTTTACGGCGACCTTTTCCTCAAAGTTTTTTGGTACATCACTTGCTGAATAATTTTTAATGATTTGCTCTTTAACTCTTTGTGCTGCTTGATATGCTCCAGAATCTTGACTGCTACTATCTTCATATTTTTTAAGTAACCTTTTATATTTAGATTGCAGTTTTTTAAGAGATGTTTTTTCTGGTTTCCAATTAGTGGATTCCCTATTTTTCTCAAGTATTTCTTCAAGTTGTTTTTCAAATTCTGGATCAAGGACATCGTCCCATTCTTCTTCTAATATATCCATGTCATCGTCGTCTAATTCTTCAATGATATCAGTATATTTTTCCTTAT
>TARA_R110000823_G_scaffold14621_5_pt1 | contig 10725 bp, 5 predicted proteins | sample TARA_R110000823 | Tara Oceans TARA_R110000823 (sample SAMEA4397722) | marine metagenome | biome: Polar Biome; feature: [DCM] deep chlorophyll maximum layer (ENVO:01000326); material: water (ENVO:00002006), including particulate matter (ENVO:01000060) such as... | depth 20 m | reverse complement strand
TTGAGAAATCCATCCCTGTTGTAACTTGGGATGATGATGAAGTTAGTTAGTGGGCCTTCTTCAATGTATCCTATATTATATTTGACTACATCCTGAGCGGTGACTCCTCTAGATACTAAATAACGATATGCTTTGTCTCTAGTTAGGCCTTTTCCTTTAAGTAATGTGATAAAACCTTCTGGTAATTTAAGTTGGTCTGGGGATTTTACTACGTGTGAGGTAGTTCTAAAATTATATTGACTGTCAATTCCTTTTAATTCTTGAAAGGCCGTATAAGGGGCTTTAATAAATTTAAGTAATTGTAAAGCTCTGGCACCTTTAAATCCACATACCCAACATTGGTATTTTTGGGTGAGTTTATTTAAGGTTAGCTTTTTCTTATGGTGGTTGCAGTTAGGGCAACTAAATACAGCCTCATCTCCACCTCTAGCGGTTTTTGACTTTCCTAGGAGACTTTCAAGTAAATATATTAGGAGATCTTCTTTCACATCCCCAATATACGAACAAATCTTTAAATAGCAAAGTCTTTTTTAAAATATCTTCCTTCGATATTGTCGTTTAGATATTCTTCACTTTCTAAAACTGCTAGGGTAAAAAGTACTTTATTTTCAAGATAAGTTAATTCTTTCTTTGAAAAAGCACATTGAAGTATTATTCGTTTAAAGTCGGATTGATTGCCTTTTTTAACTTCTTCTTTTATAAAGTGGTGGGATCCATAGTAAGTCTTCCAATCGCTTTCTTTTTGAACCATTTTAAATTTAGGTGGGCGACCTTTACCCTCGTGAAGGGCTGCTTCCTTTTTACCTAATTTCTTCTTTTGGTTATAAATTAAAGATTTTTTTCCAATATATTTTTTCCCCGTAGGGATGTGAATAGTTTGATAAACATATCCATGTGTCCCCTCTGGGAATTCTTCGTAACTATTTGGTATTATCATGTATCGTATCTTATAACAAATGTAGTGTCAGTTTCGTCACTCATTTTTATTGGTTGGCCTAATTTACCTACTACAAGCAATTCTCCCCCCTCATTATATAATCCAACGGTTGTTACATATGGTTTAAAGTTTGATCCTGTTGCAAAGTTTGCTAAGTCGCCTTTATCTATGTCTTTTAACTTTCTTGCTGTTGGGTTGAGAGTATGATTATATTCATCTTCATCTACGGTGCAGTGGTATTCGTTTTCGAATATTAAGTGGCTATTTTTATATTGAATAGTATATTCATTGGCAACTATAGTGTTCCAAGATAAAGTTACCTGAGGTTTGGCATTGATGTTGCTGGCATCTATGGTTTGTATAGCATCCGCTCCTCCATCTAAATTATTTAGTGTTATTAAGGTAATAAGGGGGTTTTCGGGGTCGATTTCAAAAGATACTATTTCATATTCGGCTGGTTGATTACCATTTAAACTTGTAAAATTAAAAGTAGCCCCAATCATATCCTCTGTTAGTTGGGGATTGGGTGCTGAGATTGGATTTACCGCCGTAAATTGGTAATCTGGAATACCTGAGGATGAGGGTGAAGATGCTGTAGCTTCAGAGGATGCTGTGATGAATAGAGGGTAATCTAATCTAATATGTCCATCAGATGTTCTTCCACTGATAGCTACATCGTGTTTTCCCACTGTGTAGAGGGGAATAGCTGGAGAGTGGGGGTCTGAGCCCTCTGCATGGGAGGAAGTTATTCCTAATAAGTTACTAGAGTGGCCTGTAAAGGGGGCAAATTTTCCCTCTGTGAAAGTTGGGCCATTTGATGTGGTGGATCCTGATATTGCGGTAATTTTGAATGTCGGAGAGAAGCTTTGAGTGTAATTTAAGGAGGCAGTTACAATTCCATCGGGGTATAGTGGACTTGCAACACCACTTACAAAGAATCTATGGACAGCTTGGGAAAAAGGATGGGTTACAGCATTTGGATTTCTAAATATGTCTTCTGAACTGATAGTACCATCGGCCTCTTTAAATTCCTCAAATAAGATAGTTTCGGCAGTGGTAAAGGAGTTTCTTAATATAAATTGGTGGCCAAACCCTAAATTAGTGATCCCATCGTTAGTATTAGTATTATTAATACTTTGGGATAGTAGGTATTCTTTACCCCTATATATTAATTCACTATCACCTACATAAGTATCATATGAGGCACTTATAATAAATGGACCATCTTCAGCACCACTAACATGGAAAAGAGGAAGTGATAGGGAGGAGGTGATTAAGTAATTGCTATCTAAAGTAATAGTTTTCTTATCAGTACTAATTGAGGCTATTGAAGCTGTAATTGCTCCTATATTAAAGGGGAAAGCGGAGTCTCCTGTGTCTATGTGGGAGGATGAAAAGTATAAATCATCTAAATTAGAGAGGAAAGCCTCACCATCAACTCTTGTAACTTCATTAGAGCTTGTAAGTTGTTTGATTTGTATTTCATTTATAGAAAATCCTTGATCTTTGGTTACTTTATCTATATTATTAGATGAATTTACAACAGTAAACTCAAAACTAACGTTATCAGTGTTATCTAATACACCTAAATGCAATCTAGATTCAGCAGTTTGAAATGGGTTGTAATTAGTATTTTCGCCGACTACATATTTTGTGTCTACAACTGCTCCATTTTTTTTAGTTTGGATTCTTACTTTTTGGTTGGTGGGGATCCCCTCGACATCTCCGTATGGTATTGTTCTTAAATCTACATTATCCACTATATATAATCCCTTACCATCCGTAATATCAATACTTGCCGATCCTGAGATGTAATTACCCCTATCTAGGGAAGCAGTGTCAGAAAATGATGATGTTACTAAATATGTACCATCTATTATTACTTTTGTTTGATCAGCTCCAACAAATCCTAAAATACCCACAGGTCCCGTAGGAGATGGAAGAGTAATAAAGTCAGAGATGTCATTAAATAAGATTGAAGACGTTAAATTACTAACATCTGTGAATGAGGAAGTTAAATCGCTACTTATTTGTACAACATTAGATCCAGATATTTCTTCTAATGAAAATAATCCCGTAGAGGCTCCTAGTGTTGAGGCCCCAATTCCAAAAGAAGAACTTATAGGGATTTCGGTGCTGTAGGTGTTGGTTATTACATCCAAATTAGAGATTGTAGAAGGTATCGTATTACTTGCAACATCTGCTAGGATATCTAGATATAGTAATTCATCATTTTCATCTGAGGTTTGGTGGGTATATGAGAATATATTAGATGATGGGGAAGATCCCGATACATAAAATGATTGGGTAACTAAATGGAATAGGGAATTATATTCTGACCATAAGAGGACTTTTACTCCTAAATTTTCATATAGATCATTTTGATTTAGTCCTATTAAATCACCATTAGGGGAAGGTAATAAATCGTTTGGTGCTATTTTATTAAGATTTATTTTATATAAAGATGAGACTTCGGTGGGTAAGGAGTCTGTTGTGATTCTTAATTTATTACTAAAAATATTATTGGGGGAGGTTATACTAAATTTTTCAATTTGATATCTTTGGTTGCCATCTAAATTACCGCTAGTCCCCTCCCATAAGGCTAGTTTTAAGAAATACACATCATCCTCTTTTGGATAATATGCAAAAGCTGGATTACCTGGGGAAATTTGGAATCCCCCTGTTAGTGAGAAACCGAACACATTACCCGAATGGAAATTAGAGTCCAATACCTCTGCATAACCCGGGTTAGCTACCGTACTCTTCATAAGGTAAACCTTAAAGCTAAAGTTATCGCCAACATTTGGAGTAATTCCAGTATTTTTAATCGAATATGAAAAAGTTGCTGGCCCAAAGGTTCCAAATGAAGTTAAAGTTACATCTTCTAAAATTCGAATAACTCCGGTGTTCCATGACCCACCCACCAATTTGAGATAGCTAGCTCCTGATTCGGCTCCTACAGGGACATTATATATTGATGTATTATATTGAATTGGTTTAAACCCATCAGGATCTTCATCAGGGTACAGAGTTGAACCCGTATGGGATAAGGATCCTGAATAGAATGCGTGGTTGTTTGGTGCGGTTGCTTTTACATAAAGACCATTATATAGGGTATCAACATACCCAGTTCCAGACGCATACGCTGTATTGAAAGGAGAAGGGATTGTGCTATCAGATCCTGTAAAATTTTCAGAAATTAAAGCTTGTGAATTACTTATATGTAATATATTAATAGATTGGGTAACTGTTTGATTTTCAGCTAATCTAAGGCCTATGTAAGAAGGGCTGATTTGAGAAGCGATTGTAAAAGAATCGGCATCTGTGCCTGTTTCTCCTGAAGCTGTCCCTGGACCTCCTGGGATAGCATCAACAATATTATTTAAAGCAGAATATATTCCAAAAGAACGAACAGATGATGAAACAATTGGGTTGATGATATAATCCTCTAATAAAGCATATGGTCGGGAAGCAAGAAGGATATTATTACCATCAGAAGAGGCAGTTAGGTGAGTATCGCTATATTGTAAGTTGCTAAAAAACGCGGGAATACTAGTCCTGTTCATAACATTTTCTCTAGAAGAAGTAAAAGTTAAAGATCCTGAGAAAGTATTGACTTGGGATGTTTGTGTTTCTGTTCCTACATCTATATAAGGTGTTGAGCCTAGGTATATGTTCTGGGTATTATTTGTGAGTGTTGTAAGTGTGTTATTGATTTTAGGGGATGTCATAGTGACTATTCCATTTTCATAAAAAATATTTCCTACATAAGGTGATCCATCAATTGATTCCGATACATTAGCAATTTCTGTAGTAGAAAGTGCTTTATTCCAAATCATAAGTTGGGATATTTGTTGGTTCTCTGTATTATCTAATTTACTCGATGAAATAGTAGGATTAGTTCCTATAAATAAATCTGCTTTATTTTGACATAAATCTGTGTTATCAGGTTGATTTGCCCCATCTTGAGCTCCATTAATATATATTTTTAAATTATTACCTGATTTAACACATCCAACGTGGACTAAAGTATTATTAGTTAAATTACTGGTACTACAAGTTATAAAGCTTAATAGATTTTGATCAGATCTTCTAAATTCTAATTTCCTATCCGCTACAACAACCTCAAAGGGAAATGCTTTACCAGCGTCCACTTCTTTAGGTTGTAGTAAACTAGCGGATCCGTGGGTATTTTTTAAACTACCATTTAAATTTGATTCAGGATATCCAACAACTGTTTTTGTTTTGGATTTAGCTAGGATATATTTTGGGGTGGTTGTATCCGCTGTTTTGTAGTAAAAAGTTATTGTAAAATCTTCATTACCAAAGTTATAATTATTACTATTAGGTACTTTAATATAACCATCTGTTAGGTCTACAGCTGAGCAATTTAAGGTAGTATTTCTAACTAAAGAACAACTAATATATTCTACTGGATTAATATAGAGAGAATCATCTAATTTTAAATCATTATAAGTAGTGGGGTAATTTACTATAGGCTCCCCAGTTTTGGGGTCTCTTGTTAAATCAACGTGCTTAAACCCCTTAACGGGTGCTAAGTAAAATGTCCTTTCTTTATCTAAGGGATAATCAGTTAAATTGTCCGTGTTAGCATAAAGATTTCCTTTAGAATCATCTTTATAAAGGTTGTTGAATAAAAATGTTCCTTTTTGAACACTACTACCAAAAGTTTTTTGTGATAAAGAAATTATAGTCGCCTTATCGTAGAGGCGTTTTTCTTGGTTATTATAATCTAGACCCCCCAGTAAACTTCCATAATTAAATAATGCATCTTTATAAAATAGATGGTTTAGTTGGAAGTATTGTTTGTGGTGGTTTATATCAAGTAAAGAGTATGTGTCTCTACTTGCGGAGCTATAACTAGAGGCTACAAGAGTAATTCCTAAAGATGAGGTGTTATCTTTATTTATATTCCACTCTTTATGGGCCTCAAAGGCTATGGTATTAGCATCAGACGCCTTTAACTTCTTGTATATGAACATTAATAATCAAGTTTAACTTTTATTAAAGCTTCTTTGGTAAAATCTTTTGTTATAGGTTGGCTTAATTTAGAAACAGCAAGTAATTCATTTGCATCATTATATAATCCAATTGTGGTAATATAACTAACGGGGTTATCTATCATAGATGTAAAGCTAAGGTTACCATTTGCATCAATATATGATGGGTTTGTAGTATAGTTAAATTCTTTATTTCGTGCTCTTACGAAGTAGAATTGTGAAGAAATGTCTTCTTGGGTATCTTGCTCAAAATATTTACCTAAATCAATAGCATCTGCTAATTTTGAGATATTTTCATTATTAGCTGCTGTTTGGAGAGTGTTTAAAACAATACCACCATCAGCAACTGTTGCATCTAATGGATCTTGATTTAGGATAATAACACCTGCATCTGGGTAAAATAAACCATAGCTTCCTGAGTCAGTAACTTGGGTTAAATTGCCCCCTACACGAACTCCAGCTGATCCTGATACTATATTGTACTGTCTTCCTAAGTTAGTGAGGACTGCGCTTCCTGAACTTGTTGCTGAGTCATCAGTTAGATGAATGATGCCTGTTGCTGAAGATCCACTTAAGGTTAGATTTAAAGATCCTAATCTTAGGGCCTGTTTGTATCTAGCTCTTTCAATGTTTAAAACATAAATTCCATTAGGTTCGTGGCCATTAAATGTAAAATTACGAGTTTCGTCGCCATAAACTAATGAACGATATTGGCCATAAATTGCCCTAGTAGCACTTAATCCAGCATCCCCCGTTGTAAAAGGTAGAGATCCGCTGCCTGCTTTGTGTCCATAGCTTATAGAATATTGGATTTCACTGGTGTCGGTTGACGCAAGTGCATTATATACATCCTTATAAAATAAACCACTTGCGGTTCGATCTGTAGCGGCTGCTATATCTTGTGTGCTGGATGTATATACTGCTGTAAGTGCGTTGGTGTTGTCTGTCCAGGTTGAAGTAAATACTTTTTCAGTTGTTATTACTACGTCGTCTGATGAAAATCTTGTGAATGTGCCCATGTTATATTATTTATCTTACTACTCCTTGAACGTCTGATGTGGTTGTAACAGCGAGTACTTCTTTTGAAATTTCTACTGGAATAGTAACTCTTGCGCCACTATCTCTTCCTTCAATTACCAATTGAGTTAATAGTTTAGTAGCGGTTCCGAATAGTGTTTGTGCGTTTATAGCGGTTAGTGTAAATGAAGAGCCAATTGCCGTTTCAGCAATTGCTGTGTTAGAATATGGTCTAGTTTTTGCAACTGCTCCTTTTGTGCTTGTTGCTGTAAATTTAGTTAATAATCTTCTATCAGCAATGGTTGCAATGTACCCATTTGGTTCTTTAAGATTTGATACACCACTAAAGTTTAGTGTTGTTGGATTAACAATTGTTGTTGATCCTAAAGAAAGAGTAATTTTTGCAACGTTGGCAGTGACAACAGGCATAGCGGAAGTACCTCTTGGGAGGGTTACTAATTTGCTGTTTAGAATTGCTGACTCATCTGGAATTGCTTCTAAGAGAGGTAGGTTTTCAATCGCTTCTCCTGAGTAAGCTGATCCATTTGAGTGGTTTTCGTTATATAAGGTATAATCGATTTCATCATCACCCAACGCGAATTGAGTGATTTTAAAAGAGCCATCTTGTCGTGCTAGTGCTTCCCTACCTTTTTTAGTAAGGACCGCGTCTACTATAATAGTTGAGTTATTTAAATATCCCATTAGTGTGTTTTTGTATAAATATAATTAGTTTATGAAAGTTTTTCAAAAGTGTTATCTAAAGCGGGAATTGTGTCAACTCCTAGTGGTACTCCGGCTTTTGCTAAGAAATGTGTTAAGTTCTTTTTAATGTGTGGGTGAAGGTTATCGGGTATAATTACAAAACCATTTGCCCCAACTCCATTAGGAATATGTTCATTTTTAGGGAGATTAAGTAATAAAGAAGGTACTGCGTCTTCTAATTTAGAGAACATAAAGGTACCTGTATCAAATATAGGGGGAGAAACTGTTGTAGAAGCACTACCACTGGGGTTATAACCTTGGTTTAAAACAAATTTCTTTTTGAATGTCAATTGGCATTGTGTGTCAGAAGAATTTTTGCTCTTTAACTCTGTAGTAGATAATTCAGCTAGGTTCTCTGTTCTTAATACTCCCATAGATGAAGATATACTTCCTGTTGTTATCGTTCTTATAGTCTCAAATTCATTTCCTATGGAGGGGACTGCTGGGGTTCCACTTTGGGTACAAAAACTTGTAAATAACCTTTTATCTCCTATATAAGTTGAATTATCCCTATATAATAAAGCATTTTCAATAAATTCATTAAAAGCTTTTACTGTTGGGGGTTTCCCCTCGGGGGTTAGAGCAGAAAATGAGCCTGTGTAAAATTTATTTATTACATTTGCATTATAAAATCGGAGGGAACCCCCTAATGATAGGTTGGATCCCCCTCCGCCTGTAAAGCTTATTAGATTACCTAAAGGGGTATAAGGGATTTCAATTTCTACGGCGAATCCTGTGCCTTTAATTGTTGTAAAGGAGAAGACTTTTTGTAACTGTCCCCCATTAAAATATATAGGATAGCTGTTTTGTAAGTTTGTTTTAATGGATACATCATTTAATATAATATTACATGAAGTTCCCTCTTTAAAATCCTCATAAAATGCCCTATAAAATCCTCTCCTGGAATTAAAATCGTTAGGTTTGCTTTCTACAGTGTCATTTGATATTGAATTATCTCCATTTACTGTGAAGTATTTTAAAGTAGTAACGTATGAGAATGCAGGAAAATTAAATAATAAATCGTCTTCACCCCCTCCATCCATTCCTACAATATTATTTCCTAAGTATATATTTCTAGAGTATTTTTGAACTGCGGCTCCACGACCAACAGATACATCAATTCCTTTAGTATACTCATTTAAAACAGCAGTAATAGTTTTACTACCATTATAACGACTTGACTTCCACGCTAGAGTTCCAACATTAGCATCGTTTAATTCTACCGAATATTCGTCGCTACCTGTAGTAACTGCGTTAAATGTTGGTGGTGTTTGAGGATGTGCCATTATCTATTTGATGCTTGTCTATAGTACTTACTAGAAAGCCTACTATATACGAAATTATTTTCGAAGCTCCCACCACTTCCGGCAAGAACTTCCTCAACATTAATAGTAGCTTCTTGTAATAAATATTCACTATCTACTGTTGGTTTAGCTGATGGTAAAATAATGTCAGGGTTTGAAATTAAAGAGTAATCATTATTAGCAAATGTAAATTTATTTCTTTCAAGATAATGGGGTTCTATTACTACTCCAGTTTTTAAATTTGCCTTCGCAGGTACAAACTCTTCAATCATCTTAAATAAAGTATGATCAAAGAATTGAATTGTTCTTATATAGTCGAAGAAATTATATCTTGCTGTTACTTTTTGTTGATATTCATCTGATAGTGATTTTAAAGAAGGGTAACTACCACTAGCCAAATCCTGGGGATCTCCAATGTAATCATCAAGTCTAAAGCCACCTAAAGTATAAATAATGTCTTCGTTGATTTCAAAAGTGGGTGAGAAGAATACACCTAATGTTGAGTAATCAGGTGGTTGTCTGTCTAATGCAGAGCCTTCAGCTCTAACAAATGGTGATAGAATATTATCTTCAATAGTACCCTGGTCATATCTAATTTTTTCAGACGCCATAGATGAGCCTACGGTGTCCGGGGTTGAAATATGGTGGTCGTAAGTTACATTAGTATACTCTATTGGTTTAAGGGCTTTTGGAGTAACGTCATTAGCACTATTATCAGTACCCCCTGAGTAATCTTTAAACTTATAATCAGTTTCAACACTTTCAGTTATTAGGTTACCTCCTAAGGGGTTATAATAAAATAAATCACCATCAAAATATGAAGAGGTAGTATTACCTGCTATGATAGAAGGGTCTTTAGTATGAATTTGTATTACTTCACTAGATAATGAACTAGTATATATTTTAAAATGTTGAAGTGCTAAACTAGAACTAATATTATTAGCATCATTAGTACCTGGAGTACCTATAACCATTCTATAATATCCTGAGGTGTCTAAGGGTGTTCCAAAATCATGGAGGTGAGTTGCAGTATAACACTGCCCATCAACATATGTTGATAAAGTAATGTTCATAGTTTTATCATATGATGGAGTTGAGCCTTGTAATGGGGATCTTTGAATAAATACTGTAATAGGATTACCCGTAAACCAGGGACCATCTACATTTACATATGAACTACCAAAATGGGCAAAGTCTGGCTTTGCTGCGTAATCAAATATACTAGATGATGTTAGGACTAAAAATTGGCTACCATCACTATATGTATCTCCTAAAATTATATTTTGGGATTTTTTATCAGGTATTATAGTAAATTCTACAGTACATTGCCCCCCATAAATGCTATTATCAAAAACACCAAATTCTACAAAGGGAGTTTCATTAACTCCTTTAATACTTAGTGCTTTAGTAGTTTTAGGATATTTAAATGTTCTAAACCCAGATTTATCTGCTGAGGGACCTCCATATTCTTTAACATGGAGTATAGTTTCAGGAATGCCATAACAGGCCATTAGAGCTTTAATGCCTCTTTCAGTACCCTTAGTTTTTAGGAGATATGGGGCATTGTGATATAATCTCTTCCAAACTTCTTTTGTAATATCTCCTTTAGGAATTGATTCATTAGAAGCAGTAATCATTGTTTGTCCAGCAGGTGCTTGGTAAACAAACGAATCACTACCCGTAT
>TARA_R110000823_G_scaffold41398_5_pt1 | contig 10749 bp, 16 predicted proteins | sample TARA_R110000823 | Tara Oceans TARA_R110000823 (sample SAMEA4397722) | marine metagenome | biome: Polar Biome; feature: [DCM] deep chlorophyll maximum layer (ENVO:01000326); material: water (ENVO:00002006), including particulate matter (ENVO:01000060) such as... | depth 20 m | reverse complement strand
GGTAAGCCTGACACCTATGGTAATTACATACATCATGTAGGTGTTAAGCCACGTATATGTTTTACCTCACACCATGACACAGTACACAAGGCTGAGGGTATGCAGAAGGTAGTTGTCAATGACAACATCATAACTGTAGCTGACCCCAATGTATCAAGCTGTCTCGGTGCTGATTGTACAACAGGTATATGGCTAATGCTTAACATGATTAGTGAAGGTGTTGAGGGTACATATGTAGTACATGCAGCTGAGGAGATAGGTTGTCAGGGTAGTAAGGCATTGGTGTATGACAATCCAGTGTGGTTAGATCATACTGATGCTGTTATATCTTTCGATAGGTATGGCACTAAGTCTGTCATCACACACCAGATGGGTATGCGTACTGCATCTGATGCCTTTGCCAAGTCATTCTCTGATGCACTCAACATGCCACAGCTAGTAGCTGATGATGGTGGTTCTTATACAGATAGTAATGAGTATGCCAACATCATATCTGAGTGTACTAACATCAGTGTAGGTTACTATAGTCAGCACACAACCAAAGAAACACAGAGCTTAGTTCATGCAGAGCTATTGCTTACTCACCTATTGCAAGCTGACTGGACTAAGATAGTCGCTGAACGTGACCCTTCAGTATACGAATCAATATACAAACCTTATTCGTACAAGGATTACAGGTACTTAGAAAGCTTTGATCATGATACATCAGAAGACTTGGTTAACCTAGTGTTAGATTATCCTGATAGAGTTGCTGATATGCTAGCTAACTATGGGTTTACAGCTGAGGAAGTGATGAAAGAGTGTAACATCTCAGCTGATTACTTTACCAATGACTATATTGGTAGTCGTTATATGTGACACGTTGTCACAGTGGGTTGATTAATTCTAAATAATATGTATTTTATAGTACTTAAAGTATACTTAAAGTAACTTTAGGTTTCTATTAATACTTATAAATAATAATACTTAAAGTAACTTAAAGTAAGGACAGACATGAAGTATACAACTAAGACTAGTCGTAAGAGTGGCGGTACGTCTTGGGTATTTAAACCACCACAAGATGCAGTGTCAGCAGGTATAGTTAAGTCTCAGACATTCAGAGATGGACGTACTGCAAGGGTAGAGATACCTAAGCTACTAGATAGGATAGATGCCTTTCGTAAAGGTGAGTTAGTAGCAGGTGATATAGGTAAGTTATCTAACCTTAATCAAATCATAGCTCACTACCTTAGAACTAAACACTTTAATTCTTTGTCGTACAACACACAGAATAATTATCAATACAATCTAAAATCTATTTGTCGTACAGAAATATATGGTAAAGAGTTTGGTAGCTTTAGAGTTGATAGAATAACTACACCAGTATGTACTGAAGCCTATGATACATGGGAAGAAGTTGTAAGTATTAATAGTGCTAATGAATACAGTAGAGTACTGTCTATGATAATGAACTACTGTGTATCGTTAAGGATTGTTAACTATAACCCTGTCACTCATGTTAATAAGAGATCACACGAGACACGTTCAGTTGTATGGAGCAATGAACATGTTGAGAAGTTCTGTGATATAGCCTTCTCTGAATTCAAGTATAGAAACATAGGCCTATCAGTACTCATGGCATATGAGTGGGGTCAACGTCCTATTGATATCTATACTCTCAAGTGGGACAACATACACTTTGATCTGAGTATGGTAAAGATAAAACAAAGTAAACGTGGTGCTACTGTTGAGCTACCATTAGAAGAACCTCTCACCTCTATGTTAGTAGACCAGAAGAATGATTGGGGCTTCCAAGAATATGTAGTACCCTTTCAGCGCCCCTCAGATGGTGCTTACAGGCCGTTCAACCATTCCTCTAGTGGTATACTAATCAGACAGATCAAAGCCCTCTCTGGCATACCTAATGAGCTACGTGTGGGTGATCTTAGAAAGACAGCCATCAACCAGATGATTGAGAGTGAGATAGATCACCTTGCAATCATGTCTGTTACTGGACATAAAAATGTTGCAAGTCTTAACCCATATGTTAAACACAATCTAAAGACAGCTAAGTCTGCATTAAGAAGGAGAAACAAAGAATGATTAGTATAGAGTTGTTACATAAATTATTATCTTATAACCCTGATACAGGTCACATGAAGTGGAAGCCTATGACACCAGATGTTGCGGAAGAATTAGGTAAGGGTAAATCTGGTATGAATATATTTAATGCTAAGTTTTCTAACAAAGAACTATCTAATACAAAATATAAAGGTTATCTTAAGGTGTCTATAAGATACCAAGGTGAAAAGAAAACATGCTTACAACACAGGGTAGCTTGGGCTTTGCATAATAATGAATGGCCTGATGATGACATGGATCACATCAATGGTATACGAACTGACAACAGGATAAAAAATCTTAGAGTTGTTACTCTTACAGAGAACCAAAGAAACCAAGCCATTAGTAGTAGAAATACTTCTGGTCATATGGGTGTTTGTTGGCAGAAAAGAACTAAAAGTTGGAGAGTTAGGATAAGTGAAAATAATAAATCAATAAACCTTGGTCACTATAAAGATAAGGACGAAGCAATAAGGGTACGTAAACTTGCGGAGATTAAGTATGGATACCACCCTAATCACGGAAGAATTAATCAAAAGGAGAATGAATAATGGACGTACAAGATAGATTAAAATTAGCTCACCTCTCAGTATGTAAAGCTGAGAATGAAAGGATGCGTGAAGTATTCGACATGAGAACCTATAAAGAAGGTGATCAATGGACTGCTCAAAGAAACAGTCAAGCAATAGGAGCAAAGGGTGGTAGACAGAAAAACCTTAATCGACTTTGTGTTAAAGAAAGGACATTGTAATGCAAGTAATAAAGTCAACCTACATTAATCACATGGGTAGTGATTTATCTATAGTCAATGCGGCAAGAGTTAGCTATGGTAAAAACCATGATAGCTTTGATGAAGATAGGGATGCCAAGCTAATACGTTTCCTTGCTAAACATAAACACACATCACCATTCGGTCATGCCTTTGCTACCTTCCATGTAACAGCACCTGTGTTTGTTGCACGTCAGCTAGTAAAGCATAAGTTCCTACGTTGGAATGAGATCAGCCGTAGGTATGTATCAACAGAACCTAAGTACTTTGAGCCTACAACATGGCGAGCTAGGGTGCATGATAAGAAGCAGGGTAGTAGTGAGAGTACTATTATAAGCGACATACATATTAGCACTACGTTAGATTATGTTGTGTCTTTATATAAACACTTACTTGACTCTGGTGTATGCGAAGAGCAAGCACGTATAGTATTACCACAGAATACTATGACTGAGTGGTATTGGAGTGGTAGCCTTGATGCCTTTGCTGATATGTGTAAGCTAAGGTGTAGTAAAGATACACAGTACGAGACACGTACAGTTGCTAATCAAATTAATACTAAGATGTCTGAACTATTCCCAGTATCATGGGAAGCATTAACAAAGGAAAATACTGATGATTAATATAATGGATGCAAATAAAGCTTCGATTAAATCTTTTAATCAAAGAACAAAGAACTTACAGGATGCAATAGAGTTTGCCATAAGCCAAGGTAAGACCTGTTGTTATATTCAATCTCAAAAAACAAATAGTATAGATGTATTACAACTAGAAGAACTAGGTTATGAAACTAATATAGATGTCCGTAGTGATCTTTGGGTATATTGGAGAATGTAATATGTTCACAGTTGAATTTGAAAAGGATTACTCTGTCGTCACAAGTATGGATGAACAGAATAATCATGATGATATACAGATGTATCTTGAGAACAACGGTGTTGTTTTCTTGAGACAGTATGTAGAAGAAATAGATACACATCAAGTGATTGAAATATCTTATAAACAATTACTTGACTTGTGGACATCTATGAGGCAGACTGAAGGTCTATTTAAATTGGAACTAATCGGAAAGGAAAAGCTATGAAAAAATCACAGCACCAATTAATAATCAACCATTTAAAAAGTACAAAGGGTATTACAGTACGTGAAGCTATGATTGATTACAGTATCAGTAGTCTTAGTAAACGTATACAAGAGCTACGTGAACAAGGCTTTGACATACTAAGTGTCAAGAAGAAACACCCTATCACAGGTCAACGTTATGTACGTTATATATTGGAAGGAGATAATGCATGAACTTATATATCTATCCACCAGTAATCATGTATCTACTAGGCATGATACTTGTTATAGGAATGTTTGAGTCAATGGATGACAACAACAAAGGTACACTCAAGCTATCAGTTGTCTGGCCTTTCGTTGCCATCTGGTTGATGTACGAGATGATAAGGGATATGACTTATGGCAATAGGAGATAACCCACATCTAGCTTGTCCTTATACAGAGTGTGGTTCAAGCGATGCATTTAATTGGAATGATGATGGCTATGGTCAATGTCATTCCTGCAGTAGATCATATCCATCTAAGGATATGTCACAAACATATGATTGGGTTAAGCAGGAGTACCCACTCAAGGAAAGGAGAAAGCCTATGGAAATACCCGTAACGGGTGGAACTTACAATGGCATCAGGTCTATTGACGCTGATGTCTGTGAGCTTTTTGGAATACAATTACAGACTGGTGGTAAAGGTGAAGCAGTTAGGTATGCGTACAAGTACCCACACACAGTTAAGTATAGACTAGTATCAGATAAGTCTAAGACGTGGACTAAAGATAGAGGTATGGGTATGAACCATTTGTTTGGGCCAGAGTTTAACTCAGGTTCAAGTAAACGTATCTACCTTACTGAAGGTGAGTTTGATGCGGCAAGTCTATATCAAATACTAGGTAAGACATTCCCAGTTAAGTCATTGCCTAGTGCATCTATTGGTGAGAAGTTTATCAAGCACAACCACATCTACCTATCTTCATTCAAAGAGATCATCTATGCAGGTGAGCTTGATGATGCAGGACGTAGAGCTGCAGATAAACTATACTCTGCATTCCCTGATAAGTTCTGGTATGTACCGATGTCTAAGCATAAGGATGCTAATGACTTCTTACAGTCAGGTGATGCTGATGATCTAATGTGGGCGGCACGTAAGCCTCAACGTTACTCACCAGAAAACTTCTTCTGTTCTGATCAGGATGTAGAAGATGCTATCCTTAACGAGAACCCCTATGAGTATGTACCTACAGGTCATACAGGTCTTGATGATAAGATCAGGGGTATGGTCAAGGGTGGTATTACATTTATCAAAGCACCGAGAGGTACTGGTAAGACAGAGGTGATACGTTATTTCGAGACAGGTCTACTACGTGATGAAGAAAGCCGTGTTGCTTTGCTACACATGGAAGAGATGAAGTCTACCACCTACAGATCAATGGCTACCTATCAGTTAGGTATCAATGTTAGGACTAAGGATGATGCTAAAGAAAACAATGTGTCTGAACAAGATGTTATCACCGCCGCTAAGGAGATGACTAAAGGTGAACGTACTATTATTTTTGAGATGATGTCGCATGATGATCCACTCAAGCTACTAGATTACATACGCCTTGCGGCTACTGTCTATGGTGCAGGGTTTATCTTCATTGACCATGTACAACGTCTTGCTTACTTGTCTAGCTCTGGTGTTGATGGTGCTACAAGTGTACTTACTACGTTAGGTTCACGAGCCGCACAGTTAGCCAAGGAGTTAAACATTGGTGTGATCTTTATATCACAGGTGAATGATGATGGACGTACAAAGTATGCGGCTTCACTAGAAGAAGAAGCAATCATTTGTATTAAGATTGAACGTGATGTTGAGACTGAAGATGAGGTGCTACAAAATACCACAAACTTTATTGTTGACAAGAACAGACCATTCGCTAAGTTAGGACATGCAGGTTCAGTGTACTACGATCCAGAGACTACGATCTTATCTGAAGATGCACCATATAATAGGAGTGAGATTGCGGCATGATAGTATTCGATGTAGAAGCTGATAACCTTTTGGAAGATGCTACTAAAATACATTGTCTATCTTATACTGCTGATGGCTCTAGCCCTGTAACTCTATTCAAGTATGATGATATGCGTAAGCTATTATTATCTCAACAAGGATTGATTGGCCACAATATAATTGGCTATGACATACCCTTACTAGAGAAGTTACTTGGTATAAAGATAAAGGCTAGACTGTTTGACACATTACCTATGTCTTGGGTACTAAACTACAACAGACCTAAGCATGGTCTTGATAGCTTTGGTGAGGACTTTGGTATACCTAAACCTGTGATAGATGATTGGAAAAATCTTACTCAAGAAGAGTATGCCCATCGTTGTTCAGAGGATGTCCGTATTAACTGGGCACTATGGTGTAACTTACTTAAACGTTTTAAGTTTATCTATGACGACAATATGTTACTAGATAAATTCTTTAGATACTTAGAGTTCAAGATGCGTTGTGCTTCATCAGCTGAACAGGTTGGTTGGAGACTTGATAAAGCTTTAGCTGAGTCTAGTATTACAACACTGATTGAACAACAAGAGTCTAGGGTACAAGAGCTTAAGACTGTTATGCCTAGACGTAAGGTCATGGTAATCAAACGTAAACCTAAAGTCTGTTTCAAGAAGGATGGTAGCCCATCTTCTCATGGACAGAAATGGTTTGATCTATTATCAGAACACAACCTACCTAACCATCATGACGATCCTATTTCTGTCGTCAAAGGTTGGGATGAACCTAACCCTAACTCTTCTGAGCAGGTTAAAGATTGGTTGTATTCTCTAGGTTGGAATCCTTGTACTCATAAGTATGTCAAGGAAGATGATGGTAGTGAGAGAACCATACCTCAAGTACGTAAGGATGGTGAGCTTACTGATTCAGTTAAGCTACTAACAAAGACTAACAACTCTGTCTCTGTCCTTGATGGCCTTACTGTGATACAACACAGGCTATCTATCTTCCAAGCATTCGTTGAGTGTGAACGTGATGGATACGTTAAGGCAGGTATTGCAGGTCTTACTAACACCTTACGCTTCAAGCATAGGAAGCCATTAGTAAATCTTCCAGGTGTTGATAAGCCTTGGGGTAAAGAGATACGTGGTTGTTTGATAGCAGACAAAGGTTATGTATTGTGTGGTGCTGATATGACATCCCTTGAGGATACAACTAAGCGTCATTACATGAAGCCTTACGATCCAGAGTATGTAGAAGAGATGTCTAAGGAAGGGTTCGACCCTCACCTTGACCTAGCTAAACATGCTGGAGCTGTTACACAAAAACAGATAGATGATCACAACTCAGGTAAGACTTCACTCAAGTCTTTACGTAAGAACTATAAGGTGGTGAACTACTCTGCTACCTATGGCGTTGGCGCACCTAAGCTATCACGTACTACAGGTATGCCAGTGTATGAAGCCGCAGCTCTTTTGTCTGCTTATTGGGATAGGAATTGGTCTGTCAAAGCCTTCTCTGAATCTCAGAAGATACGAAAGATAAACGGTGATATGTGGGTACAGAATCCAGTCAGTAAGTTCTGGCATAGTCTTCGATATGAGAAGGATGTATTCTCTACACTCAATCAATCTACAGGTGCTTACTGCTTTGATAAGTGGGTGGCATACTACATGACGAAACGTCCCAATATACTTGGGCAGTTTCATGACGAGTCAATTAACCAAGTAAGGATAGGTGATGAGAGTGATCATACTGCAACACTTATTTGGGCTATTGAAAAAGTTAACCAAGAACTCAAATTAAATGTTGACCTTGGTATTGACGTACAGTACGGTAATACGTATAGTGAAATACATTAATCAAAAATGGAGGTCAGTAATGGCTACAAGAAAAGTAAAATTAACAGGCATCGGTGAGTGGGCAAAGGTCTTCACTCAGAACCGTGACATGCAAGGATACCAAGGTGCTTATGAAGAGTGCAGTGGTGCATGTACTATAGATGTTATCTTAGATGAAGATAATATGATGGCACTAAAGGCATCTCGTTCTATTAAGAAAGGTTCACCTGACCTACAAGGCAGGGGACACAAGGTAAAGTTTGTACGTAAGTTTGACACAGGACGTGACTGGGACAGTGGCGCACCTGTAGTTGTTAAGGCAGATGATACAGCTTGGGACTATGAGTTAGATGGAACTATTGGTAATGGTTCTACAGTAGAAGTATTACTATCAGTATATGACACTAAGATGTCAGGTATTGTTGGAACACGTTTAGATAAGGTTAAAGTATTGGAGCATGTTGAATATGTTCCAGACTCAGATGATTCTCCTCCATCTGATACCCAATCTGAACCTGTAGCTGGGAACGAGGTACTGTTCTAGGCACAACTTGTGGGGTAGGTGTTTATTTTCCTTTCTTCCTACCCCACTTTTTAACTGAGGAGTTAATATGAAAAATATAAATACATTAATAAAAGATCTTGAAGATGTTCTCTTAGGAGTAGGTGGTTGGAATGAAGCCATTAGTTCTGAGATGGGTAAGGCTGTATCAGACACAGCTCTTGCAAGATTTAGTAAACCCCAAGCACCGAGAGGATACTTATCCTTGTCTGGTGTGGGTACAGACTGCGACAGAAAGTTGTGGTATAAAGTTAATAAAGCTGAAGAAGGTATTAAACTCAAGGCTGAGAAGTACTTGATGTTCTTCTATGGCGATATGATAGAAGAGCTGATACTAGCAATGGTCAAAGCATCTGGTCATTCGTGTGAAGGTATGCAAGATAAGTTATCTGTACATGGAATCAAAGGACACCGTGATGCTGTTATAGATGGTATGACTGTAGATGTTAAGACAGCTAGTCCATTCTCATTCAAGAAGTTTAAAGAAGGTAAGCTAAGAGAAGAAGATCCATTTGGATATGTGTCTCAGTTGTCGTCCTATGTTTATGCAGGTAAAGAAGATCCACTTGTAACTAATAAGAATGAAGGTGCATTCCTTGTTATCAATAAGGTTACAGGTGAGATGTGCCTTGATAAGTATGACTTCAGTAAAGAACTAAAGACTAAGAAGAAGGATATGTTATATGCTAAATCTTTGGTTGCAGGTAAAATACCTGACGAACGTATATCACCAGTACCTGCCAGCAAAACTAGCCCTAATACTAAGCTAGCTAGGGCATGTACCTTCTGTGATTTTAAAAATCTTTGTTGGCCTAATGCACGTAAGTTTCAATACTCTTATGGTATCGAGTACTTAGTACATGTTGAGAAAGAACCTAATGTAGAGGAAGTCTTTGATGTCTAGATCAGGCAAAGCTAAAGGTAGAACTGGCCAGCAAGAAGTCAGGGATAAGTTACTTGAAACATTCCCTGAGTTTGAGGCAGATGATATTAAGTCTACAGTTATGGGCGACACAGGTGAGGACATACAGTTGTCTCCTGCCGCACGTAAAGCAATGCCTATTACAATAGAAGTTAAGAGGCGTAAGTCTGGGTTCAAGACTGCGTATGGTTACATAGATCAAGCAAGTAATCATGCCAAGGGTGAGCCTGTAGTTTTTTATAGATCCGATAGACAACCCTGGATTGTTATGATAAGTATAGATCATTACATGGAGCTATTAAGGAACTGGAAGAAATGAGTATAAAAATCTGGGGTATTATATCAGGCCCAACAGCCAGAGAAGATACCCCTGAGAGTGACGACTGGCCTGATGATGCTAATTATAGTATCGTATGTAGGGCAGAGGTGCATGATGAAGTCTTTGATGGTAACTTTTACTTCGAAGAGTTTGAAGATGCATATGAATGGGCATCCTATTTCTATGATAGTATAGAGCCTCTAATAATAACAGGATATGGAAATGATTCTTGACTTACACATCATATTCAATATAACTAGGAGCTTTCACTTTGCTTTTTGAAGTAAGCCTAACTATTAAAGTTGATCCAAGTGCTAACTTTTTAGAGGTCGACCCAAGCTATACTCTCGCTGTGATAGGTGAGGTAATCGAAGATTGTCTATATGATATAGATGATATAAATGTAACTGACTGTGAGGTAAAACAGCATGACTAAAATAACTATTGATGAACAAGAATTTGATACTAAAGATTTTACAGATGAACAAAATAATATTGTGGCTATCTTAAATTTAGGTCAAAACTCTGTCACACTTATTGATCATATGGTACAATGTGTTAGAACTATTCAGATTATGAAGACCACTGAACTTAAAAATTCATTAGGTATTGAAGATAAACCTGAAGATAAAAAATAATAATATAAAACAAAGGAAAGAATATGGCTATTGGCTTTAGAGAATACCAAAGAAAAGCTGTAAGCTTTGCTATCTATCCTGCAACCGACAAAGTTATATACCCTACGTTGGGACTTTGTGGTGAAGCTGGTGAAGTAGCTGAGAAAGTTAAGAAGCAAGTACGTGATGGTACTTTTAACAGGCATGAGGTTGCTAAAGAACTAGGAGATGTTCTGTGGTATCTAAGTAATCTTGCAAATGATATAGGGTATAACCTAGATGAGATTGCAGATATAAATATTGAGAAGCTTACGAGCCGACAAGATAGAAATAAAATCAAAGGATCAGGAGACAATAGATGAACAATGCATTACCAACCGACTATCAATCATTCATACACAAGTCACGTTATGCACGTTGGCTTGATGATGAAGGTCGTAGGGAAACATGGAGTGAAACAGTAAGTCGATACATGAAGAACCTTGTACGACCAGCGTTAGGTGATAACCCTAAGCAGATAGCTGAGATTGAACAAGCAATACTAGGACTAGAAGTCATGCCTTCTATGAGGGCA
>TARA_R110000823_G_scaffold17104_3_pt1 | contig 10750 bp, 19 predicted proteins | sample TARA_R110000823 | Tara Oceans TARA_R110000823 (sample SAMEA4397722) | marine metagenome | biome: Polar Biome; feature: [DCM] deep chlorophyll maximum layer (ENVO:01000326); material: water (ENVO:00002006), including particulate matter (ENVO:01000060) such as... | depth 20 m | reverse complement strand
TTCGTTTCAACGCTTATAATTGTTACTTGTGTGTGTCTGGCCGGTAAAGTTGGTGTGTTTAAGAGGTTGTCTCTTAAGCTTTTCTTTAACTTAACACTCGGAGAATATAATGAACATTCTTGATCTTATTACCACAAAAGAAACTGTTAGCAAAATTCCAACACCAACTGTAACTATTACAGGCAAGACATTCGTAGTTACTAGCGAGTCATGGAAGAAGGAGTTCGTTCGAACAAAGAAGCCTTCACCTGGACCAGAAGTAAGCAACGAGATTGCAGCTAGTAACTTCCAGTTAATATTAGATAAGGAGTTTGAAGATCTTAACAGCGGAGATGTAGGAAAACATTTCGTCATGGGCAAGTATACTGACGCAGGTTACTTTACTTCAAAAACTAAGCTTGATCTTACTCCTGAAACGAGCTTTTAACATGAACACACACTTCTTGATCTTGCTGTTTATGATGAACTCTCTAGTATTCAGCGCCAACATCATACTAATAATCTTTGTAATGGAGTTGCTATAATGGAACATGTATTCCCTGATAATTATACTTGCACAGATCTAGTGCAAGTAATGAAGTCACAATACCAATCACCGAGATGGAAGGAGATAGCCGAGTACGAGCTTACAAGACGCAAGTTCGAGTGGCAACGAACAGGGATACCACGAGTATACAACGAGTACGTATAACTAATAGCTCGGAGTTAGATGGCAACATCTAGCTCCGAGTTACTATTTTTTGCTAGGTATTTCTAGCCTTGTCTATGCCTTCCTTCACCGTCTGGCCGGTGTGGTTGGTATTATTTGCTTTAACAATTTTATGGAGATTAACTAATGAACACACTTAAATATGACGGATACCACGAACCTCACAATTGTTCCTCTATTAATAATATTTCCAAAATAGATATTAGATTACAAGAGTTAGAGGATGCTGGATTTGACTGCAGTATAATTAAATCCATAGTAGTACAACAGAAAGAAATACCAATAGGCTTACTGTTAGATAGAGATGAAGTATTAGAAATAATGGGTAATTGCCATTCACCTAACATATCAAAGACAATTGTGCATCGGGTATGATGGGTGTGTTTGGGTGGTAAAAAGTTTTTGTTGTTTTTAATATAGGAGAAAAAGTATGTCTTTAATACCATATCGTACCAATGAAGAAGTGATAGCAATGCTACCACAATATGACGATGTAGGGTTTCAAGATCTACCTGCACAATTACGTAATACAATTAAGTCTCGACCAATCATGTTTAAACGTAGAACACCTACTGAACATGAGCGTAATGAGACAATACAAGATGCCAAAGAGCATCGACATCTGAATAACGAAATGACGATGCAAGACTATAAAGATAAGTATAATGGAAAAAAATTCACACTTAAATAGGAAAATAGTATGACTTTTAATATGAAAGAATTTCTTGATGACATGACCGTTGGACAAGATGATGAAGAATTAGAAATGGCTATGGATAGCGTTAAGCTTACTGAGCTAGGTTGTGATGATGCATGGTTAGCTAGACAAGAGCACTATGGAGTAGCTGGCGCAATGGAACGTCAAATAGAGTATTTAGGTACGACATTACTACCTAGTGCTGAAGCTAAGATTACTAAGATGTCTAGTGATGGCGTGATGGGCGAGAGTTATGTAGCAGATCATTGGTTTGGCACTAGTAATAGTGAACGTCCTCACGAAAGTGAAGAGATAGCATTTGACCAACAGATCGAAGATGCACAGAACTTTGCCGATGGCTTACGTAGTCGTATGCGTACAGCAGCAATACGAATGGTTACGCGTATTCGAGCACATGACGAAATAAGTATTACATTAAGCCAACTTACATATGCATCTATCAAGAGTAAAGCTGCAGCAAATAGGCGAGCTAAAGCAGCTTAAGTATTATATTATGAGATGGTTAGATTAATTTCTAATCATCTCATTTTTAATTTTCTTGGTATTTCGAGCCTTGTCTTTGGCCTAGGATCTTAGTATGAAAATACCACAACGAGTTCCATTACAAACACCATTACAACAACTAAGAGTAGCACGTTTAGATGGTACTTGGCAGTTATGGCTAAATGCTAATAGAGACTTTACTCTTGGTTCATTTCTTCAACTATGTGATGATAGTATTATTAATATAGTTACTTGGCATGAAGATGGCACAGAAACTGTACAACAGTTAAGAGATTGTCTTAACGATGATACTTATAGTCACATTTAATTATGAGATAACTATTATGGGAAAATCAAATGTATCAACAGATGTATTCAAAAGTGTGGCAATGGCTGGCCCAGATGATTGTTGGCCTTGGAAAGGTAAAATTAATGCCAAAGACCAAAGACCGTATATTACCGTCTCAGGAATTAGACGCGCGGCTTATGTCATCGTATATGAACTCTATACGGGAGAACAGGCTGACGGTAGGTACGCCTTACACTCTTGTGACAATAGTGTGTGCTGTAATCCTTATCATCTTAGTTGGGGTAGCCATCAAGATAATATGGATGATATGAGGAATAGAGACAGGCATGGACTACCTAAGACTGTTATAAGATCTATTCGTAAGCTATTAGATAATAAGAAGACTCACCAACATATTGCAGAACTTTATGGTGTGTCTAGAGAAACTATAACAGCTATTAACAATGGTAGAGGCAAGCAAGTTGACAATTAAGATGTTATAACATACTATGAAGCTGTTAGATTCATTTCTAACAACTCTCTGTGTATATAACTTTCCCTTAACATTAGTGATGCTGGTGTTAAGGGTTTTTTTGTGTTGACACACAACAGTTTAGGTGGTAAAACCTTTTTATTACCCAATGAAGGGTACGGAGGATGACATGAATAATATTATAACTTTGCCTACACAAAATAGACCAGAAGCATTTAGTACTGAGTCTGAGTTATACTTTGATGTGTGGGAGCGGCCAGCATTTTTTCAAGGGAGAGATATAGGTGTGTATTATGGTGACCAAAATCACAAGCATATAGTACGTATGTGGAATGGATCACCGATATCTATTGGATTAGTAGGGAAAAACTATAAACTATTAAAGAATCAGGAATTGTATGAGGGTATAGAAGATACCTTTATGGATAGCTTGACTAGTGAGGAATTGGATGGCGTTACAAGAAGAGATAGCATCTCATATATGGGAGGTACGTCTATCAGAGATTACGTTTTCCCGAACATTAAAGTGGATCTCAGCGGCGGAGTGTCCGATGTCGCCTTTCGAGCTATCGCTATTAACGGGTATGATGGCTCATCCAGCTTCAAGTTTTACCACGGAGCTATTGACTTCTTCTGTACTAATGGAATGGTCACAGGATCATACGATATGACAACGAAGAGGCATACGTCTGGACTGACAGTGCCTAGGTTAACAGATAGGTTACGTAATTCTATTGATATATTTTATAAGCAAGCTGAACAGTGGGAACATTGGATAGGTAAGTGGATATCAAATGAAGATGCATTGGAATGTTTTAATGCGATGCCTAATGTTAGTGAGCGTAGAGTGGCACAGTTGATGAGACAATTTATGATTGAGATGACAGCACATGGACGTACTGTATGGGCTTTGTATTCTGCGGCAACATTCTATGCGACAAGTAATAGTGGTGAGTTTGCTGTAAGAGAAACAGGTAGTGACCATAAGGCATCGACTATGATTAATAGAGAACAACAAGTAAGGAGTTGGTTGAACACTGAAGAGTTCATGACATTAGCAGCATAGGGGAGTGATATGAGTAACAGTACACAGGTAGCAATGAGCTTGCTTGAGTTAGAGAGTGAGGTTAGTGCAGCAATAACAAGAACAAAATTTGAGTTAGATAGTAAGTTTAATTCAGACACAGATGACAACGAAGAATCTGCCAGAGACTTTGATAGGCACAAGGCTATGGTAGAATATACAGTGCTGTCTAGTATTAATAGTAAAACAAAAAAGGAATTGGATGCGGCTAAGAAGAAGCTTGATGATCATGCATATAATGGTGAGAGTATTGAAGGACGTACCATAGAGATATACTCCACAAACTTATTATCATTCAATAAGAAACAGAATAAAGATAGCTCGGCTGTTGCTGTAAAAGATTTAGTAACTGAGTTAGCTCGTGCTGGTGTGGAAAAATCTGTTGTTGATGCTGCGTTGGCTAAGGCTGAGAAGTCTCGGCGTGGGAATATTTATTACACAGTGGAGACAGTAGATGAGTGAAGTAATCTTAACTAAAAAAGTATTTGAGTATCTAGCAGATACATTAACACCACTATTAAATAGTCCAACATCTATAGCAAAGTTGGCTAACACATTAGAAAGTACTAACCCTAAGTTTGATAAGCAAAAGTTTATCAATAGATCTGTTAGTGCATGGGAAAGACACAATGATATTGACGGATGATAGTCCTATAGATGTTAAAGATATTACTCAGATGACAGAGAATGAGCGCGATGACTTGCTTATTAAGATTCGTGAGCGGCGATTGCAGTCAGTAAAAATCTATGAAGAGTTGTCATTGATGAAGGCTGAAGCAAGGAAGGAACAGTTAGAAGGCCAGCTTGATAAGGCTTTAGAGATGTTCAATAAAGATTTGATACGTGTAGATAAGGCACTCGTATCATTAGAAAATAGATCAGTTAAATTACGTAGCATTGAATTGGAGATAGAACAGACATGAAGGGTAGAGAAGTAAGAGAAGCACTACAAGGGAAAATAGATCCTACTGTAGTACATTGCATTGCTAGTGTAGCAGAAGAAACATCAGCATTAGGCCAAGAGATACATGCACTCGCGGCATTGCTTGATCAAATTACTGATGTGCTTGGCGGGGTTACTGAAACTATGCACTCAGTAAAGACTGCTGTCGAACGTAGCCATGACCTATAAAATATGAGGAATGAAATGTTTAAATTACTATCATTAGATACAAGGATGGCAACAGATGAGGATAAACATTTACCAACGTATGATCATACTAAACTTAGTGCTATCAACACTTGCCCTACGTGGGGTATCTTACGTTATTCTCATCATAAGAAAATGCCTGGATCGCCCAGGGCAATGCCATTGGATGCAGGATCTGCTGCTCACGAAGCCTTCTCAGCAGTACGTCTATACCAGTATAAGAATTTCCAGGCACATACCGAGGTCCAACGAGCTAACACTGATTTCCATGCTAAAAGATTATTTGGAGAACAAAGGGCTAACGATATCAACAGTGTCTTATCATCATCATCTACTCATAGAACTAATTGTATTAACTACGCTATCAAGACCCTCGAAAGTGGAGACTTCTATGACGACATCACAGACCGTGGACGTACTATATCCAACATCTCCGAATCATTAATAGCATACGTAGATAACTATGACATGGAACGCTACCCTATATGGATAAGAGATACCAAAGATCCAGAGACAGATGTAGGTATCGAGATTCCCTTTGATGTAGTGGTACATATTAAGTACCAAATCAATCACGATATAGAACAAGACTTAATAGCTAGGTTTACTGGCATACTTGATGGACTACATTGGAATAAAGAGGAGCTAATAATAATAGAAGAAAAGACAGGGGCTACATTAAATAATAGCTGGTTATCACAATGGATACTATCTCATCAGATAACAGGTTATTGTATAGCAACATCTACGTTTACTAACATACCATGTAAGAATGCTTTAGTGTCTGGCATGAGAATACCTATAGGTAAAGTACCATCAGAAGGTATACGTAGAGAGTATGTAAATAGATCAGACTTGTTGTTTGAAAAGTGGGCCAACTGGTTCATCACCTCTGTGCAAATGGAGAATACTTGGATAGACAATGTGGAACAAGCTCCTATGTATACACACTCGTGTAATAGATACTTTAGAAGTTGTTCTTTCTTACCATTCTGTTCTGAAGACTCAGTAGAAAATAAGTTAAGTATAATAAAAGAAATGGAGAATGATGAATGGAATCCTCTAGCCCAATAACCTACGTCTTATATAAATCACCAACACCTAATAGCTGGCTAATAGATCGTGAAGTAAACGACAAGAGTATTAGGGTATGTACTATATCTAACGAAAAGATAGCTAGATATATCTTAGACCTACTAACACATGGAGAAGAATTTTATGTCGGAAGCAAACACAATGGCAATGTCCCTTGGGACAGTTGAAGTTACTACACCTAAGACTCAAGTAAATCGTATGAGCGTTATTATATGGGGTCCAAGTGGCTCTGGTAAAACTACCCTTGCTGCTACTGCTCCTAGGCCCATGTTATACGTCAATTTTGATCCCGATGGTACAAGCTCACTTATGGATCAAGATGATATCTATATTGCAGACTTTAGTATGGAAAATCCCAATAAAGTTGTGACATTCAAACATGAAAATGCTGGAGGTATTAAACAAATCTTAGAAGAACATCCAGAGATCAAAACTGTGGTATTTGACTCTATTACTAGCTTTAATGAGATGTCACTACGTTATGCCGTATCAGAAGTTCGTGGAGCTACTATGGAAGCACCTACTCTACAAGGTTATGGTAGACGTAATTCCTATACCATGCAGGGTATTATGTCCGTCATTAAAGCATCAGGTGCACTTAATAAACACTGTATCTTTGTTGCTCATGAAGATGTACCCCAAAAAGATGAGATGTCTGGGGCTATGATGGTTAGCATACTTGTGGGTGGTAAAATGCAATCAGAGATTCCAATCAAACTATCAGAAGTTTGGCATATGGAAGACACAGGGAAAGATAGGAAAATTACCATTCGATCTTCCCGCCTTCGCAAGCCTATGAAAAGTCGGATGTTCGTTCAAAGTGGAGATAGTGATTTCACTTGGAAGTTCAATCCAGAGTCATGGTCGGGCGAAGGTATTGAGGAGTGGTATGATGCGTGGATTAAAAATGGTGGTAAAAAGATTCCTCTGCCATAAAAAGATAACATACTACATCTAGTGTGTTTATGTGATTTTAGCTACTGTATTATGGGGCTGGACAGTAGTTAAAATAAAAGTAAAATCACCAGTTCCCATTACAACAACATACACAGAAGGAGACATTATATGTCTGAAGAACTATCAAGTGTCGTAGAATACTCTATCGACCTTAACAAGCAAGATCAGCCAGAGCCTTTACCAGCTGGTAAGTATACTGGTGTTATCCGTAATGCAGAAGTTAAGGAATCTCAACGTGGTACTATGTATTGCGCTGTTAGTTTCCATATTGGCGCAGACCAATTCCCTGCAGACTATAAAGATGGTAATGATGACGGTATGACACTGGTATATCGTCGTGTTGGTCTGGAAGATAATCCTCAAGCCCGTTTCGGTACTAAACGATTCATCGAATCTATTGGTGCGCCATTATCTAAGCGTATTGATGTATCAGAATGGGTTGGAATGGAAGCAGCCCTAGAAGTTACTCATGAAACTTACGAAGGTGTTACTCGCGCATCTATTGATCGTGTACAAGCTGCCTAATTAGCAGCCAAGCTGGGGACGTTAGGATCTTAAACGATTCAACGTCCCCTTTTTTGGAGGATGTTATGGAAGAAGAGAATAAGCCAAAGTTTACACGTAAAGCTAGGCCAGTATATGTCATTATGAGTGTGCAAAATGATGCTGGAGAAGTATTAGAAGATATTACAACACATAATATCAATATACATAGTGTGCATAAAGATTCTGATGACGTACTAAACATGCTCGATGGCGGTAACATGCCTAAAGGCACAATCTATAAGCGTATAGCAATAGACTAACAATAGATAGCCCCTTAGAATAATATCTTTGGGGCTTATCTATTTAAAAATAAACCTTGACACACAAGGTAGGACATGATATGAGTAAAGTAATTAAACATGAATGGCATCTTGTTAGTAATTATTGTATTCATTGTGGTGCACACAAAGGAACAGATGACAAGTGTTATAGGGATAAAAAAGTAACAGCAATTTCTCACAAAACAAATAGGCCCAATGTCTTACGAACCTCCAATCAAAATTACAATATCAACTCCAAGTGAAATACCTATCGGCTTCGGTCCCAATTCCACAGGTAGCAGGGGCGGTAACCTTCGTGTTCGTTGTACTAATAATGAGTATGACGCGATTAAGCATGAAGCAGAACTCCTTAATATAACCTTAGCAACTTTCACTCGTTGGTGTGCAGTTCATGCAGCTCAGAAATTATTAGAGCATCGAGCTGCAGACATGACGACTGATAATATTGGAGAAGATAATGAACTTAGCAGCAAGAATACAAAGGGAAGAAGAAACTAATCTAACATTAGATAACACACAACAAATAGCCGTAGATGAATGTTGTGATATAAAGAAAAGAATTGTAGCTGTCACAGGCGCAGCAGGTACAGGCAAAACTACCATCTTAGAAAATGTATATCGAGAACTCTATTCTCAAAATAGATCCGTTGTACTATGTGCTCCTACTGGTAAAGCAGCTAAAAGAATTACAGAAGCTACTGGTATTCCAGCAATGACTATACATAGATTGCTAGAGTATCCACATCCAGGAGAACGTGACGAAAAAACAGGCAAGACATTAATTAGTACTGACCCTAAGCGTGATCGTAACAATCCTATAGATTTCAGAGTAATACTATGTGATGAGTATGCTATGGTCAGTGTAGAAGTACATCGTAACTTGCTCGATGCTATACCTAATGGTGGCATCATTCGTATGTTCGGTGATGCTAATCAGTTACAACCTATAGAAACTAACAAGCGACTAGCTAAAGAAGATTCTCCATTCGTTAACATGCTTAAAAAGTTTGACGGTATTAAGTTAGAAACAATACACCGACAAGCTGGTGATAGTAACATCATACTTAATGGGCAGCGTATTATTAGTGGCACCGTACCTCTTAAGAAAGAAGACTTTGTTATTAAAATAAGTGACGACCCAGTAGAAACTATCTTAGACTTTGTGCAAACACAGCTCACTGATAACGTGGACTATGGAGCTGTCAATAATCAAATCATATCACCAACTAAAGTAGGTTGGGTAGGTAGTGAAGCATTGAATGGTGCTATCCAACAGTTACTGCAGCCATCATCTAATGACTATCGTATTGCTGAACGACAAAAGTGGAGCAACGTAGAAGAGCAAAGGTTTTATATTGGAGACAAGGTTATCTTTACTGTCAACAATTATGCCATTGATATCTTTAATGGAGAGACAGGCATCATTACTAAATTTAAAAGTGATGGCAGTCTTTGTGTAGACTTTGGTGATAAAGATGTAGAGATCCCAGTATCATTAGAAATGGAGGGTAGGCATGGTACTTACTACATGAACCCACAAAAAGATCTGGACCTTGCATATGTTATTACAACTCATAAGGCACAAGGTAGTGAGTATGATCGTGTGTGTTATGTGATGAATAGATCTAGATCTTATCTACTTAATAGAAAGAACTTCTATACAGCAATCAGTCGTGCACGAAAGCAAGTCACAGTTGTGACCGATACTAAAAGTCTTAACCTAAGTCTATATAAAAAGGGAGATAAGTAATGAAAAAGAACTCAACGAAAAAAACTAAAGACATAGAAGTAACTAAACCTAAACACTACACGCAAGGGCCAGTTGAATGCATCGATGCAATCGACTCGATGCTCGATCAAAAAAGTCAGATAGATTTCTGTCGGGCGCAAGTCCTCAAATACAATTGGCGTATGTTTGATAAGGGCAACCCAGTACAAGATGCTCAAAAGGCTAAGTTCTACCAAGACCGTCTTGTTCCCCTACTCAAAGATTATATTGCTCGAAGATTATAAGGAAAATAATATGAGTGATCCTGTTAGTGAAGCATGGTTAATGCGAGAGTTTACTACAAGAGCTAAGGCATGTCTGCTATCTGTTGACTGTCTTGGTTCAGGCGATCTTAACAGTGAGATATGTGTTATTAGTGAGGCTGTTAATGAACACGAAGCCGCCATGAAAATGCCAATGGTAGGCGGTCGAGGTAGATTACTTTGGGATACGTTACGTCCATTTAATATCAGTCGTAATGATTGTTACGTTACTAACGTAGTAAAGAAACAAACATCTATGTCTTCCAAAGTAGATTCTAAAAGTCCTGTTAAGAAATCAGAGATGGAACATTGGGAAGGGTTACTTGAGTGGGAACTAGATCACTTACCTAATCTTAAATACATACTGTGCTTAGGTAACTTTGCACTACACGCTTTGACAGGTGATGAAGGTATCACTAAGTGGCGAGGTTCTGTGTTTGATTGTGTAGTAGGACGAAGTAAACGTGTAGTAAAAGTTGTCGTAACCAATGAGCCTGGACATGTACTACGTAACTTATCTATGGAACCTATGTATAGATTTGATATAGCAAAACTAAGGAGAGTAATAGATGGAAAGTTCACCAAGCATAATATTAGTGGAATCATTAACCCACATTACGACGAGGCTATCAGATATATTGATAGACTTGAGCGTGACGATAAACCAATTGCATTTGATATCGAAATCATCGCTAACGAAACAGCTTGTATTGGATTTGCAAACAATGCCTACGAAGGAATCTGTATCAACTTCAGAGACAACTCTAAAAATAGGTACACTTTATCTGAAGAGCGAGTACTCCGTGACAGAATCCAAAGGTTCTTTCTTAATCCACAAAATAAATTCATAGCACAAAACGGTTCCTTTGACTGTGGCTGGCTATGGTTTAAAGATAGAATAAAAGTACAAGCAC
>TARA_R110000823_G_scaffold142576_7_pt1 | contig 10750 bp, 22 predicted proteins | sample TARA_R110000823 | Tara Oceans TARA_R110000823 (sample SAMEA4397722) | marine metagenome | biome: Polar Biome; feature: [DCM] deep chlorophyll maximum layer (ENVO:01000326); material: water (ENVO:00002006), including particulate matter (ENVO:01000060) such as... | depth 20 m | reverse complement strand
AGGCAACCAACGGAGAGTGACTGAGATCCGTCAAGGGTGTCGGCGGTAAAAGTTCCGGGTCTGTGGACATGGCCATGCAGGCAAGCACCATAATGGTAGTGATGCTTCTTGGTGCAGTTCTGACCTGATGCAAAACCGTGAACCAAACGTGGACCACCCTCGGGCATCCTGAGTGCCTGATCGACGCTGTAGGGAATCCAGTCAATTTTGAGTTGCTTGAACCTGCGCTCGGCTCCCGCTGCAAGTTCCTGACACCGCTCCCGAAGGATGCCGTCCGCACACTTGTCCACGTTCATCCAAATGCGGTCATCATGATTTCCAAGGCAGAGTTGGGTTGGACGGTATGCCTCAAGAAACTCCATCCCTCTGGAATAGTCGTCAGTAATTCCATGCGCTTTGTCTTCTGGGCTAGCGCCTCTGCGTAGGCATCCAAAATCCCACACATCACCAAGATGGATTCGATAATTTGCCTTCCATGTCTTGTTGAAATCGAGGATTTTCTTGATTGCCTCGGGACAGCCTAGCTCCCCGTGGTTGTCTGCGGCTACAATGAATTTCTTAAATTTACTCATAAATCAGTCGTTATTTTCTAGCTGTATTCTCCTGAAGCTTCTGACCTGTAGCAAACCTCAACAGTCTAGTCAACCTTCTAAGAATTATTTTCAACCCACATTTAACACACAAAACAATGAATGACACAAAAACAGAAGAACGCGAAATGGTCTCAAGAGAGGAAATCAAAAAGAGCTTTGAGCAAATTGTAAAAACCAATAGATACAAAAAAGGAACTGAAATGTTCAAGACAGCTGAATGCTCCTTCTTGCAAGGAGTGATGGTGGCAGATAGCCGACAGCTAGAAAATCCTTATTTTGCCATTCTCATTATCTCGGGCAGATCAATCCTAGACGACTAATATTATGAACGTAGAAAGTATGAAAGATGAAATCCCTGAAGGATTCAGTGATCCTGTAGGATCACTATTAGTTCAGGCTAGAGGCTCAGAAGAATGGGATGTAGCTAGGATTGAGAATGGACGATGGCTAGGCACTGGATGGCAAGGCCATAGTGCAGCGGAGGGTGTATTCCACTCCATCCGAATCGGTTCCGGTATCTACAAACTGAACAAAGCGATGTTCGATAATGAGAAATCAACAGGACACCCTCATGCAGAGCTGATGCTGGAATATGCTAAGGACTGGGCAGAAACTCAAACTCCTTGGGAACGGTGGGAGCTGATGTCAGATGTATTCGATGAATGGTTACCACTCAAAGGTGGTCATCCTATTTGGCTTGAGCATTACCAATACCGCCGCACACCGAAAACGATCAACATCAATGGCTTTGAAGTGCCTGAACCTCTCCGTAAAGAGCCGAATTATGGAGATGAATGCTACACTCTCGTAGAGTTATTTAATTTTATAAAATTCGTGTGGAATGGGAGCGCAATTGAAATTAAACGACTTGAGCTAGGCCTTGTCCATTTAACAGCGAAGGCAGCTACAATTCACTCCGAGGCACTCACCTCATTCACAGCTCTCCCAGATGACTAAAGAAATATCAAAGGAAGGATTCACTCTCAGTGGTATCACTGCTCTATGGCTAACCGAGGGAAGCTCGGTGACAGCCTTCTACAACTCCTTTGGCACTCTCCTGAGGGGAGATGTCACAACCGTCTGGAACACCTCACGCAACATCAAAGACGCACCCGCTATCTGGGCATTGTGTGTTGAACTAGGAAAACAATCATGAAAAAGAAAGAAACCGTAAAAGGATTTTCCACTGTCGTTAACACTAGCGGAGAGGAAAGTTTTGCTATCTTTGCTACCAATATGAGAAAGTTGGAACTTGCGTGGAGAAGGGTGACACATGGACTGCTTCCATTCGACCCGAAACAGTGTAACCGTGTAGGCATAATGTCTATGGGTCTTGTGGATGGGGAGGCGTCATGATTTGGATAACCTTAATGATTGTCTTCACTCTTTTTATAGCGTGGGGTAAAGCTTTACGGCTTATCAGGAGTGTAACAAGAAGTTTTGATGACCTTCTTTCCTCTCCTGATCGGATATTTACCAATCCTCCTTCACAAAGGGTTGTGAACAATGGTAAATCAACTATACTACTGTCAAATTAAAATAACTAGATAAAAATACTTGACTCCCTCACCCTTAAATGCTATCGCAAAAGTAGTTAGAGTGCGTAGGGCAATAGCTCGCAGTGCGATAGCCAGTTGAATATCAACAATCAATTAAGCCAGAGGGTCGGGTTAAATCTCCACCTCTGGCTTTTTTTTACCCAAAAACACAAACAAATGTTAATGACTAGAGAGAGAGAGAGGCGAAGGAAGGAGACAGTCACTCGACTAGCAAACACCCTTCATTCATCGCTCCGATGGGCTACAATAGCCCTATTGATAGCTGAAAAACATGTTACCGGAGACGACCTAAAGACAGTCAAAAAGGCAATAGATGACAGCAAGGATATGCTGAGAGAAATCAACACACACAGAATCAACAAGAAACCAAAAATATGAAAATGATACTTAGCACGCACCAAGTTGCGGACGCCCTTTTAGCCGATGAATATGCCAATTGGACACGCTCCGGCTCCCTTGCACTAGCTGAATGGCTAGAGGAATGGGAGGAAGATACCGGTGAAGAAATGGAGCTTGACGTTGTGGCGGTTAGTTGCGATTTCAGCGAGTTTGCCAGCCTTCAAGATTGGATCAAAGAATTTCACAGGAAAACGCTCGCCGAAGCTCTGAAGTCCGCAGGAATAGACATGGAGGGGGACGAAGACGAAGACGAAACGAACGATCTTATCCGCTCCCACATAAAGGACCACGGCAATCTGATCGAGTTTTCAGAAGGGATCATTGTATCAAGATTCTAAACCCCGTCTTTAATTCACCAAACAAACAAACAAAAAAGGAACCAAAAATGAACGAACTAGCAATACCAACTAAAATCAGCGAAAGCCAACCAAAGCCAACCAAGGCACAACTCGTAGAAGCCCTCTTCCAACAAGCTAAAGCTAACTATCAAGAGGAAGAAGATAGAAAAAAGAAGCTTCGTGAAGACCTTGACACCGAAGGTAAGCAGTATGCTATTGAAGTGTTAAAGAAGAAGAAGGATCCATTCGCCAATGCTGAAGTGAATGTTAATTACCGATACAATAATGATCAAATAAGCATCATCCTTACAGTGCAAGACACAAAAGTGGACAAGCTATGCAAGAAGCTCAAAGATTCAGGGCATAGTTATTTTGATGATGTTGGCGTTAAAAAGGAGATTCGGGAATCACTCAAAGGCCCAAACCCACTCCTTGGAAGCCAACATAAACAAGCTCTCAAAGACCTTCTTGATCAAATCATGGGAAAAGGAAAAGCCATTGAAGTATGAAATTTTACAGAGTGAAATCACTACCAGACCCGTTCCTACGGGCGTTCGCAAAGGATGAGTATTCAAAGGGAGAATCGCGTTTTTCAGCCACCCAGCTACTCAGCCCACCGCAACAAACCTACCTAGCCACCCAAGGTGAGGGGATTCAAAACAACGCACTCAACTTCGCCTCTCTCATGGGAACCGCTGTCCACAAGGTGTTGGAGGATAACGTAAGGGAGGATGAGGGTGAGATTGCTGAGAAAAGGTTTTTCGCCACAATTGATGGTGTTATTGTCTCTGGTCAGGTTGATTTCATATCCGCTGAAGGAGTGGTTACTGACTACAAGAACACTGGTGGAGTTCAGGAAGAGCCGAAACAAGATCATGTCGATCAGGCTCAGATGAATGGCTACCTCGCTTCACTCAATGGAGTGGAGGTGAATATGTGTTCTGTCGTCTACATCCAGCGTGACTGGAAGCAGGGACAAGCCAAGCTCAACCCAGCCTACCCACAAAGCCCCTTCACTGTCTTTGCATTCGATTACGACGAGGAAGCAGCTAAGAGGCGGTTTACTGACACCATCCGTGAGCATGTAGCAGCCGAGGAAGGCAATCCAAGGGAATGCACCAAGGAGGAGAGGTGGAGCCAGCCTGAGGTTTGGGCGCTGATGAAAAAGGGCGGTAAGCGTTCCAGTAAAAACTGCTTGTCGCTAGCTGAAGCTGAGTCACTAGTTAAGAAAGATCAATTCATCCAGCATCGTCCGGGTTCTACGGTGCGTTGTAATTCATGGTGTGAGCATTCGTGGCAGTGTCCACAACACCTAAACTCAAAGTAACTGTAGCTCCTTCGGAGCTTGAGGATTCTTGTGATGATTGAATATCTTAACCATGAAGTGAGGAGTTGGCTTGAGCGAAAAGGCCTTGAGGAGGATGTGATGTCCCATCGAGATGACAACCTCTACATTGAAGTGAATGATGTCGAAGAAGCCTTTCAATTACGCTCCATGATGCTAGACTATCACGACTGCCGCCTCATTTCTCACCCTGAGAAGAAGACCCCTGTATTGGAGGTTTTCGGAGTGATGAAGACCTTAGCCGGACTAACATAATGAACAGAACACGATACAAATACGAAGATCTGCCGCTTACTCCTGAAGAAGGGGAGAAAGTTAAGATTGAAAAGACTGAAGATGCACGAAGCGAAGTGGCACGTCGAAAGCGACAAGTTGTAGAAGCTGAAACCTACCTCGATATTTGCTTACTTGCATCACCACCAACTCACACAAGGGTTCAGATTGAACTGAATCCGGGAGATGAGGGGTATGACGAATGCAGCGATCAATTCAATCCGGGCGAATACCAAGGAAACTACAAATGGGAGAACAAGTCCAGCACACAACAATGAACAAAGAAACCGCGCACCTTTATTTGCCCTTCGTGCAGGCACTCGCAGACGGGGATGATGTCCAATATCACGGAAGCCGGGGGTGGGACGATCCCCGAGAGATATATTTTTCCAATGATCCCGAGAACTACCGCATCAAGCCTAAAGAGCCTCTGGAGGTGAAAATCTGGGTAAATAACAAAACCAATAAGACGGGATTGCCAGCAAATAATTACTTCGACGGAGCTAACAACGGCGTAGCAACCGTTCGCCTATTCCGCGAGGTGATCCCGACACATAAACAGCCATGAAAACAGAAGAAACACACAGAGAGCGTCAGCTACGGCATGATGCTCACCAATTAATGCTACAGTCCCACAAGGACGCTAAAGCCCTACGCAGGGAGAACCACAACAGCAGAAAAAACCGACGTATCCAACAATCAAACAAAGACACCCAATGAAAACATCAGAAACCACGGGCAAGATCGCCCCCGCACTAATCAAGGCACAAGCAGAGATGCTTCCCCTTATCAAGGATTCCAAAAATCCCTTCTTCAAGTCGAAGTATGCTGATCTCCATGCAGTTACGGAAGCTTGCTACCCTGCCCTCCAAGCAAACGGTATCGCTGTCATCCAATCTCCAGAATCAAATGGAACAGATGGACTGAATATCAAGACACGTTTGATGCACTCCAGCGGTGAGTTTATTGAAACTGACTGTGCCATTCCTCCAGCAGGACAAGATCCCCAGAAGTATGGTAGTGCTGTCACCTACGGTAGGCGCTATGGCCTACAATCGGCAGTGGGACTTGCTCCGACAGATGATGACGGAGAAAGCGCTATGGCTCGCTCTAGTGCTCCGGCACAAGCAAAGAAAACCCCTCCAGCCAAACCAGCAGGACCACCACTCGATAAGGTGATTGCCTCAATTGAAGCCCAAGAGAACCTTTCGGATCTTGAAGCGAAGATGGAGAAAGCGAACACCACATCTCACAAGGGCGATAAGAAGCTGGAAGCAGCCTACAAGAAGAAGAAGGAAGAGCTTTCCGAAATCCCTTACTAATCTCAGACAAAACAAACAACAAAGAAACAAACAAAACTATGAGTGCAATTATCGGATTATCCGTAACAAAAGAACAAATCGCCGCAATCCCTGACAGCAAATGCCACAAAGGTAAGAACGGTCACTACGTCAACCTTAGCGTCTTCATCAATGATGAGGTGAAGTATGGCAACAACGTGTCCCTAGCCCTTGGCCAAACCAAAGAAGAACGTGAAGCGAAAACTCCCAAAACCTTTCTAGGTAACGGTAAGGTTCTCTTTCTCCGTGACGGCATCAAAACCGCCAAAGAGATCGAAGAATCAAGTGGTGGTGGTGACGACGACTGGGACGATTAATTATGTCAACTCTCCACGAAATTAAAGCATCCCCTGATGGAACTGTTTTCAGGTCTATTGGGCCTTTAGACATCTTCTCTCAGGCTCGTCCCAAAGAGAACAAGAATGGGGAGCCTTTCAGTCGTGTAAGCTGTGGAGATCAATTCAACAACATGTCCATCGTCCTCAAGGGGAAGATGGCCATGTGTTGCTTGGATGATACAGCCAAGGGGATTGTCCTCACAGGCAACTTCACCAAGGCTGACTGGAATGGGACACAGCTCAATTGTGAGAGCATGGACACCCCTGAAGGTGCTACAGTCTTTGAGGAAAGTGATGTAGTGGGTAAGAAGCCTCACATCAGCATTATAGAGGCGATGAATGCTGGCATTAAAGCAGCAGACTACGTGATTAAGAAGGATCGCCCTGAGCTAGCGAGTGCAGCCTTTGAGGTTGCAGCGAGAGCGTTACTGGACGGTGTTTCTGTTAAGTAAGACTTACAAATCTGACAGAGGGGAAAGAATCCCTCACCACTTTTAAAACATGAAAACAACAACAACAGAGCCAACAAGCGGCCAATTCGTAGCCATGTGGGAACACAAAGGAGCGCTATGGTCTGAGAACCTAAGGATAAATTCCCGTGGGGATAGAGAGATGTTCATTGAGTCTTATGACGGTAATGAATATGGAGATGAATGGGTTCTTGATGATGCAAACTACCCACACGATACAGAAGTCACCTTTTACCAGCTATGAGCAAAGACAGGCTGATCGCTGAGTTTACCGATGCCATCATCACCATAGGCCCCCAAAGGCGCTTCTGGGACTTGCGGCTAGTCCTACTCCACTGGAGATCTGGAAGGCTTGATGAGGCGTATACAGAGGCAATGGGGCTTGATGAAGAATCAAGGGAACTAATCCCTCAGATGGTTTGGGATCAAATTGATCAGGGAGATGGATCTCCTGTTCTTGAGCCATGGCTAGTGAAGGCAGCGGCCTTTGGAGAGAAAAGAAAGAAAGAGGAATCATGAGCACTGAACCAACATACGAAGAAAGAGTGCAGGCAATGGAACAGGAAGGAATGACCACCTCCGATGCCCAAGGGGTTGTGGATGCTCAAATCAGAAGACAGAAAGACCCTTACGCCTATTCACAACAGGACATCAAGAACCTCGCTACCATTGAGGATTCATTGGTGACAGGAGAAGGCAATAGACCAGACCTTACAGATGATTAAAGTCAGCAACGCCAGCGCTTAAGAGCTAGCGACTTTCTTGTAGGACTACCCTTTTTGTCTTTCATGGGTCCTTTAACGCCCGACATGCGAGAACAGAACGATTTCTTACGATCAGCGTCCTTTCCTTTAGGGCTTTTTTTTGTAACCGGAGCTTTGAGATTAGAGCCTGTCTTGCTGTTATAGTGGTCGCGTCCCTTTTTAGTAAGACCGCCTTTCTTAGACTTATGTTCTGTCCGTAAATTGACTTTTTTCTTCATGCGCTTTATCCAGAAAATTTTTATTTTGAGGGAAAGGCAAAGAAACCTCTTGATCTATCAAGATACCCTGCCACCTTGGCTCTGATCCAAGGTAGATTCCACGTTAATACCCTTATTGGACAAACACAAACAAAAAAAGAAAATGCCACCTAGAAAAACAGTAATGTCGAGAAAGAGAGCTGCAGCGCGGAAAGCCGCCCCTAAGAAAGCCGCACCTAAGAAGGCAGCACCTAAGAAAGCAGCACCTAAGAAAGGGTCAGTTGCTTGGAATAAGGCTGCTGCAAGCAACAAGAAGACTGGTGGCCCTACAATGAACCAACTTATTAAGGCTCGCAGCTCTGCCAAGAAAGGTTCGGCTGCGTATGCTACGGCTCAGAACGCAATCAACAAAGCGTATGGGTCAACAAAGGTTCATAAAGGAGCTACCCCTAAGCCAGCAGCACCTAAGCCTGCCCCTAAGCCTACCCCTAAGCCTGCCCCTAAGACAGTTCCTAAGTCAGGTTACGGAGTATATGGTTCAGCTCTTGGTACAGCAGTTAAGCCAACCAAGAAGAACGTGGCTAAAACTAAACCTAAAACTAAACCTAAAACGCCCTCCCCGCGTCGGAACGCATACGGACTTTGATTCCAACAACCCTGAGAAGCCTGTGGGATAACCCCATGGGCTTTTCTCGTTTTTAAAAAACCAACCAAAAAAGAAAATGAACGTACCAAAAGTAAAGAAAGCATTAAGATCTGTGACATCCCTATCAGCGGGAAAACCGACAATGAAACAAAAAGCGAAAGCAGTGGGGAGAAAACTAATTAGAAAAACCCAAGCAGCAGTTGGTGATGCACGGTCTGTGGCGATAGGCCTAGGGATACCCGATAGGCGTAAAGCACCTAAGAAGCCATCTAAGGACACAGTGATTCGGCGAGCAGCTAAGAAGCCAGCAGCTAAGAAGCCTGCACCTAAAACTACCGCCCCTAAAAATAAAATTAAGCCAGCAACGGTCAGCACTAAGCCTAGCCCTAAACGTATGTCTCCGCCAACAGCGCCAAAGAAACGCGGAACCGGCCAGAAGATAGCGAAGAGGATCACCGGTGGCGGAACGCGCGATACTGGCAGGCATGCTCCTAAGCCGCCTACAGGTAGCCCAAAGAAGCCTCTCGCAGCTAAGAAAATGGCCAAGAAGAAAGCCCCGGCTAGAAAAGCTGCGATGCGATCAACGGCTCCATCCAAGAAGGCGGCAATGGCACGACGCGGGTATTGAATAACTTTCACAACAAACAACATTAAACACAAAAACAACAGGTAAGACATATGATTGGAAAAAAGAAAACAACAGCAGCTAAGAATCGGGTGTCCAGACTAGGTCCCGTTAAGACTTCCAGAATGGATGCCGCTAAACCCAGCCGCCTAGGTGCCGTTAAGACCCCCGGAATGGCTACTGCTGCAAGGAAGCCCAGCCGCACTAAACCCAGCCGCCTAGGTGCCGTTAAGACCCCCGGACTGAATACCACTAAACCCAGCCGCACTAAACCCAGCCGCCTAGGTGCCGTTAAGACTCCGGGACTGAATACCACTAAGCCCAGCCGCACTAAACCCAGCCGCCTAGGTGCCGTTAAGCCAGTAGGGACAGCGGCTACGGCTAAGATTAAGAAGTCATCCATGGGATGGGTAAAAGCACCTAAGATACCAAAAGCTAAAAAAATAGCCAAAAAGGTAGCCAAGAAAACGCCACGACGCGGTTAAAACAGAAATAGGTAAGACATAGATTTGAAGGGGAGACGGGAAAAGAGAAAGAAACCTCTTGACCCTCTCCCCTTTTCTGTCACCTTCCCCTCGACACGAGGTGGATCTTATGTCAACAGTCTCTCAAAAAGCGAAAGCTTCAAAGACCTCGAAAGCAGTTATCCACCTCCTGCCTCGGGGTTTTTTGTTTCTCCGGTTCATCGTCCAGTAACGGGCTTCGGAGGCAAAGGGCTTAGGCTCATGCTAGATAGATTACTCGTGCGCTCTGGCTGTAAAGACTCTCCAACGCACCTTCGACAATGGTTCATCCCATTCCGAAAGGAAAAGAGTGAGAAGATCGAAAGTCATTCAGTGATGGATGTATTGCTAGCAACTCAGTTCCCTTAGGGTTTCATTTCTTGATTCTCTAAGAGTCTTCTATTCTGGTTAAACCCTTCCGAAGGAAACTTTCACCAACAACAAAACGAAGGAAAAGAAATGAACCAATCAGCAGCAGAACGAATTAGAAATAAGGAACGGAACCAGCTGTTCCGAAAAGAAGGCAGGAAATACATCCCTGTCGCAGATCACTACGAATGTGATGGCTGGAGAGATGGATGGCACCTTGTGAAGATTTGTGAGGGAGTGAGCAAGCGAACCACACTACGCCCTAACAGGGCAGAGTTTGATGCAGCCATGAAGGATAACGTGGAGAAGATTGTCCCCATCATCCGTAAGGCGGAAGAGATACAACCCACTCATGGAGAACTACCCCTAGCTACAAGGAAGGCTTGGAAGGCTTTCGTTAAGAAGCACGGAGAAGCATTCTCAAGACTCAGCCACCCATCAATGAACGAATTTGCAGAGAATATTATCGAAGCCCTTTCAAAGAAATGAAAAAGAAAAAACTAATCCGTAGAATCAAATTTCTCGAAATCCGTGTCCTGAAATTAGAGAAGGTAACTCCAACTCTTCACGAGTCTGGAACTTCCGCCAGACAGTTTGAAAACTACCTAGCTTTCAAGAAGGGATGTCCAGAAGAGCGTGACTTCGCTAGGGGAGCATCAGTGACGCAGATGGTAGCTAGATACGGCCCAATAGGAAATTGGGGTAGAGAAGATTAGTCCGACTAACATGGCCTCTAAAAAGAAAAGAAAACGTCCCGTCCCTAGAGAGGGCTTAGATCGCCCCAGAAATGGGGGGCAATGGACTGAAGCGAGGTTCACATCATTTGTGAAATCAGCTCTACGGGGTGCTAGATGGCCTCAGAAGTATGAGTGTATCAAGAAAGCCTTCATCGGTAACGGAATTAATCCCGCTACAGGAAGGAAGTGCAAGCTTCACCTTTGCCCTACATGCAAGGAGACATTTCCCCAGAATCAAATGAATGCCGACCATG
>TARA_R110000823_G_scaffold93291_2_pt1 | contig 10819 bp, 13 predicted proteins | sample TARA_R110000823 | Tara Oceans TARA_R110000823 (sample SAMEA4397722) | marine metagenome | biome: Polar Biome; feature: [DCM] deep chlorophyll maximum layer (ENVO:01000326); material: water (ENVO:00002006), including particulate matter (ENVO:01000060) such as... | depth 20 m | reverse complement strand
TGAATATATGTTTGATCAGAACAATGTAGATCAACAGATGATGGATCTTGTTCCGCAATAATAGAAAAACCCCCAGACGTTAATCTGAGGGTTCAATCTAAAACGAATAGGAACCGACCAAGGTTCTACTCACCTACTGTTATATAAAATCTAAGCCTTGAGGTCAATCGCCTTGAGGCTTTTTTCTTTATATAGTCTGCACAAATATTGCATCTTCTTTTGGCACATCGAAGAACTTTTCTCCGAACCGTATCTTCACGTTAGGCACTTCCACCTTTGGGCTTCTCAGTACCGCCTTACGGCCTATGACAGCGGCGTGTGTGAGGCTATTGTTGAATATCATAAACTGGGTGGGCTTACCTAAGAACTTAGCCTTACGGACAGGGATATGAATACTATCGTATTTAAAATCCTTGCCATGCCAGACGGCTTTAACCTCTACCTCACAGTAAAACCTCTTACCGTCTTTCTCCACCACCAGATCCACATCATATTCATTTTCGTGATCGGTACAGGTATACCCTTGTGCAGACCAAAACTCTTTGGCCCTGCTTCTAGCGGCTTCATCATACTTGCTGAAGTCTTTCGATTGGAATGCTTTGTACATGAGTATCCCTGTTGTAAAAAAATGCTGAATTAAAGCCCCGCTGCCACTCACGATGGTAGTGAGAGCGGAGCCGATAGTTGCAAGTGAATTCCCCCCTAAAAAAGGCTTGGTAGCCTTCATCAAAGGGTTCATTCATGGCTACTCACACTTCCGTAAGCCAGTAGCTGGGTCATAGTAACACGCTCCACCTTCATCAATGAAATTGTCCTTTTCTTCTGGTTTTTCCGCAACCATATCTTCAGAGGTTGAAGCATTTAGGATGCCGTAGCGTTTTCCTGATGCACGGAAGGTTGTGCAGCCTGACGAACCGCCCTCATAGGCATCCATGTAGACTTGCTTAAACTGCTCCCAAGTAACTTCGTCGCCTACGTTGCAGGTTTTACTGCAGGCGGAATCAACATATTTGGATGCAACATTTAAAACCCGCACATGGTCAAATACAGACAGTTCATCTGCGGTTTTGCCTTTAACCCCAAACTCACGGAAGCCATAATCACTTACCCGCTCAATAGTAGGGCCATCGAATGTCTGAATAGTACGATCATAGAAGTGGCTGAAGACAGGTTCGATCCCAGAAGACACATTGTCTGCACTCAGGCTAATCGTCCCTGTGGGAGCAACACTAAGAAGGTGTGAATTACGGATACCGTGGCGTGAGATCTTTTTGCGGATATCTTTTGGAAGTGTCTGGGCAAATTCACTAGAAAGGTATTCTTTTTGAAATAGGGGAAACGCACCCTTTTCTTTTGCTAACTCAATTGAAGTTTCGTAGCAGATATCCCTGATAGTACCCATGATTTCTTCAAGTACTTCGATGAACTTTTCTGATCCGTAATCGTGACCTAATGCTTCAATCGCATTGGCAACCCCAGTAACCCCAAGACCCATACGGCGGGTATCTTTGGCCTGCTTCTCCTGTTGTGGTAGAGGATAGGTTGCACGATCTACTACGTTATCCATAGCCCGTACTACGAATGGGATATCTTCTTTTAGCATATGCATGTCAAAGATGTATTTGTCAGCGTCATGCGTTTTCACAACATACTTTGTAAGGTTAAATGATCCTAGCAAACATGCGCCGTAAGGCGGCAATGGCTGCTCACCACATGGGTTTGTGGCAACAATATTCTCACAGTAATGCAGATTATTCTTACGGTTGATACGGTCAATAAACAGGATGCCTGGTTCTGCCCAATCCCATGTAGACCGCAGGATATCATCCCACAGCGCACGGGCATTAACAGTAGAATAAACACGATCTTCAAACACCAGATCAAATTGGCTGTTGTTTTTAACTGCTGACATGAATGCATCAGTAACACCCACAGAGATATTAAATCCTGTCAGTTCTGTGCTGTTATTCTTCGCACGGATGTACTTTTCGATATCGGGGTGATCCACTCGCAGTACGCCCATCTGAGCGCCTCTACGGTGACCTGCAGACGCAATTGTATGACATACGCTATCGAAGATCTGCATGAAGCTAAGAGGGCCACTAGAACGACTGTCTAGGCTCTTTATAAGCGCACCGTGAGGGCGAAGTGTGGAGAAGTCATAGCCGATGCCACCGCCAAGCTGCATGGTTCTGGCGGCTTCTTTAGCCGCATCCATAATACCTTCCATACTGTCTTCGATTGTACCACTCACAAAGCAGTTATACGGAGTGACGGTGCGAGGTGCGCCCATTGCACTTTGTACACGACCTGCGGGTAAGAAACGCTGGTTGTACAGGATATTACGAAAACTGTTAAAGTGGGGTTCATCATCTTTCAATGCTTCTGCCACACGGGTCATTGCTTCGTGGAAGGTTTCTCCTTCACTACGGTATTTTTCTTTATGGATCTGCTCACTGATAGGTAATGTAGGCCCGTATGAATTTTTTAGCATTCTATGCTCCCTGCTATATTAAGTCTTTTAAGTTTGGCTCTTGGTAGTTTGGCCCTTTGAGAACTTTCCCGTCCTCACGGTAGATAGGCTCACCGTCATCATCTAACTTGCTCATGTTGGATGCGTGTACTCTGCGAACTGCTTCATCCAGATCCCACCCAAAAGTAGCGGCTTTCCCGTATGTAACGTAGATAAGGTCTGCTAATTCTTTGAGGAGATTTTCTGGATCAGTTGCCATTAAAACTTCGGCATATTCTTCTTTAATCAGAACAGTCCGTAGTAGATCTTGGTGACTTCCCTTTACCCAATCGTGCCCTAGAGTTTGTCCATAAACACGGGCAAAATGCTTAACCATATCCAAGGGGCTTTTCCCTAAATATGTGTCGGGATCACGCAGGGCCTCAGATCCCTCGCTAAAATATTCATATCCAGGGGTCATTCTTCATCCTCCAAAACATGGGCTTTTAAGAGTTCAGATTTTAGGCGATTGATGTACCAAACAGCTTTATCCAGATCCTGAATGCCGCCTTTGTATTCATGTCGCCAGAGGTACTTGATTGCATTGCCCTGGCAGTACTTCTGGAAGCCTTCAGGGCCTAAAGCAGCCTTGATTGCATCGATGCATTCGATACCTGATTGGTTATAGTGCGGGGGGCTATTAACGGCATCCATCAGTTAGGTCTTTTCTTGCCGTTGATAGGGATTACCTTTGCATTATTCATTGCATCGATTAGTTCATCCGCAGGCTCAAAAATACCTTCCTGCTCTTCAAATTCATCAGCCATTGCAAGGGCGCTGCCGAAAGTAGCCATAGCGTTAGGGCCAAGGCTTGCCATCAGGGACATTCCCCGTAGCAAAAAGCATAGGTAGCTTTCGTCCTCTACATCAAAGTCTTCTTCAAACTTGGCGAAGCTTTGGGTAATAGGGTTTCCCTCTGTATCCAGAGAAATCACTAAAGATACCGTGTTAGGTTCTAAATCTTCTACGTTCATTTATTCGTCCTTTTAGCTAAGTTAGCTAATTCAAAAAAGTGATCTGCATCAACAACCGCCAGGGGCTTCTTCTGGTCAGCTTTAATGATTGCCAGTGGAGTAGCGCCCTTGGGGCAGTTGCTGATGGCCTGATCCATCACTTTGTAAATCGCATTACTTTTATTGTTTTTGCATTCCACGCTGTATGGAAAGCAGCGCCTAGCAGCGGGTGAGAAAAGCAGGTCTTCGCCCCCTGCCCCCATTGATGTTGAGCGGATGTCGCCATCTTCTAACTTAGGGAACGTGGAGTAGAGCCTGTCTCTCACCCATTGCTGTAAGCGCCTGCCTTTTGCCTTCGCAGACTGCGGGGTTATTGCCATTTAGAATTCCACACCTTCGTATTGGACGTACCAATTCATCTTAGGCTCTTTAGCCTTAGATTTAGGTTGTGGAAGTAGCTTGGCTTTGGGCCAGCAAGATTGTTTAAAGTCGCACCAGCTACAGGACGTTGGAAGCTTCTTAGAACCCGTAAACTTCTTATTGAAGAAGTCATCGACAGGCTCAAAGCACCTATCAAATTCCCAATCTTCTTTAAGTGCAGTGGCCTTCATCTGCATGTCGAGCAGGACGTTGTCTTTCTCCTGCTTAGAGAACGCTGCATCCATCACCAGTACTTGCCCAGTGCTTTTGCAAACAACAATCCAACCACCTGCTTTTTTCTTCTGTGCTTCCGAATAGCCAATCAACTGACCGACATATCCAAAATCATCATTAGCCTTTAAGGTGGGTAGTCCTAGCTTCCATTTACGGTCAAATGCAAACGGGGAACATGATTTGATATCGTAGACTTTATTGTCTATTTGGACATCATCTTCGCCTTTAACTGTTGTACCATCCAGTTCCAACGCAACCTTAGACTTACTGCCTGTGATGTTTGCTTTGGCAATCTTTAGGATAACATCCATGATGCATTCTACCGCATCACCATGAAGCATTCGCATGATGAAGTTGTAGTCCTTACGACCTTGCTTCGCACCACTTTTACCCATTTGAAGCTGACACAAGGGTTTACCAATGTTGGACATGCGAAGACGAAACTTGTCCTCACGTCTGGTAAACTGGCGGCGTAAGGCACTCTTAAATGCCTCACCCGCCTCTTCGATCCAGCTATCGTCAATTTCAAGTTCGTCACACTCGTTATTGGATAGCTGGTCTAATACCTTATGTATGTCGCCTTGTAGGCTCATGCGACATCTTCTAGATCATCGTCTAGGCTATCACCCAGTGCCGACATAGCTTTGCTATCGATACTGCCCTCCTTTATGGCAGTGAAATACTTTTCATCGATTTCTTTATTTTCAGCACGAAGGGTGTCAGCAAAAACCATCATGGTTTCTTTGACTTCTTGGGTCAAAGGAAGCTGGTTATCCAAATCAGGTGACCAACCAATAGTATACCAAGAAACAGAACCTTTTTCATTATGATGTAGGCACATTTCTGCTTCATAATTATATAGGTGTGACCCTGCAGGTAACTTAGAATGAAAGTCTTTCCAAAACCCACCATAATTTGTGGCCTTGTTAAACATGATGCATGGCTGGTTTTCATAAACAACCTCTTCACCATCCTCTGTTTTACCTGTGAAACTAACCAACCCACGAATAACACGGTTCTGCATATCTCGCCAAACCTTGGCGTCAGCATAATCCATATCCTTACGGGCTTCCCACGAAGGCATACCACAAGCGATACCGCCTTTTGTGTCCCTGGCTTCATCACGATTAGGATTTATAATAGCCAAGCTTTTGCTAATCAGCGTCCACTTATCTTCACCGTTGTCCTGCTTAACATCAGCAAAATGTAAATATTGTACATGCGAAGCCAATGGACGAAACGTAGCAGTTTCACTGTAAGCGGGTTCACCAAGACCTCGAAGGTAGAATGAACCTTCTGGGATAGATTTGCGTGTACCCTTGCTCTTTGATCGACTGTTAATCTGCAGGACAGGAACCTTTGAAATGGAGGGTTCTGACTTACCGCCTGAAACTTCTGTACCTAGAAGTGCATTAAGTTCTTCTAATTCTGCGCCATCAATTATTGTTAGATCGTTCATTAGTGATCCTTTCTTTATCTGAACTTGTATTGTGGCACAACTAAGTGGCACTAGTCAATCATATTCGACCTGATCAAGCCAGTTTTTGCCGCCTGAGATCTCGATTTCTAGGGACAGGGCGAAGGTGTAATTCCACCTCTCTTCGGCCTCTTTGGTTACGTCCACCATTGCCCATGTCAGGGCCTCTTTGACTTGTTCAAGTTCACCTGGAAATACATCACATACGATTGAATCATGCACCGTAAGTATCAGCTTAGAACGTAGGTTTAGTTCTCTGAACTTCCGCAGCGCACGGACACAGGACAGTAACATTAGATCAGCCGCAGAAGACTGCACAGGATAGTTAACGATCTGTGTATAGTTGCTGGTACGACCACCACGCTTACGAACTACGTTAGGCCAGAAGAACTGTCTTCCTGAAGGGATCTGCACAATGCCGTTCTTTAGAACACCGTCTGCAAGCCTACGGTGATACGCCCCAAGACCCTCGTAAATATCAAAGAATGTAGAGAAATACGCTCTGACGTGATCTGCCTCTCCAGCGCCCAATCCCCCAAAAATCGGACTGAAGCTGTACTTTTTTGAAGTTTGTCTTTGTTCTTTTGTAACCTCGCTGGTGTCACACTGGTAGATAATGGAAGCAGTCTGCTTGTGCAGATCCTTACCTGTCTTAACATCAGATATGATCTGAGGGTCACGGCTAAGTTCCCCTGCCAAAACAAATTCGACAGAACTGAAATCTGCTTCACAAATAATCCCGTTTTCAAACCTACTGACCACAGCCTTACGAACAGGAAAGCCACGCTTTGGGGCATTCTGCATGTTAGGCGCAGTACTGGATAATCGTCCCGTTGCAGTTATGCATTGATTGAACTGTGTGTGCAGGATACCGTCTGGCCTTGTCCACGTTTCAAATCCCTTAACGAAAGAGTCCAGGTACACGTTTACTGCGCTTAAACGACTACTCTTAATCAGGAACTCGACAGCGATATCATTACCCTTTGCCTCTGCCTGGGAGATTAAACGCTGTATGGTAACTTTGTCTGTCTTGAAGCCGTTGGCGGAAGCATCAGAAGGCATGGTGGGGTTTAGTCTAAGCCCCGCAACCTTTCCGTTAGATTGGTAGAAGGCCCCGACACCAGCACAGGAAGGGCATTTAGATAAGTTCTGATAAGGTTCCCCTTGTACCCGAAACTTCTTACCGTTTTTCTGGCGGGTGATCTGTTTATACTTCTGTATATACGCCCTGCCATCACAGGCATCACAGCAGATAGCATTAGTACGATGAACAACACGGGTGGTGGCCCGTACAGCAGCGGTAAACTGTGATCGGTTCATGCGAGGTGGGAATAGAGGCTTATTGTTGCTGTCTGTGCCTATATTCCAGACGTGCTGATGATCATGCCGATCAATAACCTCACGGCTATAAACCACCCTTGTCATATCCTGACCACTGTTGAGGTTAATGACGGTATCACCCATCACACTCTCAACAATTTCATCAAGGCGTTTCTTTAGGGCTATCTGCTCTTTAAGAAACTCTGCTTTGATATCCGCAAGGACTTCCAGATCAACCTTGATGCCGTTGCTTTCTATCTCAACAAGAAACAGAAGCATTTCATTCATCAGCCTGATGGTTTCATCCAAAGATTTGTTACTGTCTTTGGCAAGATCCTTCTGTTGGGCCAGGTATATCTCACCGCAGGATACAACGTCAGCTTCTGCATATTCTAGTACGGTTGCCAGTGGCATGGCTTCAAACCCAGTGCCGCTTTTGAATAGATCGTCTACAAGTTCTGATTTCTTGCGGGTTACATCCCTACGCTCTGCTGTAGCTTTAAGCGACAATTCCTGACGCTGCCCTTTAGCTAATACATACTCGCAGATCATAGTGCAGAATACAGTGTCGGGGATGGTAAAGCCCATTTCTAGGAGCCACATCACATCAAACTTAGCATTTTGTGCTACTAGCACGTCAGATTTCTCTAACGCTTGTTCTAACAACTCTCTGCTGTCATGTGTTTCTTTTTCATTGTGATGGAAGACAAGGTTAGTCACCTCGTCTACCGTATCCACCCCCAAGAAGCCAAAGTGCGCCGAAACACATTTATTGTCTGGGTTGAAAGGGCTGTTATCAATCTTACCCTCAATTTTCTTAACGGTGGTTTCTAAGTCGAGTACTAAGACCCTCATACTTTAAAGCCTGCCAGCTTTGCCATTATCTTGGCTTGTATGATTGATTGGGCCTGAATGAGAGATTGCTGTTCATCTAAAAGAGCCTGTAGGTCAGACACCTTCTTGTCTGCGTTTACCCGCTCTTCTCTCTTTAGCTGCTCATAGTATTCTTGGAGATCTGTTTCATTCAACATAGCGAGACACCTCTGGCTGGATGTTGCAGATTATGCAGCCGTGATAGCCACTCAATTTATTCTTACTGATGTTAATAAAGCGGGTATGATCAGGGGTATCATCGTCCCCGTTGCCAGTATGCTTACCAATACCAATGATCAGGTCAGCCTCTGCAGCCTTACCTGTTTTAGAACCTTCAAGCATACTGAAATCAATACGGCTACGCCCTTCAGCGTCTGCTGATGCCTGACTGACCCCAATCAAGGCGGCATCATGGCGTTTAGCTAGTTCCCGCAATGAGCGATATAATTCACGAATACGCTCATGGCTGGCGTTATAGTTACCAGCAATGTTAATCTTGTCAGATTGATCCAAGATAATAACGTCTGGTTTAATCTTTTCACAGTATGAGTTAATTGTATCCAAGTCCCATTCCTGGACATCCTTCATAATCAGACGGTCTTTAATGGATAGATACTTGCTCATAGCTAGATCAGGATTGTCAGCTATCTGCTTACGGTTCATGCCAGAACAGGCTTGTATTGCCCTTAACTTAGTGCGTGTAGTCTTCTCTTCATTGCCCAAGTACAAAACCTTTGCACCTTGCTGGCAGAAGCCACCAGGCCCAGCACAAATAGATATAACAAAAGCAGACTTACCTGCTTCGGGTCTAGCAAACACAATACCAAACTCAGACGGGCCTATGCCGTAGACGTTACGGGCAAGAGTTTCGATATTAAACTTCCAGCGGTTTTCGTCAGAAGTCTCAGCTAACAATTCATATATATCGTCAGTAGTTGGCTCACCAAAGTTATCAGGAATGTACCCATCTTTGGTACGCTCAAGTAATGACTGCAGGCGGCTCATAGCAGACATATCACCGTAAGACATATTAAGTCCAAGGTTGGCTATATCTCTGCCTATCTCACGCCGCCAAAGGTTCTCTATTACATCCGCTGCAATTTCAGGGGTGATAGGATCTGCATGTTTAAGTTCATCGATTGTGTCACGAAAATCACCAATCTCTGATGTAGTTGCTACTGGGTTTTTGGAAAGCCAGATTGAGTATAAATCGTCAGGCTTTATATCTGTTTCGTATTTACTGTGAGTCGCTCCAAGTAAGTCATAAAGAACGCCTGTTTCCTCTGAAAATATTGATCGTCTTAACCGTGGTGCAGCCGCATTATAGCTGTCTTTAGTTAATAATGTTTTAAGTAATTGTACTTCCATTCTACTCTCCCTGCTCTGTGGCATAGTTCAGGGGCGTAGCTATAGCAGAATTTGGGCATAAAAAAAGCCCCAATCTTTCGATCAGGGCGTCTTTCTAGTTATTATGTTTTATAACAGTAAGTTAACTGTTCCTAAACTTCATGGACTTAATGTCTGGCGTTTGATCGCCTCGACGTTCTTTCATGTCCACCTGGTGAAAGATAACACGTTTGTTTCCTTTCACGATCCCCGCAATGGCGTCTTGAAGTTTGGTTTGTTCTTCGGCTGCTTCTAAAAAGCTACCTTCGATGTTGTAGTCAATAACTACTATTCCTCTGCACTTTATTGTCCCATTCCTTCTATTGATGTACTAAATTTAGTACATAATCCCTGTGGGATTTATGTGTGTACTAGATACCAATTTATATTAGTTCAATAGAAGGTGATCCTCTTTGTGAGTTACACCAGTTAGATACCGCCACTCCGCCAAAACCTACGGCAAAATTTCTGCCGTGTTTTTTGTGAGTTAATGCGGTTTTAGAGCGTGATACACAATAATACCCATCCCTTTTAACAATAGAAGACATAACTTTTACCCCGTTCCTTTTCTGGGCGTTTGTATAGTCCCGCCCGTTCTCGTTTATTCAACTAGGTTTCTAATTTCACCGCAGGATAAATACTTCAAGTCTTGTTTTGTGAGTCGAATACCACAATCCATACTTACCTTGTGTAACAGGGAGATTGCTTTAAGTGATGCGTCATTGTCAAGCACTAATGTTAATTTTTTATAATTACTAAGGGTATTTTTTATGCCTTTAGTAATGTTAGTTCCTAATAATGCAACGCCAACAAGACCTTCTACGTTTGATACCGCACATGCAGAAGCAACATCTTCAACCAGGATAGCATGATCACCTGATCCAACGTGTATTCCTCCAGACAATTCACCATAAGACCACCACTTTGCACGGACAGGCCTCATAGAGCGTCCTACAGCGCCTGTTTGATCTTTGTTATAGAACAGCACCCGATCTTCCTTTGGTGCATAGCGCACCCTTATATCGCCTCTCAGGTGTGCATCGTAACTATTAACCTTTTTAAGGTATGTTATAGCCGTATCATTGTTTGATACATTTGTAGTAATCGTGGGGATTGGTTTAGGTGTGGGCTTATGTCTTTGTATCGAAGATCCAGACAGAGCAGCCTTTACTGCGTCTAGGTTCCGCTGACCAGAGTATGCACCTTTAACATTGCAGGATGCTCTGTAACAGTTCCATACTAATTTCCCATCAAACTTATCTAAAGTAAATTTATTCCTACCACCACAAAAAGGGCAGTCGGTTGTTACCCGACCGCCTTCCTTGATTGATAAGGTTTTAACCCACTCTACTTGTTCACGGTAGTTAGTCATTATGATGTTCACCACAGGAGGTGCATGCTGGCTTGAAATCATACACAGGTATGTCTTCATCTTCTTCAAAGTATGCGGGGAAGGTTGTATTAAAGTATGTGTAAATAAATAGAGTGGCTTTCTGTCCGATCAGGACGGGGGCTGCACATATCTCACATATAAAAGTCTTAGGTGTAATATAATCTTCTTTTTCGTGTAGCGTTCTCTTCATTGCCTTGTGCCTCTTAGCTAGTTGCTATTACTAACCCTGGGCGGGTTAGCCGCAGGCTATA
>TARA_R110000823_G_scaffold6834_6_pt1 | contig 10832 bp, 8 predicted proteins | sample TARA_R110000823 | Tara Oceans TARA_R110000823 (sample SAMEA4397722) | marine metagenome | biome: Polar Biome; feature: [DCM] deep chlorophyll maximum layer (ENVO:01000326); material: water (ENVO:00002006), including particulate matter (ENVO:01000060) such as... | depth 20 m | reverse complement strand
CTTCAAAATAGCGTCTGCATCTCCCTTTTCAGCGAGAGATAGAGCTGTATGAGCTACTGTACCTCCCAGAATCTCTACATCTTTATGAGGCCCTGATAGAACTTTGAAGCCGTCCGCCGTCCTTTCGTACTCAGTCTCAGATACATCAGTGGGATCTTTGAACCTGAATCCGACATTACCCATAGTGGGTATGGCTTCTAAGATCTCAGTTTCTTCTTTCAGACGATTTTCCTGTCTCGCAAGCTTGTCCGCTTCGTACTCCGCTTCAAACGATTTCACTTTTTCGGCGCGTTCGGCATCGGTGAGTTTTTGCACATTACCGAAAGGCTTGCCATCCTGAGAAGGTTTACCCGCAGTCTTAGTCTCGTTTTGGTCTCCACGGACGATACCTGCCTCTTCTTCTTTTTGAATCCGGTCATGAGCCAAAGCGAAAGCAATCGCTCCTTCACGAGCACCGGGAGCCACAAAACGCCTTCTCATCATCTTCTCCAGATCAGCGATCTTCCAGTTGGGATTCTTGGACTTTAGCACGTCCAGAATTTGCATAGCGCGCTTTTCAGCAGACGTTTTAGGGGTCAGATCTCCTAATGTAGGTGCTTTTGCATACAACTCATCTGCACGGGAGAGGTACCCATGAGTAGGTGTGCCAATGAATTTTGCATGAGGGTCTGATATATCAACTCCACGCGCCTTCAATTCTCTCAGGGCCGCTTCTTTTGCAGGGTCTTGGATGGCGCCTGTCTTTTTCTTTTCTTCGATTTCTCTCGTGAGATTGGCTACACGAGCTTTTTGGGAGAGATATGTATCATCGAAAAGCTTTTGATCTTGACGCTGGTATGATTTCTCTCGCTTAGCCTTACCGTAGAGTCTCTCAGCGAAGTCAAAGTCTTCTTGTGAGACCTTGTCCATCAGGTCAGATGCATCACCATCATCGCTGAGTGCATTAACGTATGCATCCAAGGCATCTTGCGCGGTGGTGAACGATGATCCGTCTGGTGCCTTTTGGTTTGCGCGGGCGATAGCCGCATTTTCAGCAGCCTGTCCACCCAAATAACCCATCGGCCCCGCATTTTTGAGGGCATCCAAGGCCTGGATAGAAGCATCCTGCTCCATAGCAGCCTTAGAGACCGCTTCGGATGACGAGGGTAGAGACTTTCTATTGGTAACTTTTCCAGCGGCCGACACTACGGGAGATGTGTCTATGCCCCGATCAGCAAGAACTTTGAGGGTCGCTTGGACTTCTTGCTTTGTGGCGGTTCCTTTTCCTTCTGCGTCTACACCAGTGACCACGGCCATTGCCTTCCGTACCAAACTCGCTTCATCGGGCGAGTTTGGTTGAGATTGCTTAGAGATGTCAAAATCCGATGCAGCTTTTAGGATTGAGCTGGGTGCATTTGACCCTGACTTGATGGCACCTGATAAAGCGGTCTCGCTTTGCAACCGCCCAAGATCAGCAGCGTACTTTCCTTCTAAGAGTTTGACCGCATATTGATCAGGATTTACCCTAATCCGAAAAGTCTCCTCCAGCCTTTGCAAATTGGAGTTTTCCTTTTCCAATAAATTCTGCAGTTGTGCATATTGCTCCTGAGAGTTTTTGATGTTGCCTTGAATCTCCTGCCACCTAACGGCCATACGATAATCGGCTGAGAAGGTTTCCATGTATCTGTTTTTACGTGGTGCCATTTTTAGATCCTATTTGCGTAAGGGGAGGGTGCTTCATCTTCACCACCAACCGCATTCAAAAGTTCGGCGTCTGTGGCGAGACCCAGTTTTGCCTGATCCACCTTTAGAGCCTGACGATATTGTGCCTGATCCATTGCAATAGATCCAGCACCCGCCAAACCTCCTGTCACCATGTCGATGATTCCAGCGCGCTTGGTGGCTTTCTGAGATGCCTTCTGTCCTGCGAGCTGCGAAATACGATCCAGTTGTTCAGCCCGTCGCGCTTCATTGAGGGCTTGGAGTTCAGCACCTGCAGCGGCTCCTGCTTCATTCACAGCGCTCTTAGACGCCACATCAGCCAGGAAGATATCCCGCCCACTCATAGCACCACCAGCGGCTTGACGTTGCAGCGCTTGGTCTTGGGAGACTCTCTGGATACCACCTTGCTGAGCGGTTAGCTTGGCTTCGATGGCTCCTTTTTCTCGACGAGATGCCCCTAAGTTGCCTTGACGGCGCTTCTTTCGGAGCCTCTCCAACTCTCGTTCTTCTTCAGACGTAAACATTCCTTTCGAAGCGGCGACTTGGGACGCGCCTTTGGCGATTCCTCCTGCAGCAGCCGCTACTCCAGATGCAATTAAAAGTGCGGTGATCGACATAGTGAAACCTCTCTATAAGGTGAATGTTATCAGGGGTTTATAGGTAGTAAACTTCAATAGCAACGCCCCATGACACGATAGCAACACGATCGACTTGGGCGTATGCTGCTAAGCCGATCGTGAGTGACCCGGCAGAGACCTCATATTGAAAAACACCTTCACGAGCACCATAGCCAGCGCACATCGGAAAACAATTATCCACTCCAATGGGATACGTCCCGGTCCACCCTTCTTGGTGATTTTGAGCTTCTTGGGCTCTCGCGGCTTGGGCAGATGTGGGTGCATTGATGAATGGGGCGAAATACACCAGACGGTCGTAGATATCCACATGACGTGCGGGTGTATATCCACTGGTGTCAGGTCCTACCTCACTTTCTACATACCAATGAAAAAGAAGTTTTGCGTCCCTTCGGATATCCAACTCAAAAGTAGAGTTAGACACAGCTTTCCAAATCACTGAGGAAGAAATACCACCGCCTGTGAGTGTCTTGGTGACGAATGTGAGATTCACGCCGGGAGGGGTGCTATATCCTCCTTGGTGGCCTGATACGCCGTGAATCGTACCACTGTAAGGGGATGATACAGGAGGCTGTACGTGGCGAGTATCGGCCCATGCTGTGGCACCGATGTCTCCCACTGAGATCCCGTTATGGAGATATACCCTAAGGTCATCTACGTTGCCATTGAGGTCAGCCGCAGTAAGGGTTGTAGATCCTGAAAACGTGTTGGGTGGGGTATATGCCATTTTAGCTTAGCCTGTTCACAAATACGGTGATAGCACCTGAGGTGTATTCTAAAGTTTCAGAAGCGGATCCACTGGATACATCGAGGGCAATGTAGTTAGTGCCTCCGTTGTTATACATATGTCCCAAGCCCTTTATAACCAGTCTCAACCCATATATAGTGGTCTGAGACGTGAGTGGCTGATAAAGCCAATTTCCTGTGACGCCTCTCCATCCTATTCTATGTGCGACGATTGACCCTGATATATCACCATCATCAGCCTGATCTGCTCTGGCGACCCATGCGGGGATGATCGTAGTAGCAGCGGTATTTACCACATCTTCACCATATACGGACGCTGTGAAGTTTGTGCTAAAGTCTCCTTGACCGGGAACTTCAGTGAAGTTCGTGAGCGTATTGTCTGTGATGTCCCATTGGAGCCACATCATCCAACACGATGCATTCGTGGGAAGTTTCACTGATCCGCCCGAACCATTATCAATCAGATGATAAGCGATTGATCCGACTTGAGCCCATGGAAAGGGTGATGTACCAAACGTGGGGTTTATCGAGAGGTCCCAATATACCCTCAAAAGTTGCTCGTCTGTCACAGTGAGTCCAGATGCACCCAGATTTGCTACAGTGGGTGTGCCTGTCCCATTATGGACCACGTGAGCGGTTCCAGGGGCAGATGTGGTACATGTCGCTATCACGGGGAGGGCGTGATCGAATGCTATCTTTCCTATGGTGAACGTCTCACCATATGGGGCCATGAAATCCGTGGTTTTGATCTGAGGGAGATCTATAGCCGCGTCTCTCACGTTTTCAGTATCCAGATCAGTTGTGGTAAAATCCGTGAAACTCGCATTCAGCTTTAACGCTGTGGCGGTGTCTCCGGGGTCTACCGTTTCGACTTCTATATAAGGCATCTTATCTCCAGCGACCGATTGCGAAAAACTTTTGACCGTAGACATGGGCCTGCGGTATATGTGACGCCGTGGTGTTTACCAATGCATCATCTACTCCAAACTCGGGCAGTTGAAACTGAAACTGCGCCGCGTTTGCACCAGCGGGGAGTTGTTTAGTCCCGAAAATCCTGAAACTTTCGTGGGAAGTGATCCCTTTTCTCTCAGCTACGACCACACCATCGAATAGAATTCTCAGATTCAGGTATCGCGGCGTATTCTTTTGGCCCGCTGTATCGGAAAAGCTTCCATAGATATACCCCTGACCGCTCCACTCAATGAATAGATTCCCACCTTTAAAGCCTGTGAGGGTTGTGGTAGATGCATTGCACCAGCCTCCTACGGCCGTTTGAGCGCTGTAGCATTCGAAACATTGGTCCGCCACACCGGTGTCAGTGGCGATAGATTGTTCACCATCACCGATTAACTGATCGAACCAAACCCGATGAAGTGCATATGGTTTGAACACAGTTTCATCTATACATGCTGTGGGGAGCTGATCACGGGAGAGAGACCCCACGCTTTCACCCATGGCGGTGATTTCGTCATTGATAATTTCAGGAGAGAGGGCTGATCCAACCCTAACTTCTCTTTGGGTCCACTTTTTCATTAGCGTTTTCCTGCGATGACTTTGATGTTCTTGGATGTGATCTCGTCTTCCCACCCCAGGATGATTATGTCATCGGTGGTGGAGACTTCCCAGGCATATGTACTACATGAATAATTCGCGATGGCGATTCGAATAGGCACCAACTTCATGCTGCTATATGCGGCTGTACCTACGATAGCGGTATCCAATACTGGGAGGAGGGGACGATCGGGAGGTTGGCATATGTATGTCTTCTCATATGTATACGTATCTTCAAAGTCTTTATACCACCGTATATCTATCTCAGCACTGCCTGTGGTCATTACCCATAGAGTCGAATATAGAATTTGCTTTTTAATCGACAGGTCTCCGAAGTCATTCCATGCGCATTTATACTTAGATGTAGGGGGATCTTTCTGTACCCACACATCTGCTACACTCTTCTCTCCCATTTGACGGCGATGGGATATGATAAATAGCCCGGCTTGAGTCGCTGATTGAGATGGATTGCCCGTATGGTGTCCGAATATCAACGTGCCATCATACAGGGTGTCGATACATCCAACTGGGAAGCCGCTACGGGTGCTCCAGGGACTTAGAGAGGGAGCCTGTGTCAGCATACCCACATGAAGCACCAAGCCCAGGGAGGGACGTTTACGGCCGTTTGTGGCCATGTATATATGAAACTCCTCCCATTGATGTGAGTAGACTGCCACTGCTTTGGGTAGAGCGGTCTTAGAGACCTTCCTCATAGAAGTGGGGAGATTTTTAGTGAGTGGGACCACATCAGCTACAGCACCACCTTGGACACCACCTGTGACGGCGTACACTTGGGCATCATGTCCCAAGAAACAAACTCCTACACTGGGTACGGTCTTCACAGTATGGGGTGATATCGTACCCACATCATCAGTGAGGGTGGACACATAGTAAGATCCATCTCCTGTCTTCTGGACGATGTCTATGCCTCTCTCTCGAAAGATTAGTAGAGACCCATATGAGGGATGGATCTTAGTGATAGACGAACTCAGCCTGAAGTAGTTTTCCAGAGGGAACGTTTCTATCAGTCCGCTGGCACTATAGACCAATGTGGTGGATTCGTTAGGTCCACCATCAGCCCAGACTCGACCATCCCAGAAAGCTGCTACACGAGCTTGGGCGGGGACCTGTCCATATGTCAAGGGTGCAACGATACCAGAGGGAGACCTATGTGCATCTACATATATATCTGAGACGTTTTCACGTACGGTGTCCAAGTAGTAGAGCGTTTTATCACCGGGTGTCCCCGAGATCGTATCGGGTGAGAAGTTTTTAGTCCGGTAGATCTTCCGGGCCACTGTTCCGTCAGGTCCTATGGGGATGTTTAGCACGACAGCGGCTCTGAACCCCGCTGAGGATCCTGGCATGTCCCACGTGAGTCTCGTCACTGGCGATAGTGGGCCTTCGCTACCCGTAGACGTGATAAAACTGACTGCCCATTCAAACAGCGAAATGTTTCCGGGTGAGGTTCCCGCGTTTCCACCGAATCCCACGCCCCACTGACCTTCATCAGGGATGGAGTTTGGATTAGATGTACACCAGAGGGCCGTAGCGCCCGCTCCTGCGTCCGTAGGGGATGCAGCCGTACTCATAGGCTTGTGAGTATGTATGTGGACTGGAGAGGGTGTTACGCTCCCGTATGAGCGTTTGCAGTTTTGAATCGTGGTAGATGACTCAGAAGATGTACCTAAAGGCCATAAGCTCACCAACAAGGGCTGATCTACTCCATTCGTCACCAAAACCCCATGAGGTGTAGATGTGTAGGTAGAAGCGGGTTCCGTGATGGTGGGTATGTGTCGATCAGACGCTATGGTGCGTAATAGAACGGCTCCCGCTGCATCATAAGCGTAGTATAAGGTCCCGTCCGCTTCGAATAAGATCTCTTGTCTGGCTCCTCCTGCCAACGCTTGGTGGACGTAGATGCTGTAAACTGCTCCCACACTCGCAAAGGCTCCCATCCCTGCGCTGAGATCAGGATCGAACTTTTCATATCCGATTCTGGTACTCCACCCACTCTCCTCTCGTGTGAGATTCTGGGCGATGCTCGCATTAGATGGATCTTGGGGCTGGAGAGTTTGGATTCCTCCAGCCAAAGGATGGTTGACTTCGGTACCATTCATGGAGATTTCCTGTGCGTTTTTATTGCTGAGAATGTTGATGCCTACGACCTTATTAAAAAAGCGTGTACGCTACCCTCTATAATTAATTATAGAGGGTAGCGTACACGCTTTTTTAATAGTGAGCTATTCATGGGGATTCTCATCAATAATCTGGAGGGTAGAAGGTGCCTTTGAGACACCTCAGAGTTGAAAATAGACTTATGGGGTGAACGTGATCTTAGGATAGGAAGGAGGTCCGTCATTCATCCCGCCCTTCACAATCCTGCGAGGGGGAGCACCCAAGAAACGCTGTTCCATGCCGCGAAAAAGCACCGATGCCTTTTTAGCATAGACACCAGCGAGAGGAGCCGCATCGTGCTTGAGACAAGCCTCTTCCAAAGCTGCATAAGCGATGATCTGACTAAAACCGTCGGGAATCAGCGGTGTGTCCTGATCTTCGAGCATGGGCTCAGGAGAGACCAGACGACGAATCCTAAACTCACTCTGAGCAGATGGGTGAGGATATAGCTGGAAAGTCTGATAAGCGCCATTACCCGCCATATACCGGATAGACTCAGATTCAAACAATTGTGTCTGGAGAGTGGCGACGGATGTATCAGGGGAGAGAGTCACACCACCTGCAGGAGAGATGGTATCGACACCAGCGGATCCCACTGTAGTCTGAACCAAACGTACAGGGGAGTAGATCCCTTCATCGGGACACGTGAAGTAGAAACGCCTGTAAAGGCCTGTAGAATCGTTCAGAGTCTCAGGGGTGATACTTAGTTCCTCTGTGTCTGTAAGAGTCACTGTATACACCCTGGAGAGCCCGGATTCAAGTCCTCCAGCCACACCCACACCATAGACGTTGGGTGATGGAGTTTTTAGGTTGATGACATTCACCATATAGATATTGAGCGTCCTGACCCCCTGACCTGCACCGGGTGTTGCAGTAGACACACCACTCACAGATCGAGGTGCGGGGACTCGAATACTCTGTGAGGGGACAAACGTGGAGGGTGTGCCTAAGAGTTGTACATCGTTTGTATATAGATCTCTCTCAGCTTTTGTGAGATATGTTTGTGGGCGCGCTTGACCATCCGTCAAATCAGATACAGCCATGATTTGCTGAGTATCCGCTGGTAGTGGGATATCTCTCATTTTGATTGTAGCTGTGTACGTGCCTGAGACTGCTTTGCAGAGTGTGGTAAAATGACCGAGGATAGTGGATTCCATCCAAGCGATTCTCATCTTGATTTTATTTCCAGTGGAGTCAGTAAACTCAATCTTAGCACCATCCCACTTAGACCCCGGAGTAATGGCATCAGTGGATACGGAAAAAGACGTACCTGAGAAAGATACAGACCCATTGGTGACTGTGATTGAGTGAGTCTCATCAGTGTAAACGACCGTAGAAGCTTCCTTCTGAGAAAAATCCCAAGGACGATCCGTCAATAGCCGCTTTTGGACGGCATTGATCAGTGAATTCAGTTGCTCGCGATAAGTTTCGTTGTCAGGCTCATAGTCCAAAGCGGTCCCAACGAATGCGCGTAGATCTCCCAAGTTCATGATATGTCTCCAAAAAGAAAAGCGATAGTGATCACACTATCGCTTTTCATTAGATGTTTATAGAGTGGGTGATATCACCCACTCTATAGATGATTAGAAGGACTTGATTACCCAAACAGCGGCGAGATTTGCTGTATCAGCTTCGAGAGCGATACCACAAAGCTTACCAGTGGTCCCACTTGAACCACCCGTTGAAGGAGCCTCAATAGCAGCCTCACCTGCGGTACCAATAGGTCCGATTAGAGGGGAGCCCGCAACCGTAGCAGCAGCAACCGAAGCGGAAGCGCAATAGCCAGCGGTCACGACGCGAACGCGCTGGCCAGCGGTCACAGCGTCCAAAGCAACACCGAAAGCAGCCGCGTTTCCTACGGTAGCCACGCCAGGAGCTTCGATGACGTAAAGAACTCGATCAGCGCCAGCCTGCGATGTGTCAAAAGAGACCCAATCACCGACAGCGATAGTACCGCCTGCAAGGAAGGTTTCGACTTCTTGACGATGTGAAGTAGATCCACTGACGCCCGAATCGAGTACCTGAATAAGTGTAGAAGTAGCCATTATATTTCTCCAAAAAGGAAGTGTTTACAAACTATATACAGAGTGGAAGATGTGGGTGGGTTAAATCACCCACATCTTATGATTCGGCTTATGCCTCAGCGTCGAGCAAAACACCGTGCGAAGCAAGGTGAGAAGTGACAAGTTGCATACGGCAGTAAACGCTGGTGGCGAAGGTCTCGGAACCGGGGTTCTTCTCCAAGTCGCCTACAGCGAAGTACGCATCCGAATCCGTGTATAGTGCGAAACTATCGCTGGAAAGCGCGTATGCGGAGATAGCCTTAGCAGGAGTAGCACCAGTGAAGCCCAAGTTGGGTTCAATGTAGATCTTAGCGCCGCGCCACGTAGCGACCATCTCGCTGGAAAGACCCTTGTAACCTTCGACACTCACGTACTGAACAGCATTCTGGACAAGTGCCAGGAATGCATTGTAGCAGTTGAGTGACATGAAGATCATGTCAGGAGCCTTGCCTGAGGGCGAGTTTACCATAGCGGAGTTCATAAGACCGTCAAGGTGAGCCAAAGTAAGGGTACCACCTGCATCTTCGATGGGGTTATACCAACCATCAGCCTGGAAAGTGCTCTTAGAGAGACCACCAACGGTATTTACCTGCGAAGCCTGAGCAACGCCTTCCAACCAACCGGTAGCGACCACTGCCGAAGCCGATGTGCCCATACCGTTTAGAGTTTGAAGATCGGTAAGAATGGCAGAGGTGCCCTTGAAGATCTGCAACGAGACTTGCTTTTTCATGTCCAACATCACGTTTTTCATCTTGGCGTCGAGAATGCTCACCATGGCACGGTCACCACGAGAAGAAAGCTGCTCTGAGCGAGAAAGAACGATAGGAGCGGAAAACTCTGCCCAATCGAAAATACCGCGCTGGAAAGGGTCGGTAATCGCCATGTTCATGGGTTCGAAGCCATTGCTGTACTGCGTGATCGAGGAGTGCGATCCAAGGACTACAGGCTGCTCGATACGTGATCCACCTTGGACCTTGACGAGATTACCCGCACGGTCGATAGCAGTGAAAAGAGGATGTGAGAGAAAGCCGCTGTCGACATACTTATCGCGAAGGATGGGAAGAGTAGTCGATAGAACTGAACGGGGAGGTGCCATGTGTATCTCCATTGAGATAAAAAGTTAAAATCTACTGAACTTTTATTGGCGTGTTCTCGAACTGAGAGTGCTCTAACGTACATATGTGTGTTGGGCGTGTTCCTAATGGAGTGCCACTAACTAAGGTAGGTAAATCTCCTAAAAAGAAATCTATCTATCCCTAAAGGAATATCAACCCTTTATAATATCAAGTACTTAGTGATACCCCCTAAAGAAAAGACCCTATGATGGTTGGTCATAGGGTCTTCATGTTTGAATGTGTTTATGTTTTTAGCTTTCGGAGATACTCCGAGCATGAGCCAAGATCTCGTCTAAGGTCATTTTCGACGGATGTTTAGCGGCCTTAACGGCGGTAGCAGGACGACGAGGAGCGGTCGTTTTCATAGCGGCGGCTTTTCTCGCATTCGTTTGAGCCGACGTTTTTACCTGACCTTGGGCGATCTGAGCTTGCAGGACTTTTCCTTTCACAGCCCAGTAAGCATGTTCCAAGGTCATATTTTCGTTGGCTTCCAAAAGGTCTTGGACACCACTCTTAATCTGAGGATCGCTGAGTAAGTCCGTGTTTTCACTAATGAAAGATTCATAAGCCTCTTGCTGAGAAGCTTCACCCTCAGCACGTTTTTCAGCCTCAGCAGCAGCTTGGAGAGGTCCTAAAACCTCGGCCAGTTTTGCTTTTACTTGGGCATCGATCCGGGCTTGGATAGTGGATTCATCGAAGGGGTCATAATCGGGTAGCTCAGCCGCATCAGCTTTTAGGGCGTCTCTTTGAGCGATGATTGCTTCTCTCTCAGCAGCGAGAGCGCGCTTTTGATTGGCAACTTCTTGTGTCTTTTTTGTGTAATCGCCCTGCATCTTCTTCAT
>TARA_R110000823_G_scaffold100604_6_pt1 | contig 10837 bp, 19 predicted proteins | sample TARA_R110000823 | Tara Oceans TARA_R110000823 (sample SAMEA4397722) | marine metagenome | biome: Polar Biome; feature: [DCM] deep chlorophyll maximum layer (ENVO:01000326); material: water (ENVO:00002006), including particulate matter (ENVO:01000060) such as... | depth 20 m | reverse complement strand
TTTCACGTTCAGTGCGTTCGGTAGCGAGACTGCCTAAATGGGTGTGTTAGCGATTAGCGGCGCGGGGTTGTATGGGGTTGGCGCTGACCCTTCTATCTTGTCGGCTGAAGGGTTGACTGCGTTTCCGGTGGCGGCAAGGGGTTTGTTTGCGGGTGGCGACACAACAGGCAACGTCAACACTATTGACTATGTTGAAATAGCGACAACAGGTAATGCGACAGACTTTGGTGATTTGACTTTTTCTAGGTCAAACCTTGCTGCATGTTCGTCATCCACCCGTGGATTGTTTGGTGGAGGATTCACGAACGCAAACTCAAATGTTATTGACTATGTAACAATTTTAACTCTTGGCAATGCAACGGACTTTGGTGACTTGACTGCCAGAAGGTATCTTGCTGCCTGTTCCTCATCAACTGTGGGGATTTTTGGTGGTGGTTATATAAATGCAAACTCTTCTTTTATTGACTCTGTGACTATTGCCACCACGGGTAACGCCGTGACTTTTGGCAATTTAACTGTTGTTCGATTTGGCCTTGGGGGTTGCTCTTCACCTACTCGCGGTCTATTTACTGGTGGCGCTCAAATTGGTGGGACAAATCAAAATGTTATTGACTACATAACAATAGCCAGTGCTGGTAACGCTATTGATTTTGGTGATTTGACCGCAGCAGGAACCACAAAATCCTGCTCCTCGTCAACTAGAGGCATTAATTTTATTGACAATGGAATTATTGATTATGTGACTATTGCAACTACAGGAAACGCCACAGACTTTGGCGATATGTTACTTGTACGCAATAGTTCGGATGCCTGCTCTTCATCGTCTAGAGGATTAAATGCTGGCGGAAGTACCGGCGGTCCAAGCAGAAGCAATGTTATTGAATATGTTGAAATAGCCACGACCGGAAACGCTGTTGATTTTGGTGATTTAACTGTTGCGCGATTTGGCCCAGCAGCCTGCTCAAACGCCCACGGTGGTTTGGGATGAGCGAACTAGAAACCATCCACACATACGACCTGACCCGCTACGACAACATGATGAGTCGTGTGCAGGAAGTCATGCCGCGTGTCATGGAATCATCCGAGTCTTTCGGGAAGTCATCATCACAACTTAAAACAGTGACCCTTGACATCACTGACCTCACTGATGTGGGTGCAGCCAAACACATCCTTGCCAGTATCAACCGCACACGGCAAGCGTTGAAAGAGTCAGAGATCGCTGTGCGCCGTAAGCGCCTTGACCTCACCCGCAAACAGGCAGCCATTGAGACTGCAACGGGTTTCGATGTTGACGAGATCCTTATTGACATTACCGAACTTGAGTCACAACTTGAGGACACAATGTCGGCGCAGCGTGGGGCTGTTCGCAAACTCGCTTACCTTATTGAACAATACGATTCGATCTGTCAGCGTCTTGGTGTTGATGTTATTACTGAAGCAATGTATGAAGCCGACCAAGGCAAATACCATGTAATGCGAGCGTTTAGTCAAGGGCTGGCGGCAGCTCGCGCCCGTGGTGGCACCATTGATGAGGGCAACTTCATTTACTTCCAAGACCTCGGTGTCAACGGTGCAGCAGCACAACGCGAACTCACCGCTTATTTTGCAGCCGAACAGGACATGCTCAACAAAGGCCAAGTGCCCACCTTTGAGATGCAAGCGAATTGGCTTGAAGCAGTGGGTGAAAAGTTTGCTGGTGAAGTGTCCCGCTATGCAGCCTCGCGTGGGTTTGTTCCTGTTATTCCTGAAGTGTTCGCTCAAGCAGCATTGGAGTCCAAATGATTATTGCAACCTATGTGTTAAACCCTGACGGCACTGTGCCGTGGTTTGTCAATGATGGTGGATATTTTCCTGACACTCGTGAGGGTTCATCACCTCAAGATTGGACGCTGGTGGGTGTTGTTGACCCTGCATCAGGGTTGACGGGTTTCGCTGATGTTGATGCACTCACCGCCTACCTTGTTTCTATTGGTGGAAATGATTGGACTGACATTGATGGTGAGCCTGTTGATGTCCCAGCGCAGGCAGCGCATGTGTGGGGTTTGCTGTAATGGCTATACGGTCGGCAGAAAACATTGGTTTCGGTGGTGTTGGTAAGGCGCGTTCTCTGGTGTACGCGCAAGGGCTAACAGAGTTTCCGGTTGCTGTTGCGGCTAGGGGCTTGTTTGGTGGTGGCAGTACTGGGTCGGCTTCAAATGTTATTGACTACATCCAGATTGCAACAACGGGGAATGCAACAGACTTTGGTGATTTAACTGTTGCTAGATTTGCCTTTAACGCTTGCTCATCTTCCACTCGTGGAATTTTTGGTGGCGGTTTTACAAGCACGCAGGTCAACACCATTGATTACATAACAATTGACTCTGCGGGAAACGCAACAGACTTTGGCGATCTACTAAACTCAACAAGTGGAGTAGGTGCATGTTCGTCTTCCACTCGTGGATTGTTTGGTGGAGGATTCACAACTACCAACGTCAATGTAATTTCTTTCATAACCATTGCCACGGCAGGAAACGCTACTGACTTTGGAGATTTGACTACATCACGGCGTTCATTGGCAAGTTGTTCGTCTTCCACTCGTGGATTGTTTGGTGGAGGATTCACAACTGTTGCCGTAAACATTATAGATTACGTCACTATCGCCACGACCGGCAACGCAACAGACTTTGGAGATTTGACTACTGCAAGATATAACCTTTCTGGCTGCTCATCTTCCACTCGTGGAATTTTTGCTGGCGGTAATGGCCCATCAAATGTCATTGACTATGTAACCATTGCGACAACTGGTAACGCAACTGATTTTGGGGATTTAACTAACAGTCCCGAACAGGTAAGTGCCTGTGCATCAAACACTCGTGGTGTTTTTGGTGGTGGTTGGGCACCCGATCCCACTTTAACCAACACCATTGGGTTTGTTGAAATAGAAACCTTAGGCAATGCAACAGACTTTGGTGATCTAACTATTGCTCGACGTGGCTTGGCAGCCTGCTCCAACGCTCACGGTGGTCTGGGATGAAGCAACCTTGTCTTGGGTTGAAGCAGCAAGCATTTAACTGATTAACCAATCCACAGGGCATCTTGTGGGTAGGTTTCTAAATACCCACATGTCGCATATGTTGGACATTAACCCCGTTAATGTGCAGTATAAGACGCATACGGATGGTTATGTGCAAAAGCATTCGTACGTAAAACCGTACGTATGTGTTCGTTTACACGACCTATTATGTAATACATGTAACACACGATTGAAAGGCTAACACATGGCACGGAGATACTATTCAAGCATCGCAGCACAAACAACACTGAGTGCTGGTGTTGACAGTACCACTGCAACCATACCTGTAACAGCAGTGTCAGGTTGGCCTTCATCATTCCCATACACTCTCCTGATTGATAAGGACACAGTGAATGAGGAGATTGTTACTGTCACTGGACGCACAGGAACCACCCTCACGGTAACTCGTGGTGTTGACGGGTCATCCGGTATTGCCCATAGTGCTGGCGCTAACGTGCAGCATGGCGTGTCTGCTAGAGATTTTGATGAAACAAACACTTTCATTAATGGCACTGGTGTTGTTACTTCAGCAATGATTGCTGACGGTGCTATTGTTGACGCTGACGTTAACGCTACCGCTGCGATAGCGCAGTCTAAAGTTGCAACACTGGTCACTGATCTTGCAGCCAAGTTCCCACTGCTCGTTGCAACGAATGAAGAAACAGGATCGTACACTTTAGTCCTTGGTGACGCGCAAGGTGTAGTGGAAATGAATGTTGCTACAGCAAACACTCTCACCATCCCACCTAACAGTAGCGTTGCGTACCCTATTGGTACATCTATCCTTGTGGTACAAACGGGTGCAGGTCAAACAACTATTACTGCCGGTGCTGGGGTTACTATCAACTCGTATCTTGGTCTAAAGATCATTGGTCAGTGGGCTGGTTGTACTCTTATTAAACGTGCGACAGATACGTGGGTTGCTGTTGGTGGTTTGGTCGCATGATCCCTACGTTTGCTGCCGCTTTTGGTTCAACACCTTTATACAACGATGCCACAGGTGGAACAATAACAACTTTTAGTAGTGGTGGTAAAAACTATAAGCGTCACACTTTTACGGGTTCTGGTTCTAAGACCTTAACTGTTGTCAGAAGCCCCAACCTTTTTACTCTTATGGTTCTTGGTGCGGGTGGTGGAGGATCTGCCGGTTACGTTGCAAGTATCGGTGTTAGCGGTGCAACAGGCGGTGGGGGTGGTGCTTTTGAAGACACGGTAACTCTTGCTGTTGGTGCAAACACTGGAAGTGTTGGTGCAGGTGGCAGCGGTGGTGCCTACTCAGCCAACGGTGGTACTCCGGGTGGGTCAACAACGTTTGCAAGCAAAACTGGAGGCGGTGGAGCAGGTGGAAGTACTGAGTATTCCGGTGGTGGTTCACCCGGTTCAGGTGACGGGCCAACAGGCACGGGTGGCGTTGGGCAGAGTGTTACACAGTCACCTCCTTATAGTTTTCCGGGAACTTTCCCCGGTCAAACGCTTCGAGACGCATACAGCCTAGGCACTGCCGGTAACGGTGGCGGTGGTGGAACCCAAGACGGTCCCGGTGGTGGCGCAACAGGTTCAACTGGAGCAATAGTTATTACATATGAGGTGGCTTAAACATGGCTCTAGACTATACCGAACCAGTAGTAGAAAACCTAGGCTACGGCTTCCAAGCATCACAAGGGCAAGGATCATACTCACCCGACTCCCTAGCATGGGACTGTAGCGTCGGTGGATTCAACTTCCTGTACGCAACAAGCGAACAAGACCCCATCATTCGTGAGACAGGTAAGTTCCGCAGGGAACGTATTGATACGGAACGTAACCCCGGTGAACAGTCACTTGACTCTGGTATGTGGATCAGGTCGCAAGCCTCATGGCATTACGGTGCAGGACTGTCTAGTGCTGAACCTCTTGAGGTTGCAGCGGATGAAGCATCATTCAGGTTTTATAAGTCTGGTGGTGTTGACCCGTGGACACCGGGAGAATTACAGTTGTTGCATGATGTTGAAGAAAAGTATGCTTCCGCTGGTGCACTTCAACATGTTCTTGGGGTTAGCACTGGCGTGCTTCACGCATCTGATGACGTATTAACGTACATTCCTACCACTGGTTCCAACGTTACTGTAACGTGGGGTGGGACAGGTAACATCAACTCGCTTACCACTACAGGTCAGTACTGGTTGGCTAGTAATGCCGCTGATGGTATTTACCGTGGTGACTTACCGTCTGGTTCTGGAACTTTAATCTACGATAAGGATGCTGGAACTGTAACATCTTCAGTTGTACGTTTCGTTAAGTCTCGTGTCATGTACGCTGAAAACAATAAGATCTTTGAGATAACTGATCTTACCCCAGTAAGTCATTCACTACCCACTGAACTGTTTACACACCCTAACAGTGGATGGGTGTGGTCTGACTTTGCTGAAGGACCATCGGCAATCTACGCTTCAGGTTACTCCAACGAAGAGTCAGTGATTTACAAGATTGATGCGGTAGCCAGCACCACCACCGTCACCTTATCGGTGCCTATTACGGTGGCAGAAATGCCTCGTGGTGAACAAGTACTCAGCATGTACTCGTACGTTGGTTCTTTCCTTATCGTTGGTACCAGTAAGGGTTGCCGTGTAGCAGCCATTCAAGACAACGGTTCACTCGTTATGGGTCCGTTACTTTTCACTGACGTTATTGTTGATGATGCCGTGGCATCCGACAGGTTTGTGTATGTCACTGTTCGTGACAAGGGTGAGGTTGGTAACAACGTGCAACGTGCCGGTTTGTACCGCATTGATCTTGGTCAAACACTAGGCGGTAACGGTTCGTTACAGTTCGCTTACGCTGCCGACCTTGTTGCACCTTCCGGTGTCACTGGTTCGGCACACAGTGTCACTGTTGCCGGTGACTACCTGTGGTTTAGTGTTAACGGTGAAGGTGTGTACCGTGAAATGGATACGTTCTTGCCTTCTGGTTGGATACAGACTGGTCGTATCCGTTTAGGTATCATGGAGAACAAGTCGTGGCGTGACCTTCGAGTTATCGGTACCAACAATCTTCAAGGAACCATTACTGGTCATGCTTCTGTTACTGGTTCCGGTAACCCTTCTACTTGGGATACTGTGATTGTTGTTAACAATGAGGTTAATGATTCTAGTGGTAAGTTGAATGCGTCAGCACCCAACCCTGCACCTGACTTGTACATTGCTTTCCATTTGCAAAGCGACGCTGAGTGTGCCTGTTCATCAAGACTAATCGGTTACCAGTTGCGTGCCGTACCGTCACCTCGACGTAACGAGTTGATTCAATTACCGTTGCGTATGTTTGATTTCGAGAAGGACCGTCAAGGTTCTTCTTATGGCAGGTCTAATGGTGCTTACGACAGGTTTGCTGCACTAAAAACTATGGAAGCGAACGGTGGCACTGTTGCTTTCACTGACCACACTACTGGTGAGCAACTTGAAGTGTACATTGAGTCTGTTACATGGAAGAAAAACTTAGCCCCATCGCGGGGTGACCGCAAGAATGCTGGCGGTATCCTAACGTTACTGTTACGGAGTGTGTGATGTCTCCTGTTGAAACTGCTGGTCTTGTTCTCACTTGTTTAACGATTGTGGGTGTACTGTTGGGTAGTCTTGGTTGGTGGATTAACCAGAAGATTAAGGAAGCAACCTACCAGATTCAACCTAACAGTAATGGCGGCAGATCGTTGGCTGATTTGCACACCAAGTTTGATGCCATGGCGGATGATGTAAAACTTTTGAAGAAAGCAGTTGTACAACTCGAAGATGATATGGAGGAAATGCGTGAACTCTAACACTTGGAAAGACTTGATGTCTTTCATTAACGACAACCCTGTCGGTGTCGCTGCAAAGATTTTCTTTGCCACAGCAATTACTTATGTGGTGGATAACATTGCTGACTTTGGGTTACCCACGGTCCTTGTTGTTGCCATACCTCCAGCACTTGTTGTGTTGATAGACTACTTGAACAAGGAGAATGCTAGGTTTGGGAAAGGAAGCAATGACTAAGACTATTAAGGGTTGGGATGTTATTCCCACCATGTCGGATAGGCGACTGAAGTTGTTTATGGTGCCGGGAACGAAACGTCACATGCGTTTGCGTAGGGATGTTGGCCCGTATCTTGTTGCTTTCATTGCAGAGTATCATAGGGTTATTCAACCTATTGATGTGGGTACTTATGATGATTGGGCGTGGACTGCACCCCGTAAGGGACGGGCATCCTCATCCATCAGCGACCATTGCGGTGGTGTTGCCGTGGATCTTAACGCCACTAAGGAAGGCTCCCAGTCACGGTCGAACGTGTGGTGGAAGAAGCACCCAGTCAAGGCTCTTCGCATGAAGCGTCTCCTTCGGCAGTACAAACTCCTTGAATGGGGTGGCAACTACAAGAATTTCTATGACCCCATGCACCTAGTTATCAAGACTCCTAACATTGCTTTGGTTAAGCGTGAGATGAAACGCCTAGGTATCACTTCAACAGGCCGTATACGGGGCAAATAACCCCCCACTACAGCCCGAACAATCTCAAGTATTTAGTAAGTGAGGCGCGTACCTAGACAGGATCTCAACAGCAAAAGAGATCTTGTCTGGGATGCGTTGTCCCGCTGGTTGTGCAGTACCCCATAGTTCTAAGTTTTCAATACGGTTATCTGCTTTGTTGCCATTAATGTGATGCACATTTTCTTTAGGATCAAGGTTTCTTCCAAGAAATTGTATCATTACATACCGATGTTCGGAAATCCATTTACCATTAACTTTTATTAATACATACCCATCTTTTTGTGGTGACTTTGTGCCATCGGAAACACCATAATTATGTACCGATCCTGCTAATGATACTTCCCTGCGAAAAGCCGAATCTTTCCAGCAACAATCACAATATTTATTCTTGTGGAATACTGCGTTAGAACAGTCATCACGAGAACACATCTTAAAGTCCATCAATTCGCCCTCCTAGCGACCTAAAAACCATGCACTACAACCCCTTAAACGGGGCATTAGAGCCACGTAGAGACGTTAACCCCCCTGTCCCGGTACTTCGGGGTGGGGGGGTTCTTTTTTTATGCCTTGTAAGGCAAAAGGAATCTCTTCAACAAGGACATCTTGCTCCCAAGCACCAGCCCAAGCATCTGCATCATAGATGGGGCTTGATGGCCAAGAAAGCCTACGCATTAGGATCACATGGTCCTCCATCCTTTGCATGATTGCTGCCCTTAAATAGGGGCCGAAGTCTAAGAGATCTTCTTCTCCATGCCAAACAACTTTCAGTAAACTTTTGTACTTTGTCCTATATTTTTTGTGAAGAAACTCCCTGCGGTCCATAACATCGGGCATGTGAATGGCATTTAATGTTGAGTTGCATTCCACGCAGGCAGGTACCGTTGGAACCCTAAGCCTATCGGCTTCCCCAGTAAAACCCCTTGGAAGAAGATGATCTTTAGTATCTGCTATCTCCCCACAATACACACAGTAGCCGTCGGGATAATCAGGATAAATATATTTTATGGTGAGCATTTATTTAATACCTTCCTAGAGGTGGACTCTGGGTGCGGGGGGGGGTTTTTTCGTGTCTTAAAATGGATGATAGTAACCACGTAAATCATAACCCTAACGTAAGAATTACATGCTGGCAAGGCCAACGAACCCAATCCTGAATTGCTTGTGAGCATTCCTTACAGATTAATGGACCAACCTTTGGATCATGTTCCGTATGTGTCACAGCATTACCCGGAACAAAGTTGTAGTTTTCGTCCCATGTTCCAGAAACATTGACACTCATAATTAAAACTCCCTTACTGTTCGGGTGTTCGCTTGTTGCTCACACCCTCACCGGAGCCGAATAAAGAAACGCCCCCCTACCCCCCACGATTAAATCTCGTAGTAGGGTAGGAGAAACATTCCATTCGGCTCTGGTTTTTCACCGTCACGTCATTGAAGTTTCCGCCCCACGGTTTCCCGCCTGACAACCATAGCACACACACTTCCCAAGTAACACTTGACACACCATCGGCGTGTTGCCTTGACAGGCACCCCGTTGATGACTAGGTTTCACTACATGGAAAAGCAACTAACAATAACGGAAGTCCCGGTAGATCTATCCGATCTGCCGTACTTGTCGTACTCTTCCTTCACCATGTTCGTTGAGTGTGGAGAAAAGTATCGGCTCAAGAAAATAGTGGGTGTTGATTACAGTGACGCTGCTTGGTACTTTACAGGTGGTTCCGCTGTTCACGCTGGCTCCGAAGCGATTGACTGGATGCTTCTCAAGGACAAAGAGGAGGCACAGGCATGAGTGCTCACGAACCAGATGATCGGGTTTGGGATAAAGAAAGCGTAAAACTGCTTATGGCATTTATGCAGTATAAGTGGGATCAAGAAAGAGCAACGTGGGGTGACCAAGCATGAGCGCAAGAGCATACGATGCAGGTCTAGCAGAGTTCCACAGGTACTTCGACGAGGACGTAGCGTCCAAGCCTGAAGGTACGATGTTCCGTGCTGGAGGAAAAGTATCCAAGAAGTACCCGAACAAAGAGGACGGGTCATGGTGGAAAGCCAAGGGTCCAGAGTTCATTCACAACTGGTACAACTTCAGGATGACCAACCCGCACCTAGACATCTGGCATACCCCCGATGGTATACCAGCCATCGAACTCAAGGTGTCGGTACAGATCCCCGGAGATGTGATCCTTAAAGGATACATCGACAGGGTGATGGTTGATACCAACACTGGTAAGACAATTATCATCGACCTCAAGGCAGGTCAACCACCTAAGAGTGGGTTGCAACTAGCCATCTATCGGTTAGCGATGCTAGAACAATACGGAGAAGCACCAGAGTATGGGTCGTATTGGATGGCACGCAAAGGGGTGCTGGACACCATCTATCAACTGGATGACTACTCACCCAAGATGGTATCACGCTGGTTGCGTGATGCGAAGAAGTCAATCGACCAGAATATTTTTATTCCCAACACGAACAATTGGTGCGACTACTGTGAAGTGAAAGACATGTGCTACACTCGTGGAAATAAACAATTCGCACCAGACTTTGATGCGGACCTAACCGAAGGGGCAACACAATGAATACAGAACCACGTCATAAGTTGACGGTTAAAGTAGTTGACAGTTTGAGAACCATTCAAGGTTACTCGATAGAGGAATACCGGGAGGCACGTCAAGAACTTATTGATGATCTTGCCGGTGACCTTGAAGCAATCCAACTGGCTAAAGCCGTTGGTAATGCTGCACCGTTGGCACCTTTCCATGAGGCTGCACCTGCTGCACCCGTAGCGGTAGCACCTGCACCAACACAAGGGTTTGATGCTAACCCGTTCGCTTCAGCAACAGTACCTAACTGTGCTCACGGTCCAATGACTCCGCGCAGTGGTGTCAGTGCGAAGGGTCCATGGAAAGCATGGATGTGTCCGACTGCTAAGGGAACACCGGGTCAATGTGCTGCTGCCTTCCTTAACCGTGGCACACCAGAGTTCAACAACTTCCCAGCCTAACCTCCTTCTAGGCTGGTACCCCTCCTGAGTATGAGGGCGTGTAAACTGCTCGCTCTAATCCTGAAGGAGGACACATGAGATCTTTAGACAAAGCAATACACAACGTTAAACGTGGAGGCATGGCCATCCCCATGCCGTTCAAGTCATGGTCAGACAGGTCAATCTCCATCCGTAGAGGTGAAGTGTCAATGATCGCTGGACCACCGGGGTCAGGTAAGTCCACCCTCGCCTTAGCCATAGCCCTACGCTCAGGCGTACCAACGCTTTATACGAGTGCG
>TARA_R110000823_G_scaffold119998_19_pt1 | contig 10852 bp, 9 predicted proteins | sample TARA_R110000823 | Tara Oceans TARA_R110000823 (sample SAMEA4397722) | marine metagenome | biome: Polar Biome; feature: [DCM] deep chlorophyll maximum layer (ENVO:01000326); material: water (ENVO:00002006), including particulate matter (ENVO:01000060) such as... | depth 20 m | reverse complement strand
CCCGCTGGCGACTGTCCAGAGCGCGAAACAGGGTATCAACAGCACAAACACCAGCAGCAGGAACTGGCGCAGATGATTTACCTCAGGCATCGGCGTGTTCCGTGCGCACTGCCAGGTAGCGCAGGTACAGCATGAAGAAAATCAACACATCCAGCATGATCAGCGTGGGCCACAGATAAAGGTGTATCCAGCCGAAAATATCCATGTCCCAGTTGCCGAGGTAGAAGAGGCTGATGATGCGCACGATATTGAGCACCTGTATCGCCAGGAACCCGAGCAAAATGGCCGCGACCCGTTGTCGCCAGGTGGCGGGGAAGGCGAGCACCGCGGCGATCAGCACAATGGTCGCCTCGACCCCGTTGCAGCCCGCCTCGATCGACACGGCAAATCCGGTATCATTGAATTGGAGTATCTTGCCGAATGCCACCACGGAGCTGTCGAAGGGGGTGATGAGGGCGGCGCTGATCTGCGCCAGCAGGCCCGTGAATGGCACAATCACATGCTTCTGCACCGGCATCAGCATCTCGAGGGAGAACAGTGCCAGTAGCACGAGTATGAAAACAGTGAAAAAGCGTGTCACGCATACCTCCCTGACCGGCGCGGCAGGTATTCTAGCGCGCGGCGTGCCACGCAGCCATAGCGCACTTACGAGCCACCTGAAATCCGGCTCAGGTCGGTATCTGTCAGCCGATCGTAGGTATAGGCGCTGAGAATGAAAATATAGGGATACGCGCTGCTGTGGATATAGTGCCGGTTCGCGTGCTTGAAAAGCGACAGTGTGGCCTCGCCCGCGAGCCCTGTGACGGTGAGTATCCAATCGGCCTCCGCGGAGGACAGCTCGCGCTGCTCATCAGCACCCGCTACACCCTCAATTCGCAGGTTGCGCAGCGCATCCAACAGTGCCTGTAGCTCGCGCGGATCAGGCTTTTTTCCTGTGCCCGCGATCCACTCGCCGCCTGTGTAGCGCAGGCTGTAGCCATCCGCGATTATGGCGAGCGGCGAACGCACGCGCAGCAAATCGTTGTCCAGCCATGCGCCGCTGGTCACCGGCGCCTCGTGATTGCTGAACGCGATACTGAAAATGGCCGCGTGGTCGGCATTTCGCGCATGTACCTTGCGAAATCCCGGCGATGTACCGAGGTACACGGCGCCAAGCAGCTCGTCATCAGCGATGAATTCAATGCGTCGCTGGAACCGGTACTCCGCGACCTGGAAGCGCTGTCGTGCAGCGGGCGTGTCTGCTACCGGCCACAATCCGTCGCTGTTCAATGCATCCAGTAGCGCCGCAACGCGACCCGTGGCTGCCGGCAGTGCATCCAGTTCCGGTAACAGCCATTGCTCGCCCATGCGCTCGAGCAGCACCTCGTTGTCCAGGTGGTCACTGATGCGGATTTCCTCCACTGCGGCGATATCCAGCTCAAGCAGGCTTTGCGGGCGGTCCGGGTCGCCGGGCGCACGCTGCTGCTGCAATAGCGCGATGGTGATAAGGCACTGAACCAGCAGCGCCAGCAGCAGTATGGCGATACCGCGGCTCATGCCTGCAGGGCTCTGGCGTAGTGGCGTCGGCGCACGAAGCGGTAGCCACTGGCGCACAAGGCCAGCAGTAGCAGCCAAAGCAGTGAGAGGCCGTAGTTCAGATACTCAAGTGCCCGCTGTGCACTGTTGTCCATCGGCGGCAGGGTACGGTTGAAGTGGCCACGCGAGCGAATTCCCAGCAGCTGTTCATCCTGTAGCGACCAGTCGAGGGTATTACCGAACAGCTCAAGTGGCCCGAGGTACTGGGTGCCCGAGGCGGTGACGATGCTGCTCAGCACCTGGTCGTCCATGAAATCATTGGAGGCAAACAGAATGATGCGCGCGGACTCTGGCGAACGCCGCAGCGGGGCGCCGCGCGCAGTGGCGCTCCCGGTGTCACTCTCGGTCACTGTCGCCGGCGCTTCGTCGCGCCCGGCGAAGTAGGAATCGAATCGACCCTGCATCAGCATGCCGACGGTATGCATGCCCCGTTCAGCCTGATCGTCGGCGAAGCCCGCGCGGCCCGAGGCGTCAAGTTCAGGCATGATATCCGGGCTGTCGCTGAGCCATGCGTTGGCGGAGCTTCGCAGTAGCGGGCTACTGCGCCGGCCGGTCTCTGTCGCCACCGACACTGGAGATGCCCAGGCCATCGTGAGGTGGCGCATTCCGGTGGTGACAGGATGCTCCTGCGACAATCCGGGCGGACGGATATCCAGAAAATAGGGGTAATCAAGCATGCGCACATCGCGAAACTCGTAGTCGCCGGAGCGACGCACCACCGGAGCCGGGAAGACGGTGTGCTGCGTATCGAGTACCAGGGTCTCTTCGATGCGCAAGCCGTGATGCGCAAGCCAGGGGTCCAGGCCGCTGACCCAGTCCTGAAGATACAGTCGCCCGTCGCTGAGTTCTGCCGTGTAGGGTGAGGTTGCAAGGATTACGGTGCCGCCACGCATCAGGAACTGGTCGATTGCGTAGATCGACGGCTCGTCCAGGGCCTGCGGTGCGATAACCGCGAGAATGTCGGCCTCGGGGCTCACGGCACCGTCTTTGAGGTCTTCCAGCAGAATGTTGTAGTCGGCGCCGATGGTTCTCTCGAGGTGGCTGAATTGCGGCGCGCTCCGGTTCAGCTCCGGGGCCTGCCGCGACGCCGGGGGCAGCGACAGCGCGACCGTGCGCGTGAAGTTGCGGGTGAAGCGTTTCAGACCGGTATCCAGAAGCAGGCGAAAACTCTCGGGATCGAAATCTTCGGTAGGCAGGTGCACAACCTGTTGGGTGTCTGCCAGGGTCATGTAGAAATAAAACGCCGGGCTGTCATCCAGCGCCGCCAGCATGGGGCGGAAACCCCATTCTTCGGCAATATGGCGCGCCACGCGCCCGTCCTGGGCCTCCGGATCGATGAAACGCACACTGAATTTGCCGTCCGAGTTCGACACGGCGCGCTGCAGCAGCGGCTCGATTGCGGCGCGGTATTCACGCAGCTGGGCAGGCAGACGCGCGCCGGGAGACACATAGGCAATAAATTCCACCGGCTCGTCGAGGCCATCGAAAAGATTGCCACCTGAGCGGTAGTCCGAAAAAACTTTCCTGATCGCGTGGGTGATCGCGTACTCGGGATTGCGCAGCAATACCTCTGCTGGCTGGTGAGCGGCGGTGCGTACTTCGATGAGGTCGGAAAAGCCGAGCGTCTGGTGTTCGCTCCCGTAACGCACCAGCAGGTTGAAGTAGGCGTTGACCAGTGCGGTCTGGTGTCGGTCTGCTACCTGGATGGGCGTTGCACGAATGCCATAGCGTTTGTTGGCCTCCTGTTCCAGGGCCGGTTGCTCTCCCGGGTCGATAAATTCCACTTGCACTCTACCCTTGCCAGCCACTGCGTATTCGCGCAACAGGTCGCGCAGCTGCGGTACCAGCGGCGCCAGTGCCGGGTGGGTTCTGGCACTGAAGTAGGCGCGAATCAAGAGCGGCTCTTCCAATGCATCCAGCACGGAGAGCGTGGGGTCGGATATGGAGTAGAGCCGCCCCTGCGTGGTGTCGAACCTGAGTGCCGACACCTGGCTCAACCAGATATTCGCCACTACCAGGTTGGCCAGCAGCAGCAGTGTGAACGCGCGGCTTTGACGGTGGCGCGCACTGGCGCGCCCCGGCGCCCAGCGATTGCGCTGCAGACTCTGTGCATTGAGGGCGAGGAATCCCGCGATCAGACTCACATAGTAAAAGAGGTCGCGGACATCGAGTACGCCCCGGGCGATGCTGTCGAAGCGTGCACCGCTGCCGAGCTGGCGCAGTAAGTTGCCGCTGCCCTCCTCAAAAAACGCGGTGAAAGCCGGACTGCCCAGAATATACAATAGTCCGCATAGGGATACCGTGCCGATCAGGCTGACAATAGGGTTGTCGGTACGCGCCGAGACGAACAGCCCTATGGCGAGATAGGCGGCCCCCAATAGTACCGTTGCAAGGTATCCCGCCAGCGCAGGGCCGATATCCAGATCGGCGATCAGGTACACCGTTATCGGTAGCGGCGCGGTGCTGAGTACCGCAAGTACCAGAAGCGCCAGGCAGGCGAGAAATTTTCCAATCACGAAGCGCCAGACGCCCGCTGGCTGCGTGAGCACGTGCTCCAGTGTGCCGTTGCGGCGTTCTTCGCTCCACATGCGCATGCTGAGCGCCGCACACAGGAAAATCAGCAGAACCGGCATCCACTCGAACAACGGTCTTATATCGGCAATGTTGCGTGCGAAGAAAGACTCTACCCAGAAAAAAATAAACAGCGTAGTGGCCGCGAATGCCGCGAGGAAAAGCCAGGCCACGGGGGAGGAAAAAAACAGCCTGATTTCCTTCTGCGCGATGCGGCGTACTGCGGAATCAGTCGCCATCGGGATTTACCCCGCGAAACAGGCTGCCGAGGTCGCGTTTGGCGTTGGTCAGCGAGTACAGTTGAGCACCGGCATTCGCGACGCAGCGGGCAACCTCGCTGGCAGCGTCGTCGGCCTGTGCGTCGTGCTGCAGTTCCAGGCGGAACAGCCAGTTACCGGCGCTGTCGGCTGATTGTTGCACCGCGGCGATCTGCGGCAGTGCCATGAAGGCTCTCTCCAGGGTCGCCGCCATCGCGTCGGTGCGCAGTAGCAGCGCGTGGGGCGCGTTGAGATTCACCAGTCGCTCGTCCACCGCCAGCCGCCCGTTGTGCAGCACCAGCACGCGATCACAGATGGCGTCCACCTCCTGCAGAATATGGGTCGAAAGAATGACTGTTGCCCGTCGTGCCAGGCGGCGAATGAGTTCGCGCATATGCTCCGTTTGCGCCGGGTCCAGGCCGTTGGTGGGTTCATCCAGAATCAGCAGTTGCGGCCTGGCGAGAATCGCCTGCGCCACTCCCACACGCTGGCGCATGCCGCGTGAGAGGGCGCCAATCCGGTCCAGTGCCCGGGCGCTGAGATCGGTGGCCCTGAGGGCCGCGCGCACGCTGTCCATGCGTGTGTGCTTGCCGATGCCGCGAATGGTTGCAGCGTATTCGAGGTAGTCGGCCACCATCATGTCGGGATAGATCGGGAGGTTTTCCGGCAGGTAGCCTAGCTGCCGTTGCAGGCGCTGTGGCTGCTGTGCGATATCGAGGCCGTCCAGGATCACCTGGCCCCTGTCGGGCTCCAGGCAGCCACTCAGCATGCGCATGATGGTGGTTTTCCCTGCACCGTTGTGGCCGAGCAGCCCGACGATTTCGTTGTCAGCGATGTGAAAGGACACATCCTGTACCGCGGGCGTGTCGCCGTAGTGGCGCGTGAGTGACCGCGCTTCGATCATTCCCGGATCACGCTGTGCATCGCCGCATCAGGCATTGGTGCGAAGCGTCCTCCCCAGGCGCCTGCTGGCAGGTTCACTACAGGAACACCAGCTTGAGGATAAATGCGATGAGTACAATGTTGAGCACCGTGCGAATCAGGCCTTCTCCTCGCGTAATACTGAAATGTGCGCCGAGATAGCCGCCCATGGCGTTGCCAAGAGCCAGCGCCAGACCGACTACCCAGAGTATCTGCACCTGGCTGGCGAACACGAGCAGCGCTGCGATGGTGTAGCTGGCCACGATGAACACCTTGTGCATGTTGGTGCGCACCAGGTCCAGCCCCATGACCCGGTTCAGTATCGGCATGAGAATGAAGCCCACGCCAAGCTGTATGAAGCCACCCCAGAATCCCGCGCCCACCATCAGCAGGTGGCCCTGCCAGAGCTGTCGCTGCGAGGGTGTAACCGGCGTGTCTTGTGGTCGCGCGCCGCGGTCGAAGTGCATGAGCAGCATGACAGCCAGCATAATGACCGCCAACGCACGGTCAAACCATTCCCCTTCCAGCCTCACGCCGAGCATCGCGCCCGCCACGGCGCCCGGAATCGCACAGGCCGCGAGACTCAGGCTGAGACGAAAATCCTGAAAGCCGCGCCGGGCAAAGGTAGCTATGGCGGTAAAATTCTGTGCCAGTATCGCGATGCGGTTGGTGCCATTGGCCACCGGACCGGGCAGCCCCATAAACACCATGACCGGCACTGTGAGCAGAGAGCCGCCGCCGGCCATGACATTCATGAACCCCCCGACAACGCCAACCGTGACCAGCAGGCCTGCCTGCCACAGTTCGAGGGTCACCTCAGACGCTCGTCCAGGGTTCACGCATGGTGACAAATTCCTCGGCGCTGGTCGGGTGGATGCCGATGGTACTGTCGAATACCTGTTTGGTGGCGCCCGCGCGCATGGCGATGGCAATGCCCTGGATGATCTCGCCGGCATCCGGGCCCACCATGTGCACGCCTACCACCCGGTCCGTTTCGGTCGCGACGATCATTTTCATGAACGTCTTTTCATCGCGTCCGCTGAGGGTGTGTTTCAAAGGACGGAAGGTGGATTTGAATAGCGTGAGTTCGCCAAACTCGGCATGCGCCTCGTCTTCGGTGAAACCGACTGTGCCGATAGTGGGCTGGCAGAAAACCGCCGTGGGAATGAAATCATAGTCTACGTCGCGTCCCGCGTCGCCGAACTGCGCGCGTGCAAAAGCCATGCCCTCGGCCAGTGCCACCGGAGTCAGTTCCATGCCGCCGATTACATCACCGACGGCGAATATGCTGGGCTCGGAGGTACGGAACTGCTCATCTACCTCGATAGTGCCGCTGGCTGTAGTAGCGACGTCGACGTTTTCCAGCCCCAGGCCCTCGAGGTTCGGTTTGCGCCCGGTGGCGTAGAGTATCGCGTCCGTCACCACTTCGGAGCCGTCCGTCAGGTTGACGATAAGGCCGTCCGAGCCCTCCCTGATCGACTCAATGTTCACCTCAAAGCGCAGATCGACACCGCTTTTGAGAATTTCCTGGGCCATGTGGGCGCGCACATCCGCGTCGAAGCCGCGCAGGAACAGGGGGCCGCGATAGAGCTGCGTTACCCGCGAGCCCAGCCCGTTGAAAATGCCGGCGAACTCGGCGGCAATGTACCCCCCGCCAACAATCACCAGACGTTGCGGGAATTCGGCCAGATCGAATATCTCGTTGGAGGTCAGGGCGTGTTCGCTGCCGGGAAATTCCGGCACATGCGGCCAGCCGCCGGTGGCGATGAGTATCTTCTCGGCAGTGTAGTGTTTGCTGCCAACTGCAACGGTATACGCATTCACGAACTGTCCGCGGCCGTCAATCACCGTGGCATTCACGCCCTCCAGGAGATTGTCATAGATCGCGTTCAGACGCGATATTTCGGATTTTTTGTTGTCGCGCAGGGTGTGCCAGTCGAAAGGGGGCCTCTCGCTATCCCAGCCGAAACCGCGTGCATCGCTGAAGGCCTTGCCGAACTCAGCCGCGTAGACGTACAGCTTCTTCGGTACGCAACCTACATTGACGCACGTACCGCCCATGTAGCGATCTTCGATCACAGCCACACGGGCACCGGCGGCGGCCGCCATGCGGGCAGCGCGCACTCCACCTGAGCCCGCGCCAATGACAATAAGGTCGTAATCAAACTCTTGCATGTTGGAAGTCCGGCGGGAAATCGAGCTACAAGTCTAGCAGTACAGCTTTGGTACACGCCATCCCCGCGGTCTTGTGTGAGCGTTTCAAATGTCTATTATGTAGGCTCCGCAGACACCCGAAGGCGCCGCCGTGCGCAACCAGCCCGAGGAAGCAAGCATGCTGTTCAGTAGTAAACGTCTCCGTCCGGTCCTGTTGCTGCTGGGAGCCGTAGTCTGCAGTAACGTGGCGCTCGCCGACTCACCCCCTGCGTCCGGCGAAGTGGTGCTCAAAGACGGATCGCGCATCCTCGGTACGATCGTGGATGCACGCGATGGTGTAGTGACTGTCGAGACGGATTTTGCGGGCACAATCAGTATCGAACTCGACAAAATCCAGTCGCTGAGCACATCCGGGCCGGCCACCGTGATTCTTGAAGACCAGACCATTGTGGAAAACCAGCCGCTGAAGATCGAAAACCAGCAACTGGCGGTGAACAGCACTGATCCGGCGAAAAACTATTCCATTGAGTCGCTGAGCGTCATTAACCCGGAGCCCTGGGAACTGGGCCGCGGCTATAAATGGTTCGGTGAACTGAGTTTTGCACTCGTCATGGAGCGCGGGAATAGCGAGAGTGATGAACTGGATTACCGGCTCGAATCCACGTGGCGCAGCGTACAGGATCGCTATCGCCTGTTGGCCCGGGGTGAGAATGACGAGGTGAACGGGGAGAAAAGCGCGGACAACTGGCTGTTGCGAGGCAAATGGGACTACTTTCTGGATGATCCCAATTACTGGGGCCTCCTGGCGCAGGTCGAACAAGATGAATTCAGCGACCTGGATTTACGCTGGCTCGCCGGCCCGTTTATCGGCCGTCAATTTTTTGACGAACCGCTGTTCACGCTGGCGGGGGAATTCGGTGTCGCCTATGTCACCGAGGAATACATTGTTGCCGAGGATGATGACTACGGCGCGGCAAACTGGGATATCAACGTCACCAGCGACCTGCTCGGGGGCGACTCGCAGTTGTACGCACACCAGTTCGGCCTGTGGAGCCTCGATGACCCGTCGGATGTGGTGATTGATACCACGCTGGGTCTTGGATTCCCCCTCCTGTTCAACTTTCAGGCGGCCGCGGAAATTCTCTGGGAGTACGATTCCGGCGCGGTGGATGGCGTCGACGAACTCGATCAAACCTATCGGGTACGCATCGGATATAGCTGGTAAGCGCAGCGCAGGGCCGCGCCGCCTGCGCTCTAGCGTGAGCCCCTGATCAAGCTGCGAAACCAGTCGAGTAGGGTTTCGTGCTTGTAATCACGGAATTCTCCGGCGTCCATGAACATGCCGTGATCGCGACACACTTCATACCAGATGTGGGGCTGATCCGGGTCTGAGGCTTTCTCCATATCCTGGCCGCAGCGCGGGCACGCGATGTCGTCAACCGTGTCCCACTGCTTTCCCAGTGCCTTGCTGCCGGTATCCAGAGCATCACCCATCCACTTGCTTTTCAGTATGTCCGCCTCACCATGATCGAACCACAACCCATGGCAGTGTGTGCAACGATCAATGACCAGGTCTCCGCCGTAGCTTATTTCCTGCATGCCATGACCGCACTTGGGGCATTCGATACCGTGTTTATCCGGGCTGTATTCCATCAATGTTCCCCGTCATCCTGAGTGAGTCCAAAGTATAGGTGTTGATTGTCGGCCCACAACGCTTATTCGCGCAAGCGTTGCCAGATCACAGCAAACGCCTTGTGAGATGCCAGTATCATACCCGGCGAAAAACCATGCACAACAGAAATCACCGAGCCAGTTTGAATTGAGCCATCATATTTACGTAAATGATCGTGCAACTGACGCCAAAAAATTACTGTCGCTGTCAAGCAAAATAGGCCTACACTAGGGGCGCGGTCCTTATAGGCAACCAGGAGCAGCGAAGACCATGTTGGATAAAGAACTGGCACAGGCCACAAAGATGGCCGAGCAGGCAAACAAGAATGTGGAAAAATTGCGCAAACGTCTTGTCGCGGAGTCTGATAGGTCGCATGCTAAACTCAAACGTGAACTCGGTGCCGCACGCAAGAAACATTTGGCCGCAACAACGCGTTTGAAGAAAGCGCGCACAACCTTGCGGCAGAGGGCGTCACCGGACAACTATAAGAAAGTGGATGCTTTGCTGGCACAGGTGCAGGAACTGGCAGAGTCTGTAGCACGAATGACCAAGGCCGCATATGAGGCCGCCGAAAAGCTAGTAACAATAAAAACCGACGCAATGCTGGAAAGCCGTAAAGCCAGCGCCGCCAATCAGGCGGCGACTATGGTCGAACGTGCAACCGGTGGCGCGCGCAAGTCCTCAACCAGGAAGAGAAAGGTGGCAACCGTGAAAAAAGCAGCATCAAAGAAAAAAGCAGCAGCGAAGAAGAAGGCACCTGCCAGGAAAAAAGCGGCAGTGAAAAAGGCGCCTGCCAAAAAGAAAGCGGCAGTGAAGAAGAAGGCGCCTGCCAAGAAGAAAGCAGCAGCCAAGAAAAAGGCGCCTGCCAAGAAGAAAGCAGCAGCCAAGAAAAAAGCACCTGCCAAGAAGAAAGCGGCAGTGAAGAAAAAGGCGCCTGCGAAGAAGAAGGCACCCGCGAAGAAAAAAGCGGCAGCCAAAAAGCGGGCCCCGGCCAAACGCAAGAAAGCCTGAGGCACACCTGATCTGACGGCGACGCCCTCGGGCGTTGCCGTTCAGTCAGGGCGCGGTATCAGGTGGCAGACTGTTCTCTGGAGTTTCCGGAGAGGGGTGCCTGCCTAAAAATAATGACTACACCCTGGCAGGGTGGAGGTGTGTTCGGCCGCCAGCGAGACGTGTCAGTCGATACCCGCGCGCTCGCGTGCTGCCTTGCGCGCCCGCACCAACTCCCCGCTGAGCCGATAGGCGATGTAGTATTTGTAGATGTTCGCGACATAGGTTACGGGCTCCCTGCCCACCTGTTGTGCCGCGGCGAGCTCTACATTATCAAACCAGACGTTGGGGTCGTAGCCCAGTTGCTGTGCCCTGTCGCGCAGGCCGATCATTCGGGCCGGGCCGATATTGTAGGCGGCGAGCGCCATTAACACCCTGTTCAATTCATCGATTTCCGGGTCATTGAAGTAGCGTCCGCGCAGAAAATCCAGGTATTTGGCGCCAGCGTGAATATTCGACTCAACCTGGTGAATGTTGGACACGTTCACGTTGGGATCACTGGCAGTGGAAGGTTTGATCTGCATCACACCTACCGCCCCGGCGGCACTGCGGGCGCTCTGATCCAGACGCGACTCCTGGTATGCCTGTGCTGCAAGTAGCAAATGCTCGATTGCGTAGCGCTCTCCGTAGCGGCGAAAGAGAGGTTCCAGCC
>TARA_R110000823_G_scaffold272686_1_pt1 | contig 10862 bp, 9 predicted proteins | sample TARA_R110000823 | Tara Oceans TARA_R110000823 (sample SAMEA4397722) | marine metagenome | biome: Polar Biome; feature: [DCM] deep chlorophyll maximum layer (ENVO:01000326); material: water (ENVO:00002006), including particulate matter (ENVO:01000060) such as... | depth 20 m | reverse complement strand
TCTTTACTATAAATAAAGATACGTATTTAAATACTGACCTCTATGTAATTTTTTAAAACAATACATACTTTAGTATTTAAAAGCGAGGTTCAAAGGCTCGCTTTTTTCATTCAGGAATAATACTCTAAAAAGTTTAAACCAAGTACCTGTAAGTTGAAACTAATATAAAATATAGCCATATTATTACATCAAATTTATCTGTACCATCAAGGAAGTTTAGCATGCTATAATAGTTTGCCACAAAAAATATCATAACAAACAACGTTGATAAACAGTGTTTCCGAATTACTTGTAAAGTTAAAAAGAAATGCATTGCTCAATTCACAACCACTTCATAAACCATTAAGTGTTCCGTGTGGACCTCAATAAATATCTCATTCGGAACTCCCAAATTGATTTTCTTCAGGGTAAATAATTTAAGTTTCATTTTAACATGGTAGAATACTCAGAATTTAAGTACCACTTAAACTTTATGTTAAATCATATGGCAAATTTCTCTTGCTAAAATAAGTAACAAAATTAAAAGTTTTAAAAACTATTTTTAATAGCTGCTAAAAACTGCCTTTTACGTTTATAATTTTCAGTTATTATAATCGAATCAATATACGTATGAAGCATTTGTACAATTCAATTTGAAGCTGAGAAAGAAAACATCAAGAAAATTAATAGATTGATAGTTACTAACACCTCAAAATGTCAAAGTTTTATTTGTAGCCCTTGTAATCTCAAAAAATCAACTAGATTTCAGTAGAGATTAGCAATAATAATTCATTTCATCGAGTTTATTGCGACTTAAGATAATAATAATCTTGAATTAAAAATCTTTTCCACACCTTTGCCCCACCAATTTTATAAAAGAACAACAATGTACAAAATATCACCACAATTAAAACCCGAGAATCATGTACTAGTTACGGGAGGTGCTGGTTTTATCGGTTCCAATCTATGTGAAACTTTATTAGAAAACGGGAATAAGGTAACTTGTTTGGATAATTTTGCTACCGGGAAAAGAGAAAACCTTAGCCATTTTATAAAAAATCCTAAATTTCATTTAATAGAAGGTGATATTCGTAAATTGCAAGATTGTCAATTGGCATGTGATGGGGTAGATTACATTTTACACCAAGCTGCATTGGGATCAGTGCCTAGATCTATTAATGACCCAATTACAAGTAATGATGTGAACGTTTCTGGCTTTCTAAACATGTTGGTTGCCGCTAGGGATGCCAGGGTAAAACGGTTTGTTTATGCTGCAAGTTCATCAACCTATGGAGATTCCACAAATATGCCCAAGGTGGAAAATATTATAGGCAAACCATTATCTCCTTACGCTATCACAAAATATGTCAATGAATTATATGCAGAAATATTTAGCAAAACCTATGATCTGGAAACGATTGGATTGCGCTATTTTAATGTCTTTGGAAGGCGACAAGATCCCAATGGGGCCTATGCAGCCGTAATCCCGAAGTTTGTAATGCAATTGATGAACTACGAATCTCCAACAATAAATGGTGATGGCTCCTATTCTAGAGATTTTACCTATATTGACAATGTCATTCAAATGAATTTATTAGCCTTGGTAACGAACAATAAGGATGCCATTAACACCGTTTACAATGTGGCCTTTGGAGAGCGAACAGATTTAAATGGATTGGTAACTCTTTTAAAAAAGCACCTTAGTGCATATGATTCAAATATTGCAAATGTTGATGTTATTTATGGGCCAAAGCGCCAAGGCGATGTCCCTCATTCCTTGGCATCTATTGAAAAGGCAAAAAAATTGTTGGGATATGCCCCGAAACATAACATAAACACTGGACTAAAAGAGGCCGTAGATTGGTATTGGTCCAATTTAAAATAACTAATTAAAAATGAATTTAACAGTAATAGGAACAGGCTACGTAGGCTTGGTCAGCGGTACTTGTTTTGCGGAAATGGGCAATATTGTTACATGCATTGATGTAGACTCGACCAAAATTCAAAATCTGAAACAGGGAATAATCCCCATATACGAACCTGGCTTGGAAGCTATGGTTACCAGAAATATCAAAAACAACAGTCTTCATTTTAGTACAGACCTAAGTATACATTTAGAGAAATGTGATATAGCATTTATTGCGGTAGGCACTCCCATGGGAGATGATGGATCTGCAGACCTTAAATATGTGTTACAAGTGGCTCAGGAAATAGGGAAGCATATGACCCACAGTTTAATAGTGGTAGATAAATCCACCGTACCTGTGGGTACCGCCGACAAGGTCCAGGCAACCATTCAAAGTGAACTGGATAAACGAAAAGCAAACATTACGTTTTCTGTAGTTTCCAATCCCGAATTTTTAAAGGAAGGAGATGCTATCAATGATTTTATGAAACCAGATAGGGTGGTTATAGGAGCTGACAATGACGAAGCCGGTAAAAAAATGAGAACTCTTTATAGTCCCTTTTTTAGAAGTAGCATGGATCGTCTAATACAAATGGACGTACGTTCTGCCGAAATGACGAAATATGTGGCCAACGCCATGCTGGCCACCAAGATTTCCTTTATGAACGAAATAGCCAATATTTGTGAACTTGTCGGAGCTGATGTAAACAAAGTGCGTATTGGTATAGGTTCGGATAGTAGAATAGGATATAGTTTTATATATCCAGGAAGTGGTTATGGCGGATCATGTTTCCCAAAAGATGTTAAGGCACTTAAAAAAACTGCTGAAGAACATGGCTATACTGCTCGACTGATTAGTTCGGTAGAAGAGGTGAACGATAGACAAAAAATGGTTATCGCCAATAAGGTAGTAAAAAGGTTTGGTGAAAATCTCGGTGGCAAGACTTTTGCCGTATGGGGATTAGCCTTTAAACCTGAAACTGATGATATGCGTGAAGCTCCCGCTATTTACATTATTAAGGAATTGGTGAGGCGCGGTGCCAACATTCAGGCTTATGACCCCAAGGCAATGGAGGAAGCTCAACACTTTTACCTTAAAGATTTAAAAGAGGTTAGCTACCATAACTCAAAATATGACACCCTAAAAGGTGCCGATGCCATGATCCTGTTAACCGAATGGAAGGAATTTAGATCTCCTGATTTTGAGGAATTAAAAGTACAATTAAAGCAACCCGTTATTTTTGATGGTCGTAACCAATACAATCATACTTTGATGGAAGAAAGAGGCATTGAGTATTACCAGATTGGAAAAAATAATTAAACCATTAATATTATACTAAAATGAGTACCATAAAAATAGCAATAATAGGACTGGGATATGTAGGGCTTCCTTTAGCGCGTTTGTTTGCTACAAAATACCCTACCATTGGCTTTGACATTAATGAAGCACGTATAAAGGAACTTAGGTCTGGAAAGGACAGCACCTTAGAAGTAGAGGACAATATCCTACAAGCCGTCCTTACAGAGACCCCCAAAATGCAAGGTAACGGATTGTACTGTTCCAATCAATTGGAAGACATCGCTGATTGCAATTATTACATAGTCACCGTTCCCACGCCCGTGGATAGCACCAACCGTCCCATTTTAACCCCCTTGTACAAGGCTAGTGAAACGGTGGGAAAAGTACTTAAAAAAGGGGATATAGTCGTTTACGAATCTACCGTTTATCCCGGAGTTACCGAAGATGAATGTATCCCTGTATTGGAAAAGATTAGCGGCCTTACCTTCAATAAGGACTTTTATGCGGGTTATTCTCCTGAAAGAATAAATCCTGGGGACAAGGAACATACGGTAGAGAAAATTTTGAAGGTTACCTCTGGCTCTACTCCGGAAATAGGCAAACAAGTTAACTCGCTTTACGCCTCTGTTATAACGGCAGGGACCCATTTAGCACCAAGTATTAAGGTAGCGGAGGCAGCCAAAGTTATAGAAAATTCTCAACGCGATATCAACATTGCTTTTGTGAATGAATTGGCTAAAATATTTAATCTAATGGGCATAGATACCCACCAAGTACTGGAGGCTGCTGGGACCAAATGGAATTTCCTGCCTTTTAAGCCTGGATTGGTCGGTGGCCATTGCATTGGGGTTGACCCATATTACTTAGCCCAAAAGGCCCAAGAATATGGTTATCATCCGGAAATAATACTGGCAGGAAGACGGATGAACGATGGCATGGGGAAGTATGTAGCCTCGGAGGTGGTAAAATTAATGGTCCAAAATGACATAAAAGTAAAAGGATCCAATATTCTTAGCTTGGGTATTACCTTTAAGGAAAATTGCCCGGATGTTAGGAATACAAAAGCAGTGGACGTAATTAATAACTTGCGTAGTTATGGTGCCATTATTACCATTTATGACCCTTGGGCGTCTCCAAACGAAGTGGCACATGAATATGGACTGGAAACTACTAGAGATATTCCTAAGTTTAAATTTGATGCTATTGTTTTGACGGTTGCACATAAGGAGTTTTTAAATTTGGATTTAAAATCCATGTTAGAGCCTAATGGAGTTATTTATGACGTAAAGGGCATTTTGCAAGACATGGCAGATAGCCGATTGTAAACAATCAATTAAACTTGCAACCATTGATTTTTTTTAACCAAAAATTTACCAATCGTTTACTATTTCTCAAAGGAAAATTAAGCCAACAGTTTATCAAAAATGTAATCACTGTTGGTTTAGTTAGTTTAGTTATTAAGGCTTTGGGCTTTTATAAAGAGTTGGTAATTGCTGAAAATTTTGGGCTCTCTGAATTATTGGATACATTCCTAATTGCAGTTTTAGTTCCTGGTTTTATTAGCACAGTTTTTCTTAACTCATACAATAATGTTTTCATTCCCAACTATATTTCAGAATTAAAACAAAATGGGAATATAAAAGCTTTTCAAACAACTAGCTTTCTTATTACCATAACAATAGGGCTTTTTTTTGTTTTAATTTCTTATTTATTTACCGATGTTTATCTAGAAATTTTTTTTAAAGGACACACAGCTGCCTACTATAGTCTAGTAAAGCTTCAACTACATTATTTACTGCCGTGTCTTATATTTTGGGCTATGTCCTCATTACTGACAGGTTTATTGAATATTGATAATGAGTTTTTTTATGCCTCCTTTAGTAATCTATTTACAACTTTAAGTATTATAATATGTCTCATATTTTTTAAAGAGGTTTTAAAGGAAAAGGTATTAGCGGTGGGCATGCTTATTGGCAGTTTTTTGGACTTCATTTATTTATTGATAATATCACTAAGGAGGAAAATTATTCATTTGGGCAAACCGGACTTTTACAGTAACAATATATTGCTTTTATTAAAACAGGTACCTGCTAAAGTATCCTCCTCTTTGCTTAATGGTTTAAATCCAATTGTCGATCAATATTTTAGCGCTCAATTAATTATCGGTTCCATTGCGGCTTTAAGTTATGGCACCAAAATTCCTGATGTCGTTATCGGCTTAATTGCCATAGCGCTTGGGAACGTACTTCTTCCCTATTTCTCAAAACAAGCCGTAGAAGACTATAAAAAAACTTATCAATTATTATTGAAAATTTTAAAATATAGTTTCGTGGCATGTGGTATTCTAGCAATTGCCTTAATATTATTATCACAACCCATCGTATCTATAATTTTTGAAAGAAATGCGTTTACACCTGAAAATACTGAAATTGTTTATCGAGTACAACAAATGTATATTTTGCAGATTCCATTCTATGTTATGGGGATGGTCATGAACCGATATTTGACAGCCATAAACAAAAATAATTTTTTGGTGGTTACTTCAACAATTAGTCTTATTTTAAATATTGTTTTGAATTATTTTCTAATAAGGACAATTGGCCTTTATGGTTTGGCTTTAGCTACTTCCCTCGTCTCCCTAGTAAACACTATGATTATATATCTTTACATCAAAAAAATAAATAGACTACTTTATGTTTAGTGTAATTACACCTACCTTTAATCGTGCGCACACTTTAGACAGAGTATATCAATCTCTAAAAGCGCAAACAATAAAGGAATTTGACTGGATAATCATAGATGATGCCAGCACAGATAATACTGAGGAGTTAGTAAGTCACTGGCTAAAAGATAATTCTCAATTCCAAATTGAATATTATCAATTACCAGAAAACAAAGGCAAGCCATATGCAATAAACTATGGATTACAATTTTGTAAAAAACCTATTACAATTATTGCAGATAGTGACGATTCTTTTGAATCAAATACAATCGAAGATTTACTTAAAATCTGGCAATCAATTGACATATCCATAGTGAGTGAAAAAATAGCAGCAATTTGGACATTGGTAAAAGATGAAAACAATCAATTAGTTGGTGAACCATTTCCCAAAAATTTTTGGCAAGTTAATTTCAACGAACGTATTCTTGAAAGAGAACAGCCAGTTTTAGGTGAAAAATGGCACAGTTGGAGAACGTCGATCTTAAAAGATTATAAAATGTGCCATAATGACAATTCTTTTGTAAGTGAAAGTGCTACTTGGTTTAGAATTAATAAGAATTATGATTTTTTATGTATAAATTTAATTCACCGTAAGTATTGGCATACCGAAGACGGTTTAATTCATCAAAAAAAATCACCCCTTAAAATTGCAAAAATTGATTATTATACAAGCTACTATCAACTATATGAAACTAATATTTATGACATAATTTTAAATAAATATTTTAGATTATTGGCATTTAATTATATCAAAGCGTGCTTTTACCATCAAGACCGTGATTTAAATTTAGTAGGCCTAAAAAAAGTCATTTGTTTTGTTATATTCCTCGTTTATGCTCCAAATAGATTATTTAACAAACTATGGTTGAAATTCTCAAAATAATATGTTTAGGGTTAATTCTCCTTAACACGCCTACTTTTGGACTATATGCATTCGGAGATACCATAGGAGGTTTATTTAGCCTCTTAGTTTTTGGTTTGCCAATTGTGTATGGCGTGCTTGCAAAAAGATTGTTAGTATCAAAAATCTTTCTATTAATTGGCTTAAGCTATTACTTAGTTTCTGGAATTCAATTCTATCACGGAGATGAAAAATTTTATGTGAATGATCTTATAAAATTTTTAACCCTAATTGTTTTTGGAGGAGAACTGGTAAGAAACACAACTAAAACGGAACTATTTGTATTTCTTCTTATTGGAGCAAGTAGCATTATTGTTAATGCTATATTTTTTGCTGATAATTTCGGGAGATATAGTGGCCTATATTTAGACCCGAATGCCGCTGGATTCATTTGTATCAGTGGTTATGGATTAACTTATGGTTTAAATAAAGGTAATTTAAGATTATTTGGACAGTTTTTGTTTTCATTGGCAGGATTTATGACGTTTTCTAGAACCTTTATAATACTATGGGTGCTTCTCAACATTATGTCTTTAAAATTAAGCTTAAAAAATCTGAAGGTCATGTTTATCGGAATAGCAGTTGTTATTCTTCTAATTTCCTTTTCCGAGGCACTGCAACTAAATAGTGTACGTCTAAACCAATTAAAGGCATTGGTGACCAATGAAAAGGTGTCTACCAGGGAACTTAACGAAGGCTCTAGAACTGAAACTTGGGCTACATTTTACAAATACGTCTATGACAAGCCATTGTTTGGGAATGGGTACGGCTCCTTTCAAACTAATGGACTTAATAGAGTTGGCCCCCACAATACATTTCTATTAGTTCTAGGAGAAGCCGGAATATTTGTATTGTTCATTTTTCTAGGTTTTTATTTATACATTCTTTTTAAAAGCACACTTCTATTTTCTATTAAACCACACCTTTTAATGATGAGTGTGGGGTTGGTTTTATTTTTATTAACTAATCACAATTATTTTACTGCATATTATTTGATTTTAATATCAATATGGACATATTGGCAATTAAAAATTACAGCATATGAAGATTGATTTTATCTCGGTATCTCTTTCTGGCGGAGGAGCAGAGAGGGTTTTGACTCTACTTGCCAACCATTTTGTTGAAAAAGGTTATGACGTTAAAATCATAACATTTAATGAAGGTGATGCCTTTATATTAGACTCTAAAATTAATAGAGTTAAGCTTCATCACGGTAAAATCACGAACCATAAAATCCGAAGTTTAAAAAATTTGACATCATATTACTATCATAAGAACAATAGACCTGATGTAATAATTTCTTTTCTCACGCACATAAATCTAATTTCAATTTTAGTAGCTAAATTATACAGAATAAAAATAATTGCCTCGGAACACAATAGTTTTTTAAGAGTCCAAGATCCAAAATTCCTAACCCATATTACAAGAACATTTCTATATCCCCAAGCTAATTTTTTAACTGTATTAACAAACTTCGATATTCCTTATTACAAAAAAAAGAAAATTAATGTCGTTGTAATGCCAAACCCCTGTACTTTCAAAATACAGACTGATCTTGATTTGAGGCGGGAGAAAATAATTCTAGCAGTGGGAAGTCTTGATAGATATCATCACAAGGGATTTGACAATCTGCTGAAATTGATTGCGCCTATATTAAAGAATCACAATGATTGGACTTTACAAATTGTTGGTGGGGGCAGTAAAGGTTTTGAGCATTTAAAAAAATTAACTTTTAAGTACAACATAATAGACCAGGTACAATTTACAGGATTTAGAAAAGATGTCAATATATTAATGCAAAAATCTGAAATATTTATTCTACCATCTAGATTTGAAGGTCTGCCTATGGTTTTATTAGAGGCCTTATCACAAGGTTTAGCGTGTGTGGCTTATGATTGTAAAACCGGGCCTTCCGACATAATCGAACACGGTAAAAATGGAATTTTGGTTGAAGACCAAAACATTCAAATAATGCAGCAAGAATTAAAAAAATTAATAAATAATCCAACCCTTAGAAAAGAATTAAGAATTAATGGCGTTAAAAGTTTAGATAAATTTTCCATTGAAAACATTGGAAAATCTTGGGAAGGACTTTTCAATGAATTAAAAATACTTTAAATCTAATTTAAAATATCTTTAAGGCCTATGATTTTATGAATGTTTCAACAATATATTTTTGCAAATCATTGTTTGATTTAAGAACTATTTATAAGCCTAAATTACATTGTTCTTTATTTAAATTATTGATCAACATAAATTATAATAATTGACCATATCAATAAAAATTAGAAATATTATGTTCAAAACCAGAGCTTTATTTTATGTTGACAACATAATTTTCAAATATTAATAAACAGAATGAAACCAAGAATAAAGTTGTTGTTTGTCCTACCTACACTTGGTGCTGGAGGAGCCGAACGTATTCTATCATTTTTAGCAAAAAATATCAATAAAAATAATTTTGAAAGTACTTTGTTAATAATTGGACTGGAATCTGAAGCAGTATTCTCACTTGAAAATACTCGAGTAAAATTTTTGAATAAAAAAAGGGTATTATTTGGAATACCTGCAATAATAACATTTTTATTAGATTACAAACCTAATATAGTTTTAAGTTCAATTGGTCATTTAAATACGGTATTTGGGCTTTTAGCTCCATTTTTCAAGAAGTGTAAATTTGTCATAAGGGAAGCTAGCGTTATAAGTGTGATGAATAAATTCTCAACCGCAAGTAGTCTATATAAATATTTATCTAAAGTAGCGTTTTATAATATAGATGCTGTTATTTGTCAATCATTGGATATGGCAAATGACTTTAAACAGATATATGGAATATCTAGCAGGAAAATTGCTATAATAAACAATCCAATAACAATGATGTACCCCTTAAAAATGAATGATAATATTGATAATTTGACTAAATTAATTACAATTGGGAGATTGAGTAAAGAAAAAGGTCATGAAAGGCTATTGGACATATTATCAAAAGTTGAATTTCCATTTCAATATACGATTGTTGGCACCGGACCCGAAGAACATCTAATCAACCGAAAAATTGATGATTTGGGACTTAATGATAAAATAACCCTAATTCCTTTCACCGACAAAATTGGCGATATTCTTGGTAGCCATGATATTTTTCTTCAGGGATCTTATGTAGAAGGTTTTCCCAACGCAATCCTCGAAAGCTGCGTAGTAGGAACGCCTGTTGTTGCTTTCGATTGCCCTGGGGGTACAAGGGAAATTATTGAAGAAGATATTAATGGTTACTTAGCCAAAAACAATGAAGATTTTCTAAAAAAATTAACCAAAATCAATAATAGAAGATGGAAGCCGGAAGACATTAGGAATTCCGTTATATATAAATTCAACAAACAAAAAATTCTATCTCAGTATGAAGAATTATTAATAAATTTATAATACTTTGAACCAATCTAAGCCAATCAAATACTAGAAAAATAAAGTCTAATAAGACAATAAAACAAAATGTATAGCATATTTAGTAAATGAATTTTGGTCAGTCCTATTTCCAAATAATAAAACTTTATATACTTGTTTTTAAGTGCAGGTTGATTTATCAAATTTGTCCCTTGATTTCTTCATTTTTTTTGCTAAGAAAATTCAATTTAATTGCTTTTAAAAGGAGTTATCCGTAAACATCACAAAAATTATCACATAAGTATAAAGTGAATTAGTTGAATCTCAAACAATTATATATATATATATATATATATTCCAAAATTCCCCTAATTAAAGAATACAATTAAAAATTGGAAGAAAAGTAAATCTTCAATAATGAAGAATAGTAAGTTAAAAATTGATCTGTTCATAAGTAGTCTTACCTCTGGAGGGGCTGAACGTGTTGTTAGTCTGTTGGCTAATAAATTTGTTGACAGGGGTCACAAAGTTAGACTTATAACCTTTAGCCAACTTAAGGATGCCTACATTTTGGATCCAAGAGTAGAAAGAATAAATTATGATAAACGCATTTATCTTTTCAACTATACTTTATAATTCCCCCCATTGTTAGGACAATAAATCTTTAAAAATAAGT
>TARA_R110000823_G_scaffold45373_1_pt1 | contig 10870 bp, 14 predicted proteins | sample TARA_R110000823 | Tara Oceans TARA_R110000823 (sample SAMEA4397722) | marine metagenome | biome: Polar Biome; feature: [DCM] deep chlorophyll maximum layer (ENVO:01000326); material: water (ENVO:00002006), including particulate matter (ENVO:01000060) such as... | depth 20 m | reverse complement strand
AGTTAGCAACAGTTGCGCTAGTTCCGGGGGCTGTAGTGGTTGTCGTTCCAGCAGCAATAGTAGCGGCAGCTCCCGCAATACCTTGTTTAACAAGAGGAGCAGTGGCTGACCATACTAAAGGAGCAGTATCCCTAGAATTAACAAGTGCAATAGAAAACCAAACTGGATTTGTTGGGTTTGTAGGAGGAGCGGAATACCATCCTGTAGGAGCAGTCCCACTATTGGTTGTAAAACTCCATGATCCACCAGTAGGTGTAGCAGGGGCAGTAGCTGATTCTTGGAAAATCAACCATTCAAAATATGTACCGCCAAAAGCAGTAGTATTTCCATATAGACCAACTGTTGCCATGTTTTTTCCTTACTTGAAAGCGTACCTGTAGTCCCGTGGTTGGAACTCAGAGGTCAAATGTTGATCACCACCACGCCACTTTCCTTTGTAGTTTTGATCTTCAATCAAACCATACGAAGCATCAAAACGAGCATCCCATTTCTGAGATTCTTCAGCGTTTTTGTTCTTATCGTAGTATGCAGATAATGTACCGTACAAGTATCCTTCTGGAAAGGAAGAAAGAACGGAATTGGTCTGTATTAATGGATTCAAAGGATCAGCCGTTAAACTGAAAAGAAATGGAAACGTCTTTTGATAATAAGCCTTAATAACTGTGGCTCCTCCGGGGTTTGGCGTAAATACATAATTAGGGCCAACCTCAGAGAAAGACGCACGTATCACTCTTGGTACACCAAAAGGACGGACATAAAGCTGATCAATCATCCTACGGCGAATAATCTCACGATCACCGACACGGTCATACACAATCCAAGGGCCAAGACCAGTTGATCCGGGAGCTTGATTAGATGGAGCAGTATCTTGAAAGAACAGAATTGGTGAATTCATGTCTGCTGGGATAGGAGCCATGCCTTGACTGTCAGTAGTCAAAATAGACGGGCTAACAGTTGAATAAGGATCACTACGAAGAGCAGGAAGCTCAATCGTTCTCATTTTCAACTCACACATCTGAATACAACCCATGATCTCAATCGTAGACTGAGTAGGAAGCTTCAGAATAGCCACAGGAAGCGCTAGATCGTTCCAGATTAAGTCTGGATCGTTAACGGTGATGGTTGTACTCGTAATAGCCAATATAGCCGCATACGGCCCCTGAACGCTTGGGCCAATAAAGTCCCCAATCATTACGGAGCCTACAGGCGTAGCAGAAGTTGTGATAACTCCAGTTGCTGGATCGTATGCTGTAGCATTAATATTGATGGATGAAGGTATTGCGCCTACCCATTGAGCTATTCGACTAACTAGAGAGTTAGCAGACTGAATGAATAGTGACATTGCTCATCCTTATTTTGTCGGTACTGATGGATTATAGGGTAACGGGATTTTTCCGCTAGGGTGACAGACAAATTCGCTGTAATGTTCGTTAACAATTGCGTAAAACAATATTTTGTCTTGCTTGTCTTTCTTGATAAGCTCCCAAGGACGGTTGTTAAACCACTTTGAACTGATTTCATGTGCAAAGCATTTAGGCAAATTCATTGCGTGGAAGGTTCCAGCAAAGAAAGGGTTATCAGTACCATGTTCCTTATAAAACTCACGCATTTCCTTGCAACTAAGTTTAATCGCTTCTACATTCTTTTGTTCGTACTGTACAAACCTAACGCCATCTTGAGCGCCAACTTTGTAATCCATATTGGGGGTACTAAAGGTTTGTGACCAAGTGCCAGACTTGACCTCGTTGTACATTTTGTCATTTTTCATCAGCAAGCCTTCTAGACCACCAGCCAAGTTTCCTTGGGTGTAATAGTCTTCGTTAACTACTGCTTCTTCGTTGTTTAGGTTTAATTCCATTAGTTTCTCCATGCTTTACCAAAAGGGACTCCTTAGAGTCCCCTTCAGAAAAGCCCTAGAGCTTATGCAAGGTAACGCTTGACCTGTGCAGTTGGACGGGGAGCCGTCACAGCAGCACCAGTTGGCGAAACAGCAGCCAGAACAGCCACACCCGCTGGATTACGCACGATCAACGTGCCTTCCATGATGTACTGGTCAAGCGATGCGTCAGCGTTGGAGAACACTTCGTTATTAGGGCCAAGTTCACGCAACGAACCCCACTGGATAACGTCAGGGTTCAGGAACAGGGCAGACGTATTGTCGCAACCTGTTTGATCCATAACCCATGAGTCATCAATCTGGTACGTGTAGTTGAAATCGCCTTCGTAAGAAGAGATCGTATCGCCCTTATCAGCAGGGTTAAAACGGTTAATCGAACGGCTGGTAGGCATCTGGTCAGAGATGTGAGTACGCATCGATGTTGGGACAACCATATTGGTAATCTTGGCATTGAAACGCTGTTCAGCAGTAGTAACCAATTGCTTGTACAGGAATGGGCTGAACTGTTGCAGTGTGACACCAGCGGAAAAGGTAAAGTAACCCAGACCAGCATTGGACAACAAACCATTGAATGGAGTGTTAGTGTCAGTGGCAGCAGTAACGTCATTACCGTCAGCAGTTGCGATATTCAGAATGGAAGTACCGTCAGTATCATTACCTGAACGAGTGCCAGCAAACGAATACAGCGAACCAAAACGACGACCATTGTTAGGCGAACCGCCTTGAGTAGCAGCTTGACCAGAATATTTGATGGAAGCACCGTCAGCACGTAGCATCTGGAGTTCAACGTCAAACATGATCTCAGTCAACTGTTTAACTTCTTGGTATGCCTGTGGGTCACCACCAGCTTGTTCAACAGCACGAGCAGTGCCAGTAGCACCGATCACAGTGGTGAAAATCTGGGAATAGTTACCCAAGTTGGCACGGGTGTTACTTGCAGCGTCAGATGAGGCAACAGCAGCACCTTCAAGCTTTGCATTCAACGATGGAACGCGGAAGTAATCATTAGGCCAGATGTGCAAGGTCGAATTGATCTTGCGTTTTTTGCTCATAGCCATGTTAGTAATCGGTGTACGATCTTTAACATAGTTAGAAACAGTCATATCGAGGTCTTTAACCACGATGTCGGTGGTATACGAGCCATTGCCGTTACCAAGGTTTGCAGAGGTGATAGTTGCCATTTTAAAGCTCCTGATTTATCGGCGGCGATTTTTGTTAGCCGCCAACATTGTTGCTAATAGATCCCTAGCCGCTCCCTTATCACCAGAATTAGCTTTCTTTTGAAGGCTTTCAGTCCTGTCTTCTGGAGAAGTCTTCGCTTTTGAGAATGTCTTATTCGTTGCTGCCAACGAACCACCCGCATTGCGAACCTTTGGGCCTTCACGGAATTTCATCCCGTCACGAACCAAACCTAGTAGATATTCATCACTGGAAACCAAATCAATGTTTGGAACTCCCGGAACAAACGAACCACTAGAACCTTTCCAATCCCTACTCAACTTATCTCTAAGTTCAGCAAAGTTAGCCTTGTTAGACAGTTCTTTGTCAGTAAAACCCTGTCTTGCCTTTTCCAAAGTCTCTTGGACATAAGCAGTACGGGCCTGATAAAACTGGCTTATCTTAGGCCGACTATCCGTAATGAACTGCGACTTTTCTTGGATCAAAGTAGCGTTCTGTCGCATTGCTGCTTCAGCTTCACTTCGTTGAACCTCATTACTCGCGTTATCGTAGATTTGCTTCCATTGCTGGTTATATTGTTGCAGAGTAACCAATTCATTCGCCGCTGTTTCCAGTTGCGGAACAATCGTAAACTCCATCCCAATCTGCAAACCGTCTAGGTCATTACGTCTTTTAGACTCATACTCTTCAAAATCAGCACGTTCAGCTTTAAGCTTACGGGCATTTTCATGGATAGCACTACCTTGACCCAAAATAGAAGCCGCTTTACTTGCTGACATCTCCACAAAGCCGTTTTCAGCGTCCTTGTTGGGAATCTTCAGCATTACATTCGGATTCTGCTCTGCAAATTCCAAGAAGTTAACAGCTTCGTTTACACCATCGGTGGACTCAGCGTCATTCTCTTCTTCTACAGATTCTGACTCACTTGTATTACCATCTTCAGGTTCAGCATCCTCTTCAGGAGCCGCCTCCGGGGAAACTCTTTCCAAAGTATCTTGCCCGGCTGGTGGAGGTGAACTGTTATCTACTTGCGGATTGTTACGCCTGTTGGCGGCAATCATTGAAGCGATAGCATCGGCGGGATTCACACTACCAGTTTGCTCAGTGGCGGTCGATTGCTCGATTACGTCTGACATAGTTTATCCTAATTTATTCAATGTTTACTTTTTTAGCAACTTTGCCAAGATATTCCTGTTTCTCAATGAAACCAATGAAATCCCGAACCCCAGCGACATAATGTGCATTGCTAATACGTTCTAGATCATCTGTACTATCTTCCAGACGCTCTAATATGCTAAACCTGTAAAGGTTAAACATTAATGCGAAATCTTCATTCGCCATAAGGCGATAAGCGCATTCTCCATTTTCAATTACCAGTGTTCTTCGATTTACATTGGCTTCCTTTCTTGCATCAGTTATTTTGACTCGTCTGTTAAAAAAATGTCTTATTTTTAATACCAAGCTTTTCATTACCAATTCCTTTAATCAATTTGCAATGACGATAGTTTCCCACGTTTTGCAGCCAATGCTTCAAACATATCATCAGTATCCATATCCTGAGTCTTACGCATAGTAAATGCAGTATTAGCTTCAGTATCTTTAGTTTTTGCGTCATTCAAAGCAGTTTTAGCTTTCAAATCCAAAGATTCTGGGCTTGGTGGCTGTTGTGCTTTAGATTGTGCAATTTTGGTCGCTTCTTCCATTGTTGGCAAGTAAGCATCAACATCCTTAACACCCAATACCTTGAGAGTATCTTCGTAAGGACGGCGCAATTTTGCAAACAACTCAGGAACACTAGGGTCAACTTGCATCATTGCAGCACCGAAAGCAGCTTGAGTTTGTGTAATCAATTGCTGACGTGTCAGGCGGTTCTCTTCTGACAAGAAACCAAGGGCTAGATCAATATTAATGATCTGACGGTCAATAAATTCAAAGTTTTCCATAGATTTAGCATCCATGAAAGGTTGACCTTTACCGCAAACACCAGCGAGTTGCTGAATGTTGTAGTCATCAGAGTATTGAATCAGTGTTTTCCAGATAATGTAGATAACATCGCGCAAACCAATGGCGCAGTTCTTAACCATCTCATCTTGGATAAGCTGATTTGGCCCCATAGCCATTTGTAGCTTAAACCCGCTGTTGCCATCCTTCATTACTTCAGGATTCATTACGTCACTAGGGCTAGTCATGCCAATCATAGCCATCTTGTCAGCTTCAAACCGCTGCATAGCTGACTGCACATATTGCAGATTGCCTTGCATTGGCTGGAACTGGAAGATATGTTTTTGAGGATCAAACTTACGATCCAGAATAAACATGGCACTGACACCACGCTGGATTTCTTCTGCGTCAATGAACTCTGGGTTTACACCAATGCGTGGAGTAGACGCTTGCATAGCAAAAGAGATCTCTGCCCGTGCAATAGACGTTGCATACTCCTGCATTGGAATAAGACGCTCTGCCAATGAGTAACCAAAGAAGTTACCAACGATTGGTTTAGGACACATTGCAGCCAAAGGAATGAAATCTACCTCTTTGACATACAAAACGTATGAACCAGAGTAGCAAACTTCAACAATTTCCTCTTCACCGTCACCATCAACGTCTTTACGAATCCATGCTGTTGTCAACATGATGACGCGACTGTATCGATCAGCACCAGCAGAGGCAATTACGCCTTGACCGGGAACAGGCGTAGAGTCACGAGCGTGAAGAGCAAGGTCATTCTCCAATGCGCCAGCTTGGTAAGCACCAGCAGGGCCATAGGCAGCATGATCAGCCAGTTTCTCTAGATCAACATAAGGAAATTGAGCTTTGCACTCATGGATAGTCATTGGTTCGTAAAAACCAACAAAATCCTGATCCTGAATAGATGAAATAGTAGGATTACAGACAAAATAATGCTGTGCAACGTGCTTAACACGCACTGTAGTCGAGTAACCAGTGAGTTTGTACTTAGCCCGATAGACAGTGTTCTGATCTAGGACATCTTTTATTTCACCCATATTCCCATCAGGCTGCTGCATAGATTGCATTGCAGTCTCAAGATCAACGTCAATCTTTTCCATGCCCTGACGTTTAGCAGTCAGACCCTTTTCACCAGCAAGCGTTTCAAACACTCGTAGTTGGTCTTTAGTGCCTTCAACTTCTTTGTATTGGGTGACAGGTTCACGTACAGGTGAAACCATCACAATGCCATTCTTATGCAACAGCGAATCTTGCGCCCAATCACGAATGATTTGGTAAGAATTGTTCTTGCTGTTCAGCATATATTTGACCATGTCAGTAGCTTGACTAGCTTGTGTGCTATCCATCTCACTGAAACGTTCAAACTCAAAGTTAACCTTACCGTTAGGCATCAGGCACTTTGTAATAACGGCTGTAGCGTAATCAACCCCCGGATTCACCACAGGATGGATGTAATCAAGACCCCTGATTGGCTCAGTGGAGTTTGATACCGCAATATTTAGATAGTGGTAATCAGAAAGACGGTTAAATGTGTTTTTAGCCTGAGTTAGACGCAGATAATCCACCATTTTCAGGTAGACCTCGTGTGCAACTTGGAAAACAATGCCTTTATTGCCAGCAGGTGCTTCAATATAAGGGACGATTATGTTTTGTTTATCCAGCATCTCAAATCCTTTGCACTTTTCCGTCAATCGATTCTAATCTTCGATATTGGAATGTGTTTGCGCGACTTACCATTGATTCACCATGTCCTTGGATTAGAGCAAGAACGCCAATACGAGCAGAGTCAATATGATCATCCTTACCAAGGAACTTTCCTGCATCATCAATTGCGTAATTTCTAGCTTCGTCCAAAAACTCGATACACGATTCGTTTATTCTAAACGTTCCGCGCTCCATTCCCATGCGTATTGTATTGATTCCGTAAGCAATATGGTTGGTTACTCGTCCCTGATCGTTAGCAGGGTTCAAAATAGCCCCCGGAATACAGTTCAAACCATAGTTATCCTCAAATACTTCACGTACTGACTGCTCAGTAAGTGTATATCGCCCTGCTTGGGCAGCATCATGGGGTAATGCAATCGGCACACCCTTAGATTCTCTGTCCATCAGGTAGTGAATGTACTCATCTGGCGTTTCGCCTTGTGCAATCTTGACTTGACGGTGCAAATAGATGATTTCTTCAACAGGATCACGAAAGAAAAAGCTAATAACGGTAGGATCGTTGCGGATACCCAAGTCAAAACTGATCAATCGTTCAAGTTTGTCATTGTTTTTCAGGTCAATATCAACGGCTTTGTACGTAGGCCATTCCATCATCGGGAAGACTACACCTTTACCAACCAATGGAATCCCTTTCATACGGCATTCTCGCTCCCAAGGCATAAAGTCTCGCTCTAATTGATCCCGTTCTTTCTGAGAAAAGAAGACTTCACCCCATTCATTATCAATAGGAACGTCATCCCAAGTAACACGGATGTGTGTGTAGCCTTCAATCTTGTCCCAGAACTTACGGACAAGGCTTGTCATGCCTTTTAAAGGCGTAAATGAGCAAAGTACTTGTCCATTACGCGATGCGGTACGGACAACCAGTTCCGAGAAGGTTTCGTCGGGTGGTTGCTCATCCAATACAACCAAGTCAAGTTCAAAACCTTGAAGATGACGGACTTGTTGGGTGTAATTTGAGAAATATAGTTTGGATTTTCCACCAGAGGAGTGCCAGACTTCAATGGCGAGTACGTTTGCTCCGTCTGTGCGGATTGATTTTTCATCAATACAGTCTCTAGGAATGGAACCTGTTCCCAATTTATAGGATTGCTTAATATCGTCACAGCCAAGCAGTTTACTTTGCAGAGTTTTAGCTACCTGCTCCCAAGATTCACCCGCGCACATAGCAATAATCGGCTTATCCCAGACCTTGCCTTTCCAATCCTTTGGATAGCGTCCTGTCAGATGATAGGCAGTCTCATAGGTAGATGCAATTGTTTTACCAGAGCGGTTACTGGCGATCATTCCACGCCGTGTGAACTCAGCACCAGTGTTAAAGAATGCAGTCTGATACTTGAAAGGACGAAACCACTTCAGAGTATTAAACTGCATCTCCTTTGCGATTACATCCCTTGTCACCTTCATCTGTTTGAGTTGTACGGGGTCTAGATGCTTAATAGCAGCCTTACCCCCAGCCAGCTTTACCAGATGCTTAATGGCCCGATCCTTGTAAATCGGTTGGATGTAATCACTAGCTTCACTCTTCGCCATAAGTGTCGCGGATGGTCAACATAAGTTGAGCAGCAGAGGCCAGATAGAAAATTTCGTGAGGATCAAGAATACGCTCCCCTTGAAGGTCTTTTTGCAACCATTCAAGAGTCTTACGGGCGCAGACTTCAGCCTGTCCAGACAACTTCTGTCGGAAGATAGCCGTGTAGTCTTCGATCATGCCCAAGGATTAGCAATGTTCTTCTCAGTAATCGTAACCATGTCACGATCAATAAGATTCCAAATACCACCACCTTTTTCACCGATACAGTATGTGTGCAAGCCACGACCTCGCTCAGTGAAAGTACCGTCAGGACGGCGCATCACCAACTCTTCAGTACGTGGATCGATCCATGTATATTTCTCAGGAACTGACTGACCATACTTATTGATGCGAGTACCAACAGCTTGTTGTTCAAGCGGCCCCATGATCTGAAATGTAATCAAACCATTCTCATACTTCTTAAAACTAATACCAACCTTACGGTCAGATTGTGGATCAAGAGGGTGAGGCATATTGGTCGCACCAAAAAAATGGACTTGAGCAGTAGGGTCAGGAAGATCTTTACTACGTTCAGGTAGCTTACGGATTTCGTCAACAGGAATCAAATCCTTTTTGTCAACATATGGGTTTTCTTCAGTAACGAACTCTTGGGGAAATTTCTTTCCTTCAAGTGCGTTCTTAGCTACACCATACTGCTCTTCTTTTGACTTGCCTACCAGATCAAGAGAGATGCCAACTTTGTCATAAACAAACTGAGCTAAGTCTCGTGCATTTGGCAGATCTTCCTTCAATGCCTCAATATCATACGTTGCCATAATATTCCTTTAATTTTGTGAATAAACTTTAGGTTTGGTGAACGTGCCACCCTTGACGTTGTTAGTGTGTGGGTCATTGACGATACCCATCTTGTACGCACTGCTAACAGCTTTCGCAATAGAGGCAGCGTGTTTATGCCCCTCTGCAAAACTATCTAGTTTGTCATTGATACCCTTTGACAAACCCTTGCTCATTTGTTTACCACCAGAAATTACTTTTCCGTATGACATGATTTAGCCTTTGTAGTTTTTAACAGACTTATCCATATAGCCACAATTGGAGCCATAGGATTCTTGAGGACGACTAACAGACACTTTCTGGTGAATACCAGTAATGCTGCCACCAGCCTTTGGAGCGCCTTGTGAGCCTTTAGGCTGTGCAACACCGTGCTTCGTACCAGTAACGGCAGTAACGCCGCCGCTGTTTGATGGAGTGTGCTTAGATACATTGCCAACACGATTAGGCATTTGAGCCATTAGTGATGGAGCTTTGTTTCCGCTGCAATAAGTCATTTGGAATCCTTTCGTTTAGATTGAGAATCACGCTTCATTTGGTTAGCAATTGCATCTGCTGGATTTTGCGGTTTACTTACCTTCTTTTCCACTGGATAAGATGCAGGGCTTTTGGGTTTCATCAACATTATTACACCTTTCGTAAAGACTGAAGGAAGTCATCCAACGCATCATCAGCAGACACTTCCTCTTCCTTGCTGATGTTCTGTACGTGTTCAATAGAAATGATCGGCGCACGAGAAGACTCAAATGTAGCAAGCTTTTCAGCAATCTTAGCTTTATCTTTCAGATCAATCTCATCAGACTGCATAGCCTCAATCAGAATCTCCATAGCAGTCTTTAACTGCGGTAGACCCTTACTCATACGCGCTTCATTCAATTGATTAAACAACGCCCCGTATTCAGTAACACGGTTAACAATAGACTTAGCCCTACCAGCAGGATTAAATGACTTCCTTGGCTCAGTTACTACCTTGGGAGTTATTGGAGTATCTGGCTGAGTTAGAAACGATTTATCGCTAATATTATCTCTTGGAAGAAACTTACCAGTAGCGAGTTTTAAAGCATTCTTTTCATCTCGTTTTCTCGCATTATATTTTCTGGCGTAGTCTTTTTGTTTTTCAGTGGAAGCAGTACTATTCTCAGGTCGGATAGTTTTATCAAACATTGTTCATCCTTTTAATTCCATCCTCAGTCTTTAACCAAGCATAAGACCCATTAATCTGAAACCCACGTTTCTTATGAATCCTCATAAACCCATCATGCTCCGCTCTAATGCTAGTCGAGCAAATAACAGGAATACCACAACTATTAGCCCACAATATATGCTGGTCAATCATCTCGTTAATCAACCTCACCCTAACTCTAGGCGATAGCTTTAAATCAACATGGTGGAACTTGGCATTCGTGATCTCATCAACCGAGTAAGTAGTATAACCACCACGGTCAAACCAACAGTACCCCAACAACCGATGATCATCATCCCGACATACAGCTAAGAACTCCCTGTTCTTGTCAAACAACTGATACGTTGCCGCCAAAGTCACATTCTTCCTCATCACCTGTGGATCAGTCCTCAAAATCTGATCTACCTCACCCTCAAAGTGATCCTTCGCCATCGCAACAACATCCTCTACGTCATACAAAGGATGTGCAAGCTCCCAATAAGTGTCCATAGCAATTCCTAGTTAAGTGTCCGAACTATACCAAAGCAAAGTTTTTAGAGCAAAATTTTTTGTG
>TARA_R110000823_G_scaffold45480_4_pt1 | contig 10873 bp, 4 predicted proteins | sample TARA_R110000823 | Tara Oceans TARA_R110000823 (sample SAMEA4397722) | marine metagenome | biome: Polar Biome; feature: [DCM] deep chlorophyll maximum layer (ENVO:01000326); material: water (ENVO:00002006), including particulate matter (ENVO:01000060) such as... | depth 20 m | reverse complement strand
CCCGCCACTCATATGGCAGTGTTACAACAATCTTTACCGGTGGCACCAGTCTTTCAAAAGGTCATGACCTGCTGAAACGCTTTTCCGAAGACCTTGATTTCAGGGCACGATTTGAAGGGAATTTCAGTGCCAACCAGCTTAAAAAACTAAAAAGCGCCTTTCGATCCAGCGTAATCGAAGCATTGCGCGAAATTGAAGGTATTGCATTTGATGAAGAGGGCATAGAAAAAGATGGGCTTGGTTTCAAGATACAGCTTACCTACCCAAAAGTTTTTGAAGCTCCGGAAGGGATCAGGGCTGAGTTGCAAGTCGAATTCAGCTATACCCAACCACGATTAGAACCCGAACAACGTTCGATAGCCTCTATGATTACCAGCTACAAAGGAGAGGCGGATGAAACCAGCTTTCTTTGCCTCTCTCCTGTAGAGATAGCCGCCGACAAATTTAGCAGCTTGGTTTGGCGGGTCTTAAAGCGCAATAGGGATGATGAGAAAGACGATCCGGCTATGATCCGGCATCTTCATGATCTTTGTGCTTTGAAAGGTAGAATTCAGGCAGAACAAGACCTTTTTATTGCCACCGCACTAGAGTCATTTGCGATAGACCAGGAACGAGTAAACCGTCGTGTAGAAATGGAATTGGGAGAGGCATCAAAACATGCCGCCGATAAATTGAAGAGCGACGACCTTTACGAGGAAGAATACCAACAATTTGTTGATGCCATGTCATACGCCAGGGATGATGAAGTCATTTCCTTTGAAAAAGCTTTAAACGAGTTTGATGCGCTTTTAAAAATGTTTAGTAAGTAACTTCAGTTTCAAGCTCAAAATTGAAGTCCAGCAGGAAAACAATAGAAATATAGAATTGCATTTGGGAAATTGGAAAAACAATGGCATTGATACCATCCAAAAAAAACCAGTTAATTATCAAGAAACAGGTGGTATAGGTTGTATTCTCCCTACCAAACCCGATACTTCGCCTGGCAACTCACCCGCCGCCTATCCTCAGAGGACGAAGATAAACTGACCGGCGCCATTATGGATGCCCAGATTGATCTCAACCCGCACCAAGTCGATGCCGCATTATTTGCCTTCAAAAACCCGTTGAACAAAGGCGTGTTGCTGGCCGACGAAGTTGGCTTGGGTAAAACCATTGAGGCGGGGCTGGTCATTGCCCAGAAATGGGCGGAACGTAAGCGCAGAATTCTTATCATTGTTCCGGCCAACCTTCGCAAGCAATGGCATCAGGAGCTACAGGAAAAGTTTGGCGTTGATGGTCAGATTCTCGAATCGGCCAGTTACAACAAGGGGAAAAGAGCGGGTATTAAGAATCCTTTTGATATAGGTGACGGGTTGGTAATCTGTTCCTATCAGTTCGCCAGTGCCAAGGCCGATGACATTAGAATGATTCCCTGGGACTTGGCCGTCATTGACGAAGCCCACCGCTTGCGTAATGTTTATAAAAAAAGCAACAAAATCGCCAAAACCCTCAAGGAAACTCTAGCTCCAACGCCCAAGGTGTTATTGACGGCCACACCGCTGCAAAACTCACTGCTGGAGCTCTATGGCCTGGTGAGCATTCTGGATGAGCAGGTGTTCGGTGATCTGGACAGCTTCCGCAGTCAATATGGGCGAATCACTGATCAGCAAACCTTTACCAGCCTGAAACAACGCATTGCCCTGGTATGCAAGCGCACGCTACGCCAACAGGTTCAGGCCTATGTTTCCTACACCAAACGCATTCCGTTGGTGCAAACCTTTACCCCATCCAGCGACGAACAGCGGCTTTATACATTGGTTTCCGACTACCTGCGCCGTCCGGAACTGAACGCCTTGCCCAGTGGCCAGCGACAACTGATCTCCATGGTAATGTGGAAACTCCTGGCCTCATCATCATTCGCTATTGCCGGAGCGCTCGGCTCCATTGTGGCCCGGCTGGAGCGAATGCTGGAGAAAGCCGCACCGGACGATGAACAGGTGGTGGGCGAATTTCAGGCAGATTACGAAGCCCTGGATGAAATCGCTGAGGAATGGGATGAGCAGGAACAAGGGCTTTCGGAGGCTGAACAGCAATCCATCAAGGCAGAAATTGAAGAGCTGCGAAGCTATAAAGAACTAGCAGAAAATATCCGCCAAAACAGCAAAGGCGATGCGCTACTCAAAGCGCTAAAAATTGGCTTCGACAAGCTGGCGGAACTGGAAGCCAACCAGAAAGCCATTATCTTTACCGAGTCCCGTAAAACCCAGAATTACCTGTTGCAGCTGTTAAGCGGCAGTCCCTATGAGGAAGGTATCGTATTGTTTAACGGCACAAACAGCGATGCAAAGGCAAAGCAAATCTATAAAGACTGGCTGCAACGGCACCAAGGGTCTGACAAAATCACCGGCTCCCGCACCGCCGACACCCGCGCTGCCCTGGTGGAATACTTCCGCGACCAGGGACGGATCATGATCGCCACCGAAGCGGCTGCCGAAGGGGTTAACCTGCAATTCTGTTCATTGGTCATCAACTACGATTTACCCTGGAATCCACAACGCATCGAACAGCGCATAGGCCGCTGCCACCGCTACGGTCAAAAGCACGACGTAGTCGTTCTGAATTTTATTGACCTCAGCAACGAAGCCGACCGCCGTGTTTACGAACTGCTGGACCAAAAATTCAACCTGTTCAATGGCGTATTCGGTGCATCCGATGAAGTATTGGGTGCCATCGAAAGCGGTGTTGACCTTGAACGGCGCATCAAGCAAATCTACCAAACCTGCCGGGAGCCGGAGCAAATAAGTTTTGCTTTTGAGCAACTTCAGCAAGAGTTAGCCCACGAAATCAACGCCCAAATGGTCAACACAAGGGAACAATTATTCGAACACTTCGACGAAGATGTACTGCAAAAAATCAAAATCGACAGCACTGCCTCCCTGGATCGCTACGAGCGGATGTTACTCAATCTCACCAAAGGCGAATTGCAGGCACATATTAGTGAGGTCGAAGGCGGTTTTACCCTCAATAGCCTGCCCCCTAATGCACCACAAAACATACCCTTGGGCGAGTATGAACTGCCGCGCCGCGACGGTGAGCAACATATCTACCGCCTTCGTCAACCCCTGGCACAATGGTTAATCAAGCAGGCCAAAGAGAGGGAGCTGCCACTCGCCAATTTGGTGTTTGACTACAACGCCACAAATACTCAAGTCGCTGTAATAAAGGAATTGCAAGGACGATCCGGTCAGCTTCAGGCGCATCGGGTAACCGTCACCTCCCTGGAACGTGCAGAAGACCATATCGTTTTGTGCGGGCAAACCGATACTGGTGAAACCATCGATCAGGAGGTGCTGGAAAAACTGCTTGGCTTTCCGGTAGCTCAGGTAATGGAAACTGTCGAGGCCAACATTAACTCCGACACCTTAATCAACCAATTCAGTCAGCGAAAAACCGAGATACTGTTAGATGTTAATCAGCGCAACCTCAAATACTTCGAGGCCGAAGTGGACAAACTGGATGGCTGGGCCGATGATCTCAAAGTCGGCCTGGAAAAGGAAATCAAAGAGCTGGATAAAGAAATCCGCGAGGTACGCCGTACTGCCAAGGCAGCATCCGACTTGGAAGAAAAACTCAACTGGCAGAAAAAACAGCGGGAGCTGGAAAAACTTCGCAGTCGCAAACGCCGTGAATTGTTTGATAAGCAGGATGAGGTGGATAACCGACGAGAAGAGCTAATCACTGAACTGGAAGATAAACTGGAGCAGAAAGTGGAAGAACGGCAGCTGTTTTGCGTCTGTTGGCAGATTGTTTAACCAGCTACAATGGGCACAGGCGGGCAATGTAAATAGGGATGTGAAGGAGGCAAAAATGGCTAGTGGCAAAATATTACGACAACTCATAAAGGCAGGCACTTCTGGCGACACTGCTGCGTTTCAGCGTGCTTCTGAAGCCGTTATCAGTGAAGAGCGTCAGAAGCAACACCATTTGCTTGCCAACGACCTTGAGCAAATCCTTTATGGAGACCAGTTGCGTACTCATCAGGGTATATCTGCTGTATTGCCAAAAATTCCTGTGGATAAGGAGCGCGGCCTGCCATTGCTGGATATCAGGCAACCACGGCGTACCATTGAGGAATTGATTCTTCCGACCGCAAGCATCTCAGCTATTGAAGAATTATTAGAAGAACATAGGCGACAGGATGTACTGAGAACCTATGGCATGAAAGCCAGTGGCAAGGTGATATTTTTTGGACCACCAGGATGTGGCAAAACCCTTGCCGCAGAGGTCATTGCCAGCGAATTGGATTTGCCTCTTGCCATTGTCCGTCTGGACGCCCTGGTTTCTTCATTCTTGGGTGAAACTGCAGCAAACCTTCGCAAGGTGTTCGATTTTATTGCCCAAAACCCTATGGTTGCACTGTTTGATGAGTTTGATGCGCTGGGCAAGGAACGAAGTGACAATGGCGATCACGGGGAACTGCGCCGGGTGGTAAACGCTGTCTTGCAGATGATGGATGCCTATCAGGGCAAAAGCCTGATACTTGCTGCCACCAATCACGAACAGATTCTCGACAGCGCTATTTGGCGCCGGTTTGATGAAACAGTGCATTTCCCCCTTCCCAACAACCAACAAATCAGTCAAATACTGAATCTGAAATTGCGTGGTGTGCGCCGGGAGTTTGAAACGGATGACAAGGCGACAATGACGCTTTTTAGCCAGCTAAGTGGCGCGGATATCGAAAGGGTTGTTCGTCGAGCCATCAAACGTATGATTCTGAAAAATCAGGAATTCCTCTCGATCAAGGATATAAAACAAGCGTTAGACCGGGAAGTCAAACATAAATCAATCTAAGGACAGAGCATGGCGCAACAATACAAGCATCTGGTTATTGAAAAAGAGGTCCTCACAAATCCACGTAGAACAATAAACAGAAACCCACCAAGAAATCATCCGGGGGACTTGCGTCGGCATGGGGAGCGTCTTCAGGGATTCCTGGAAAATGCCAGAGAAGTAGCAAAGCAACAGCTATCCGCTGAGGAAAATGCTTATGTATTCAAGTTAAAGTACGCGGGAACCCTCGATGTTAAACATCTCTATAAACACGGCGTTGAATTTGTTAGTCAGGAAAATAACGAGCTTTGTATCGTTTTTGCAGATGAACAGGGGTTAAGTCTATTCGTTGAGCATCTGTCTATGCTGGGTGTGGAGGGGGCAGAACTTTCCTATAAACAAATTCTGGAAGCAATAGAAGGCGTCGATAACTGGACTGCAGACGATCGCAAAAGCTGGGCAGTTCAATACAAAGGATTCCCGCAAACTGAAGCCTTCAGGCTGGATATAGAGTTATGGCCAATCGAAACTTCACACCACGCTAAACGTCAGCACTTGCTCGCGATATTCAAGACCTGGCTGGCGGAAAATCAAATCAGAGTTGTTGACCATGTCAATCTGGACAGCCTTTTGATGTATCGGCTGGAGGTAGATGTACAGAAGGCTGAATTGCTTCTGAATTTACGTGAGGTACGTCAAGTCGATTTGCCGCCGGAAACGGGTATAGGGTACCAGCATCTCAATACCGACATTGAATCTATTCCCCAAAATATACCGTCTCCTGCCCCCAATGCAGCCAGGGTCTGCATTCTCGATAGTGGAATTAACACAAACCATCCATTACTTAAATCAGCAATCGCGGAGAGCCAAAGTTATATCAGTGGCCAGGAATCATATGATGAATCAGGTCATGGCACCGCTGTTGCCGGAATAGCCCTTTACGGAGATGTTGAAGGATGTTCATCTGCCAACTTCTGGCATCCACCATTTTGGCTTTATAACGGTAAGGTCATGTATCTGGATCAACAAACCGCAGAAACAAGGTTTGATGAAAAAACGATAGAAACAACATTAACCGAAGCTGTTGCCTATTTTGCAGGAGAGTTGGGCTGCCGAATTTTCAACCTGTCTCTGGGAAATGCCAATGCCCCCTACGATGGCCTGCATATCCGGGGCATGGCTTATGTACTGGATAAATTAGCCAGAGAATATAATGTGCTGTTTATCGTATCTGCCGGAAATTTTGATGGCCAGAATGATCCGCCTGTTCCCCAATCCAGTTGGCGGGATGAATATCCTTATTACTTGATGAGTGATGCCAGCGTCATCATCGACCCTGCACCAGCACTGAATGTTCTGACCGTGGGCAGCCTTGCATGCCATAACGCCCATATCAATGAGCAGAGGTACCCCGAAATTACAGCACTTTCACCTGCCAGTGAAGATCAGCCTTCGCCTTTTACACGCCACGGCCCTACGGTTGGCAAAGCACTTAAACCTGATGTTATGGCTGCTGGAGGCAACCTGGCATCGCCTATGCGAAACGAAGGCAGGCAATGGGATAAACAATACAAAGGCATGGGCGTGCTCACTTTAAACAATGCCTTTATTGGCCAGACACTGCTGACTGAAACATCAGGCACCAGCTTTGCTGCGCCCTACATTACCCATCTAGCCGGGCGCTTACTCAATGAGTACCCGGATTCATCGGCAAATATGCTTCGGGCAATGCTGGTAAACCATGCCAATTTACCAAAACCTTGTGAGACAGCATTTCCTGAACAATGGCGAGAAACTTACCGAAAAACCAGAGGCACTACCGACCGGGAGCTACCTCGTGAAGTCGCTGGTTACGGAAAAATTGACGAGGAAGCACTCTACCGATCCTCAGATAATGTCGTTGTCTTGATGGCCGAAGACACGATCGAGAACAATGCTCACCAGTTTTATGAATTACCTCTGCCTGAAAGTTATTTGAGACGAAGCCGTCAACTAAGAGAGCTACGAGTAACGCTTGCCTACTCGCCACCGGTACGAACAACCAGGCTCGATTACATGGCCACTAAAATTTCTTTTCGACTGGTTGTGGGATCATCGCTCGCTGAAATAGAACAACGCTTTAATCACCAAACCCAGGATGAAACTGACGCAATGGCGGAATATGCCAGAGGCAGAGTTATTACATCAGACACACGCAGTAAAGGCACTGTTCAATCATCAGTATGGCAGTTCAAACATCGCAATCCGTCTGAAAAATGGTTTGTTGTTGTGACAAGGCAAGACAAAGACTGGGGCAATCAATCACCCTGTCTGGATCAGGAACCCTATGCACTGGTGGTTACAGCAACAGACCGAGAAAATCAGCAAGCCGAACTTTATGCAGACATTCAACTTCGCCTGCAAGAACAACAGCGTGTACGCGCCAGAATTGGATAATTGAACCTTAATGACCAACAAAAAAACCAAACTCGAACTCACCTGGATCGGCAAGGACAAGCGGCCCAAATTGGAGCCACGGATATTGCTTGAAGAGCCGGACAAGTCCTACCACGCAAAACACCGGGTCACCGAGAACGATATCTTCGACAACAAACTGATCTTTGGCGACAACCTGCTGGCTTTGAAGGCGCTGGAGCAGGAGTACGCGGGCAAGGTGAAGTGTGTGTTTATCGACCCACCCTACAACACTGGCAGCGCCTTTGAGCATTACGATGATGGGCTGGAGCATTCCATTTGGCTAAGTTTGATGCGGGACAGGCTGGAGATACTTCGCAATTTGCTATCGGAGGATGGTTCGCTATGGATTACCATAGATGATAACGAAGCGCATTATTTGAAGGTGGTTTGTGATGAGGTTTTTGGCAGGGTCAATTTCGTTGCCTCGATAATATGGCAGAAACTTTTTACTGTTAAGAATTCTGCGAAATACTTTTCTGACATGCACGAATATGTTTTGGTATTTGCTAAAAATAAAGAAAATTGGTCGAGAAATCTTCTCCCGAGGTCTGACGATCTGAACAGCAGCTACACAAATGCAGACGATGACCCTCGAGGCCCTTGGACCACAAATGCCATACAAGCAAGAAACTATTACAGTCAAGGAAGTTACGAAATAGCTTCCCCTTCGGGAAAAATATTTACTCCTCCAAAAGGTACTTACTGGAGAGTTTCAAAAGCTAATTTTGATGAACTAAATACCGATAACCGAATTTGGTGGGGCAAGGACGGTACTGCAATACCGCGTGTAAAAAAGTTTTTGTCTGAAGCAAAACAAGGAGTAGTTCCAGCAACATTGTGGTTTCATCAAGACGCAGGAACAAATGCTGAAGCAAAAATTGAGGTTAGAAAGGTCTTTGAGGATATTGATTCGAATGTATTCATCACTCCAAAACCCGAAAAGTTAATTAAAAAAATCCTTGAGCTCGCTAGTCAACCAGGAGATCTAATCCTCGACTCTTTCGCAGGCTCTGGCACCACCGGCGCAGTCGCCCATAAAATGGGCCGCCGCTGGATAATGGTGGAGTTGGGAGCGCATTGTCATACCCATATTATTCCGCGCCTGAAAAAGGTGATTAATGGCGAGGATCAGGGCGGTATTTCCAATGCGGTGAATTGGCAGGGCGGTGGTGGTTTTCGCTACTACAAGGTTGCGCCTTCGCTGCTGGAGCAGGATGCCTGGGGCCGCTGGGTGGTGAATAAGGAATACAACCCGGAAATGCTTACTGAAGCCATCTGCAAGCTGGAAGGCTTTACCTATGCGCCTTCCGATACCGTGTTTTGGCAGCAGGGTTATTCCACCGAAACGGATTTTATCTACGTTACTACCCAAACCCTGTCGCTGGAGCAGTTGCAGGTGTTGTCCGACGAGGTGGGGCAGGATCGCACCCTATTGGTGTGTTGCAGCGCCTTCCGCTGCAAGGCGGATCAGTTCCCTAATTTAACCCTGAAGAAAATCCCCAAAATGGTGTTGAGCCGCTGCGAGTGGGGTCACGACGATTACAGCCTGAATGTGGAAAACCTGCCGATGTTGGAGCGCGAGCAGTTGCCGGAACAGGATGATTTATTTTCTGGTGGCGTGGGAGAAGGATGATGGATAACCGCATTCTTAATGCCATTACTGGCCGCCTGAGCTTACGCGCCCCGCAGGAAGAATCTCTGTACGCACTGGCAAAAACATTGGATGCCGCGCCCGATATGCTGAAAAAAGAGCGGGCGTTGGATAGCCTGCAAAAGGCGATTTCAGCAGAATTCCCCACACTTACTGATTTTGAGCGGGAGTTTCCGTCCCTTTGTTTTGCCCTGGCAACCGGTGTAGGTAAAACCCGTCTGATGGGTGCATTTATTTCTTACCTGCATTTGGCCTGCGGCATTAAAAACTTTTTTGTGCTTGCCCCCAACCTGACCATTTACAACAAGCTGATTGGCGACTTTACCCCCAACTCACCCAAGTATGTGTTCAAGGGCATTGCCGAGTTTGCCGCCTATTCACCGCAAGTCGTTACTGGCGATAATTACGAGAGCGCTGGCACTGGGGATATTCTGTCGCCGGTAACCATCAATATTTTCAATATCGCCAAAATCAACTCCGAAGTGCGCGGTGGCAAAGCGCCACGTATTAAACGACTTCGGGAAACTATCGGCGACAGCTATTTCAATTATCTGGCGAACCTGCCCGACCTGGTGATGATGATGGATGAATCCCATCGCTACCGAGCCAGTGCCGGGGTACGTTCACTCAATGAATTGAATCCGCTAATGGGTTTAGAACTAACGGCAACACCCTTTACCGAATCGAACCGTGGCCCTGTGCCGTTCAAGAACGTAGTAGTGGATTACCCGTTAGCGCGGGCCATGGATGATGGCTTTGTAAAAGAACCCGCCGTTGTCACCCAACGCAACTTTAACGCCAGCCAGTACAGTGCCGAACAGCTTGAGCGTATCAAGCTTGAAGATGGTATTCGCTTGCACGAGTCCACCAAAGTAGAACTATTCACTTACGCAAAGCAACAAGGAGTGCAAACCGTAAAGCCCTTTATGCTGGTGATTGCCAGGGACACGACCCATGCGGCAAATCTGTTGGACTTGCTGGAAAACCAGCTCTTTGATAGTCGCTATAAAGACAAAGTCATTCAGGTGGATAGCAGCCGAAGTGGTGCTGCAGAAGAAGAAATGGTCACTCGCCTGCTGGCGGTGGAAAGTTTCGACGAACCTACGGAAATTGTTATCCATGTGAATATGCTGAAAGAGGGCTGGGATGTTACCAACCTTTACACCATTGTGCCTTTGCGTGCAGCTAATGCCCGCACCCTGATTGAGCAATCCATTGGCCGGGGTTTGCGCCTGCCCTACGGTAAACGTACCGGGGTGGATGCGGTGGATAGGTTGAGTATTGTCGCCCACGACCGCTTTCAGGAAATTGTCGATGAAGCCAATAACCCGCAAAACCCGTTGCGGCTGAAACAGTTAATTCTGGATGCGGAAGGCAATGATGCACCCAAGGAAGCCGTGGTGGTGAAATCCCACCTGGAAACGGTTTTAGGTGGCAAAGAAGTAGGCACAGAAGACTATCCGGGAAAAGGCGAAAAACTGACCTTTGGCAGTGACCGGGAAAGACAGGTCGCCGATATCACCTGGAAAGTCATACAAACCTATCAACATAAACCGCAACAGGCCGCAACGGCCAAACAGTTACTGGGCGCAGATATTCAGGCGGCCATTACTCAGGCGGTGCAGGAGCAACTAACCGGCGAACAACAATCCCTGCTGACAGAGGTAGAGCAGACCGATGTGGCGGCTGTAGTGGCAAAAACCACGGCGCTAATGGTTGGCCAAACCATCGACATACCGCGCATTGTGGTGCAGCCGATAGGGGAGATAACCTATGGTTACCACCCATTTACCCTGGAACTGACTCACCTCAATTTACAGCCCAGCAACCGGGAGCTCATCAGCCAAAGCCTGCAAACCAATCAACAGATTTCCATTTCATCCACGCCCAATAAAAAATACCAGCGGCTGGAAGACTATATCGTCGAACACCTGGTGGATAAGGACGACATCAGCT
>TARA_R110000823_G_scaffold54734_5_pt1 | contig 10880 bp, 13 predicted proteins | sample TARA_R110000823 | Tara Oceans TARA_R110000823 (sample SAMEA4397722) | marine metagenome | biome: Polar Biome; feature: [DCM] deep chlorophyll maximum layer (ENVO:01000326); material: water (ENVO:00002006), including particulate matter (ENVO:01000060) such as... | depth 20 m | reverse complement strand
TTAAAGATGCAGTAAGAAATCAAGCACAGGTTATTGCACAAGATGTAAAACCAGCTGTTTTTGTTTCTGGTGGAATCGACTCTCAGGCAATCGCTCTTGGGTTTAAGTCTATTGGTGCAAATGCAGACTACATCTATATTCGTTCCAGTTATAATGGTTATTATGATAAACTAGAATACTTTTTTGTTAGTGAGTTTTGCAAAAGAAACTATATTGATTTGCAAATTATCGATCTTGAATTTAATCAAAACAGCCTCAGAAACTTTCTATTAGAATCAGAATATTTCGAAACTAGTGTTGGTTCCGGCACCGTATTTTTGTTAGAAGGAATACGAAGATATAAAGGTGACGGATTTCCAGTTACCGCTGATGGTCATTTTGTTTTTGAGAGAGTTGGAAATATATGTAGAGGAATATTTAAAAAGCCTGGATTAGGACTGAGCCATGGAATAAAACTTGAGAATCAAATTTTATTTGATTTATATTATAATTATATGTTTCAGTATTATGAACATATGCATAGAACAACTCCAGAACTTCAATATCTTTCTAGAATGGAAGCAAAAAATTTAATATACACACAACTTGGATTTCTTTTTAGACCAAAACTGTCTGGTTGGGAATTTCTAGATGATGCGGGAGATTACCCTAGTTTATCTGTAATTGATTGGTCGAATGATCATAGCAAGTATGCAAGATTAACAAAGGGTATTAATGTGATAGTAGATAAATTAGGAATATCATCTGATTATATAGAGAATAAATTAAAAAATCAAAAAGGAGATGACGATAGATTTATAACTCTATATGAATTTGAACCTAAATATATAAAGGAGTAAATGATGTTTGAATATCAATGCAAAATTGTTAAAGTAATAGACGGTGACACCGCTGATGTAGATATTGATTTAGGTTTTGGTGTATGGATGAAAAAACAGAGAGTTCGATTCTATGGTGTGGATACACCTGAATCTAGGACAAGCGACAAAGAAGAAAAAGTATATGGATTGATGGCAAAAGAATTTGTTTTATCCCATCTACCAATTGGATCAACACAAGTTCTACGTACTAAAAAAGATGGTGTTGGTAAATATGGTCGTATTCTTGGAGAGTTTGTTGTTGATGATACAACTCTAAATCAACTTCTTATTGACACACACAATGGGGTTGCATATTTCGGACAATCTAAGGATGATATTGAAGAAGAACATATTAAAAATAGAGAATTAGTTAATGGCTGACCAAAACCAATATCTAGGCAATCCCAATTTAAAAAAGATCAACACAGCTGTAGAGTTTACAAAGAAAAACATTAAAGAGTTTCATAAATGCGCAGATGATCCTATTTATTTTATCTCAAATTATGTTCAAATAGTTTCTCTTGATCATGGTTTGGTGCCATTTGATATGTATGATTTTCAAAAAGATATGATATCTTCTATGCATAATAATAGATTTACCATCTATAAATTACCTAGACAGTCTGGCAAATCAACTACTATTATATCATACCTTTTGCACTATGCATTGTTTAATCCAAATGTAAATATTGCTGTTCTTGCAAACAAATCCGTTACTGCAAGAGATATTCTTGGCAGACTACAACTTGCTTATGAGAACCTTCCTAACTGGATGCAGCAAGGTATTATTGCATGGAACAAAGGTAATATTGAGTTAGAAAATGGTAGTAGAATTATTGCAGCTGCAACTTCTTCAAGTGCAATTCGTGGTGGTTCTTATAATATAATTTTTCTTGATGAGTTTGCGTTTGTTCCTTCAAATGTTGCAGAACAATTTTTTGCATCTGTTTATCCTACAATTACTTCTGGTCAAAACACAAAGGTAATTATTGTTTCTACGCCGCATGGTATGAACATGTTTTATAAAATATGGGTAGATTCACAAGAAAAAAGAAATGATTATGTTGCAACAGAAGTTCATTGGAGTGAAGTTCCTGGCCGAGATGAAAATTGGAAAATAGAAACAATACGAAATACTTCTGAATCACAATTTAATGCTGAATTTGAATGTCATTTTCTAGGTTCTATTGACACATTAATTAGTGCACAAAGATTAAAGAATTTAACATATCGAAATCCGATTCAATCAAATGCAGGTTTAGACATTCATACAAGACCAATAGAACAAAATGTTTATATGTTAACTGCTGATGTATCTCGTGGTACTGCAAATGATTATTCTGCATTTGTGGTATTTGATATAACTGAGATACCATATAAGATGGTTGCAAAGTTTAGAGATAATGAAATTAAACCGCTTCTGTTTCCCACCAAAATTCATGAAGTTGCTAAAGCATACAATCAAGCATATGTTATGGTAGAGGTGAATGACATAGGTGAGCAGGTCGCCAACACGTTACAGTTTGACCTTGAGTATGACAACCTAGTTATGGCTTCGATGCGAGGTAGAGCAGGCCAGGTACTAGGAGCGGGATTCTCAGGGGGTAGAGCACAATTGGGTGTAAGAACAACAAAGGCGGTTAAAAAGATTGGTTGCTCTAATCTCAAACAATTGATAGAAGATGACAAACTTATTATAGAAGATTATGACTGTGTAAATGAATTATCTACATTTATTATTAGAGGTTCATCTCATCAGGCTGATGATGGTTGCAACGATGATTTAGTTGCTTGCATGTTTATTTTTGCTTGGGCAACAGACCAAACATATTTTAAAGAACTTACTGATAATGATATACGAAAAACTATGATAAGAGAACAACAAGATATGTTAGAACAAGATATGGCACCATTTGGTTTTATTGTAAATGGTATTGATGATCCCTTTGGTGATGATATCGATGAGTACGGAACCAAATGGACAACAGTTACCAGAAATTTTAATACGAATTGGTAATACTAAATAAATTCTATTAAATCTGAATCCAGTTTGATGAAACAATTTAAACACACAATCTTAGATTTTTTTATAAGTTCATTTAATTCTTTTCTACTTTTATCATTCATTCCCTTACGTTGAGTAAGTTTTCTTATTTTATTATTATGAGGATAAAATTTAAGACAAACAGTTTCACTTTCACCACAATGAATGCATGACTTCTCGGCAAGATACTCATTTAGCCACACAATACGTTGTCGATAATTACGTTTTGCAACTTTTTTAATAGTGCATTTGTATTTTTCGTAATGCGTTAACATGTAAATATTTATAAGAATTACAACATATAAAAAAAAGTTTTTAGGATCTCTATTTTTATAAATAATATAAATAAGAATAACTAATAAAGTTTATAAACTTTACAGATTGAAGGAGTACGAAAATGGGTTTTTTAGTCTCTCCAGGCGTTCACGTTAGAGAAATTGATCTCACTAATATTATACCTGCCGTACAAACAAATATTGGCGCTGTTGCTGGTCCTTTCGAGAAAGGCCCTGTAGCTTCGGTTGTAAATATTGGGACAGAAGCAGAACTAAGAAGTATCTTTGGCGAACCAAATGGTAATAATTTTGAATTCTGGTTCACTGCGGCAAACTTTTTGCAATATTCAAATGCATTAAAAGTTGTACGTTGTGAATCTGATGTTAAAAGTGCTGCCTCTGAATTGGGTGTGTTGATTAGAGATACAGAACATTATTTAGGTTCTTTTGCTGATGGTCAAGGTAGCGTTGGTCCTTGGGCTGCTAGAACCGCTGGTGATTGGGGAAATTCTCTTGCAGTTTCTATTTGTGCAACATCTACAGCATTTTCTCAAGATATTACTGGTGCAAACCAAGTAAATGGTGCTGCATCTTCCGGTGCAACATCTGTGATTGTTGATGATGTTGATCTTGCATCTAACGTAATTAACGTTGGTGATGTTGTTTCATTTTTCACAGATAGTGGTTTTGGAACTCCTGCTACGGGTCATGCAGGCAAAGAATATGAAGTAACTGCTCGCGATACATCAGCCAACACAATTACAATTCGTGAACTAGATAATCCAAACGGAACAGGATTGGTTGCATCTCTTGCTGACAATTCTTTTATTCGGCGTCGTTGGAAGTTTTATGATTTGTTTGATGCAGCACCAGGCACTTCGCAATGGTCTACTCAAGAAGGTCGTGGAACAGGCGATGAAATGCATATTGTTGTATATGACACAACAGGTAAACTTTCAGGTTATTCCGAAAGTGTTGCTGGTCAAAGAACTCTTGCAGTTTTAGAAACATACAGTGCACTTTCTAAAAACCCAAAAGCTAGAACAGCTCAAGGTGGAACAAATTATTATGCTGATGTGATTTATACACAATCTGCAAATATCTACTGGATGGATCATCTCGGCGCTGGTACTAACTGGGGTAGTGATTTAGACCTTAGTAATGATATCGTATTAAACGGAACTGATGCAACTGGATCAAATGAAGGTGCAAGTGTTATTGACGAAACAGATGGCGACAGTATCATTCAGGATTCTGGTGCTGGTGGTGGGGTGTATACTTTAGTTGATACACCAACTATTGATGGTTTGACTGGAGGAACAGACGATTATTCAGTTACTCTCGGTGAGAAACGTACTGCATATGATTTGTTTGCAAATGCAGAACTCCATGATATTAACTTTATTCTTGGTGGTCCTTCAGTAACAGTTACGGGAAGTTCATTTGGTACTTCGGGTGATGAGTTTGACACACATGGCACAATGATTACAGATATTTGTGAACTTCGTAAAGATTGTGTTGGTTTTATCTCTCCGGCTAGACAATCAGTTGTCAATGTTCAAAGTTCTAACACACAAACAGTAAACGTTAAAAATTCTTTTGACACTTTGCCTTCGTCTTCATATGTTGTATATGATAGCGGTTACAAATATATGTATGACAAATACAATGATGTTTTCCGTTTTGTTCCTTTGAACGGTGATATTGCCGGACTTTGTGCAAATACAGACAGAGTTGCTGATCCGTGGTTCTCTCCTGGCGGTTATAATCGTGGTAATGTTCGTGGTGCAATTAAAGTTGCTTATAACCCAATGCAATCAGAAAGAGATATTCTTTATAAGGCTCGGATTAATCCTGTTGTTGATTTTCCTGGCCAGGGTGTGGTTCTGTTTGGTGATAAAACTGCCCAAACCAAACCAAGTGCTTTTGATAGAATCAATGTGCGTAGATTGTTCCTTGTTCTTGAAAAAGCAATTGCGACAGCTGCTAAGTTTACACTCTTTGAATTCAACGATGAATTTACACGAGCGCAGTTCCGTAATTTAGTAGAACCTTTTTTGCGAGATGTTCAGGGTCGTAGAGGTATCACTGATTTTACAGTGGTCTGCGATGGCACTAACAACACAGGTGAAGTTATTGACAGGAATGAATTTATTGCTGACATCTACATTAAACCTGCTCGTTCAATTAACTTTATCAGTCTTAACTTTGTTGCTGTGCGAACTGGTGTTTCGTTCAGTGAAGTTATTGGCAGATTCTAATAAGGAGCAACGAAAATGGTTGGAACATTAGACGAATTTAGATCGCAACTAATTGGTGGCGGTGCAAGAGCAAACCAGTTTCGGGTTGAAATTAACAATCCTCCAGTTGGTTCTGTTGGACTTGATACCAGAAATGCTGCATTTTTATGCACAGCAGCACAGCTGCCTGGAATGGCAATTGCAGAAATCGCAGTACCGTTTCGTGGTAGAAGTATCTATATCGCGGGTGATAGAACTTTTGAAACTTGGACTGTTACATTTTATAATGACACAAACTTTGCAATTAGAAATGCAATGGAAAGGTGGAATAATAGTTTGAATCATCTTGTTACGGGACAAGGAGTTACTAATCATGATGATTATACTGCTGACCTTAAAGTTTCACAACTTGACAGGGATGATAGATTGTTGAAAACATATACTTTTATTAATGCGTTTCCATTAAGTGTAAGTGCAATTGCTTTGACTGCTGGTGGGTCAGATTCGATTGAAGAATTTAGTGTAGAGTTTAGATATCAACATTTTGTCACAGATGGTGTAATATCAGATGCACCTTCTGGTCCGTTTTAGTATATAACTATACAATCTCAACTACCTAAATAGTAGTAAGGAGATATTATGGCAGAACTTTTCGGATTTAGCATTACTCGTAAACAGGATAAGGACAGTGGAGATAGTTTCACTGTCCCGACTCCTGACGACGGTAGCACAGAGGTTGCTGGCGGTGGTTTCTTTTCTTCTGCACTTAATACTGGTGGGAATGAAAAAACAGAACTTGAGTTAGTAAGACGTTATAGAGAAATCGCACAACAACCAGAATGCGATAGTGCTATTGAAGATATAGTTAACGAGGCAATCACTTCAGATGAAATGTCTCAATCTGTTATGGTTACTCTTGATAGGTTACCATACCCAGACAAAATCAAAAAAATTATTCGCGAAGAATTTGATCATGTTCTTTCTCTTATGGAATTTGAAGAAAAAGGACATGATATTTTCAGACGTTGGTATGTTGATGGTAAAATTTACTTTCATAAAGTTATTGATAATAAAAATCCCAAAAAGGGAGTAATTGCTCTTAGATATATTGACGCAACTAAAATCAAAAAAATCAGAGAAATTAAGAAAGAAAAAGATGTATCTACTGGCGTAGAAATGATTAAAAAAATTGAAGAATATTATATCTATAATGAAAAAGGATTAGAACACGCTGGATATGATGGTTCAAGACAGGGAATTAGAATTGCTGGTGATGCTATCACATATGTTCCTTCTGGTGTAATAGACCAAAATAGTGGTAGAGTTTTATCTTATTTGCATAAAGTAATCAAGCCTGTTAATCAATTAAGAATGATTGAAGATGCATTGGTTATCTATCGCATTTCAAGAGCACCTGAACGTAGAATTTTTTATATTGATGTTGGTAATCTACCAAAGGTCAAAGCAGAACAATATCTTAAAGATGTGATGAATCGTTATCGTAACAAATTGGTGTATGATGCATCAACTGGTGAAATTCGTGACGATAGAAATCATATGAGTATGTTGGAAGATTTTTGGCTCCCACGAAGAGAAGGTGGTAGAGGAACAGAAATCACAACATTGCCAGGCGGTTCAAATCTTGGTGAGATTGATGATATTCAATATTTTCAGAAAAAACTTTATCGTTCATTGAATGTTCCAATTTCTAGACTTGAATCTGAATCAAATTTTAGTATTGGAAGAAGCACAGATATAACAAGAGATGAATTAAAATTTACAAAATTCATTCAAAAACTAAGAAAGAAATTTGTTCATATATTTACCGATGTTCTAAAAACACAATTGTTGTTGAAAGGAGTTGTTTCTTTGGACGATTGGGGTGTGATGAAAGAACATATTCAATATGATTTCTTAAAAGATGGTCACTTTTCAGAGCTGAAAGATGCAGAACTATTAAATGATCGTATTACTTCACTACAAAATATAGAATCATATATCGGAACATTTTTCAGTAAAGAATATGTTCTAAAACATGTATTGCGTATGAACGATGGTGAAATAGAAGAAATGCGCGATCAAATTGCAACTGAAGCAGAAAAAGATCCAATGGATGGCGGGGTTCCGAATACTGGTGGTGATGGTATTAATAGATATCCAGCAGATGCCACTGGTATGCCAGTTGATCCAGAAATGAGTGCTGCTGATAGAGCATCACTTGCATTGGGTATTGACCCAAATGCTGAAGAAGGAGAAAATAATGACAAGTAAAGAATTTGTAAATATGGCAGTGGATGGTAATAATATTGAAATGGACAATGCATTTAAAGATGCGATTTCTGATAAAATTACTAATGCCTTAGATACTAGAAGAAAAGAAATTGCAGCATCATTTGTAAACACTAAAAGTGTGGAGACGGAGCAAGAGTAGTGGCGGAGTTTCAATTGATAGTTAATGGAATATTGGAAACATATACTAAATATGAAGATATCCCAGAAACTTTTGATAATGTAATTAAATTTATACCTGATGTTCCAGAACCAGAAGGTGAGAATGGAAATCATACAGATGAGCAACACGTAGAGATGGCAAAGTGGAACGGCAGATTACAATCACTAATGGAGAAAGAACGTGCCAGCAGCAACTAGAGGACCAACGGCCGAAATTCTTGGAGATGCAGATGTGGCACACTGTTCTGCTATGACCAGAGCAGAGGGTTCGGTAAATGTGTTTGTAAATAGTCAACCGTGGAGTTGTAAAGATGACAAGAACACAAATCACGACTTGCCGGGCGATCCTTGTCCTAAACATCAAGCTGCCATAACAACTGGTTCTACTACTGTATTTGTAAATGGTGATGGTGCTGGTAGAATTGGTGATGTTATTAGTGGTTGTACTTCTGTAGCTGCTGGTAGTTCAGATGTATTTGCAGGACCGTAGAATGAATCAGAAATTTGAAAATATATACACATTGTTTATAGAAAACAATGAGCACAAAATGTCTAAGGGATATAAAAAACTTTCTCCAAAGATGAAAGATGCTGTTGATTCTATTTTTAAAGTGATGGATACTAAACCTTCAGATTTCCTAAATAGTTTCGAAAGAACAATTACAGATGTATCTAAGAAATATAAAGTCCCTGAAAAGGAACTTATTGGATACTTCGAAAAAGAAATGTTAGCGATCTAGGAGAAAAGAATGGCATTTACAACAAGAACATTAAGAGACACGGTTGTTAACGCTCCGGGCGCAGGTGGAACAGTTACGGTTAAGGTTGATATCGAAGATGACACTACCGCAGATAATGCTATTTTGGATGCGAGTGCTCTAGATGGTCACGCTAATGGTGCAAAACTGCACATCTCTAGGCTTTGGTGGGGACTAACACAAGGTAGTGCAGATGACGATACTGGCCATATTGAACTTCAAGAAGTATCTTCTGGCACTGATATTGTTCAGATTAGACTTGCTGGAAGTGGACACTATGATGGTTCTGCTGGATTGATTAAGGGAACTGCGGCTAACACAACAGCAACTTCTGGTGACCATCAGCTGACTTGTTTTGGTACATCTGGATTTCTTATAATTGAATTCAAAAAAGACGAAAATTATACAACATAAGGATGAACCAATGCAAATAGTAAAATTATTTTCAGAATCCGTTGAAGAGGTGGAGTATATCACCGAAGAAAAAGAAAGCGGTAAAAAGGATTATAAAATTAGAGGCATTTTTATGCAGGCGGATATCAAAAACCGTAATGGTCGAGTATATCCTATGGAAATCCTTAATAACGAAGTTACTAAATATAACAAGAATTTCATCAAAGAAAATCGTGCTTTTGGGGAACTCGGACATCCAGACGGACCAACCGTCAATTTGGAACGGGTATCTCACATGATTACTTCTTTGACCCCTGATGGTAAGAATTTTATTGGTGAGGCCAAAATTATGTCTACACCAATGGGGGAAATTGTTAAGAACCTTATGGATGAAGGTGCCAAGTTGGGCGTTTCATCCAGAGGCATGGGAAGTTTGGATCAAAGAAATGGTGCTAACTATGTGAGAGATGATTTTTATCTCGCAACTGCCGCAGATATTGTTGCTGACCCATCGGCTCCAAATGCTTTCGTGGAAGGTGTCATGGAAGGAAAGGAGTGGGTATGGAATCATGGCGCATTAATTGAGGCACATGTTGCAGAACTAAGGAAGAAATTTGATGTTAAAAAACATAAAAGACAAGCAAACAAAGAAGCATTAGAGTTTGCTAAATTCCTCAAAATGTTGTAATTTATAAATAATAAAAGTATATAAAGGGAGAAATCCATGTCCGAATTAGACCAAACAATTGAGGAGCTTGAATCTGAAGTATTGGCGGAACTAGAAGAAGCCAGTCAACCCGACGACACGGGTGGAAAATCAGACGCTCCTAAAAAAGTAAAAGATGAAGTTAACGATGTAGAAGACCTTGGCGGTGCAGACCCCGAAGCAAAAGTAGAGAAAGATGCTGACGAAGATCGTGAAGAAAAAGCGATTGGTAAAAAAGCGTCGGCGGCTGCTAAAGCTATTAAAGGTGATGCGCAACAAAAAAGTGCTGGAAAATCTGATGCTCCTCAGAAACTTGCTGCTGGAGACGAAGTAATGCACGACGGTGAGAAAATTTCCGAAGAAGATATTGAAGAAAAAATGTCAAATATCAGTGTTGCTGAAGACGTTAAAGCTTTGATTGACGGAGAAAATCTTTCTGAAGAATTTAAGATTAAGGCCGCAACAATTTTTGAAGCTGCTGTTAAATCTAAAATACGTAGTGAAGTTGTACGAATGGAAGAAGACTACGTTCTTCAACTTTCAGAAGCTACTGAGACAATTAAAGAAGAGTTGTCAACTAAGGTTGATGATTATCTTGGTTACGTTGTCGAAGAGTGGATGAAAGAAAATGAAATTGCGATTGAACGTGGTTTGAAGGGTGAAATTGCTGAAGACTTTATTTCTGGTTTGAAGCAATTGTTTGAAGACCATTATATTGATGTTCCTGACGAAAAATATGATATTTTAGAAGCTCAAGCAGAAAAGATTTCTGAACTTGAAGAAAAACTAAATAATACTATTGAAGAGAATGTTGATAGAAGGAAAGTTGTTGAGTCTTTGACTAAAGAGGCAATTATGCATGATGTTTCTGAAGACCTTACTGTCACTGAGATTGAGAAATTTAAATCTTTAACTGAAGAGTTGGATTTTGTTAGTGAAGAAAGTTTTCGTCATAAACTTGATACTTTGAAGGAAAGTTATTTTCCCAAAACTGGTGGGGAAGAATCTTTCTTAATTGATTATGATAATAGTGAACTTGCACAGGACATTGATACGACTGGAGCAATGAAAAGTTATATGTCGGCAATCAGTCGTACCAAGCTTGCATAAATTTATAAATAAATGTAGAAAAATAAAATAAGGAGAAACGAAT
>TARA_R110000823_G_scaffold243818_4_pt1 | contig 10886 bp, 12 predicted proteins | sample TARA_R110000823 | Tara Oceans TARA_R110000823 (sample SAMEA4397722) | marine metagenome | biome: Polar Biome; feature: [DCM] deep chlorophyll maximum layer (ENVO:01000326); material: water (ENVO:00002006), including particulate matter (ENVO:01000060) such as... | depth 20 m | reverse complement strand
TAGTTTTCCACGCTTTAAGTGGTCAACCTATATCAGGGACGTACACCAACTACCAACTACCGACTACCGACTACCAACTACCAACTATAAAACTACCTATTCGCCGGTGTAATCATTATATGCGATCGATGCGTACCCGCATCCATCAACCAAGGCATCCCAGGGGCTTGTGGTTTTGTGGGTAGGCCTGTGCTTTCACCAGTCATATAGGGTTTGTAGATTACGTAGCGTATTTTGCTTTCCAGCAGTTCGCCAGTCTCGGCACTATAATCTTCTTCTTCCCCAGCCAAAATATATACCGTGGAAGGTTCAGCAGGCATTTTTAGGGTTCCAGCGTCTATTTCCTGTTTTCTGGCTTCGCGCTTTTCCTCGTTTGATTTTCCTTCAGCGGCCAAGGCCCTGCCCCGCGCCATAAAGGGTTCCAATTCGGCGGCGTAACAGGCTACACTTATCCCTTCTTTGTTGGGGTCGTCTGCCAGGCATACCATACCATTGGTTCCTTCTCGCAGGGTAACAAGTTTGCCATCTTCATTATACCCGAGTACGGTTGCACCATCTCGGTACATTTCAGGAGCGGCAAGCACTGCTGTTTTAATCTGTATGTTTTTTGGTAAGATTTTACTTTGCGAAAATGCCGAAAGACTAAACGCAAAGGCTAAAATGATGGATAAATTCTTCATAGTCAAGATTTTTAAAAATGAAGGTTTAAGATACGGAATTTTGGGAGATTATAGAACAGCTGCCTTTGCACATTATTTATTATGTGTATCTCGTTCGCTGATGCGTGATTGTATCGCGTACCTGATCCCCTTGTCAGGTCGAGCGCAGTCGAGACCTCGCTGGTGCGCGATTGTATCGCGTTCCTCGCTGGTGCGCGATTGTATCCCTCGCTGGTGCGCGATTGTATCGCGTTCCTGATTCCCTTGTCAGGTCGAGCGCAGTCGAGACCTCCCCTGATGTTACTGGGCAACTTTACCCCATACGCATCCTGCCCAGAACAGCAATGCCAATGCCGCTTAATATAGGCCCATAGAACAGAAGATAAGAGCCCCCAGTTTCATAAACACGCATATAGCTTAACAGTGTATAACCAACTCCAATTAAGGCAATCCCCAACCCTACCAATATCATATTTTTCCCAGACTGTCGGCGCTTTTCCATTTTTGCCATTCGTAACAGATCCCTATCAATACGTCTTAGCAAAACCGTTATTTCTTCCTGGTCTATTCCCTTGGCTTTTAATTCTGCAGCTATTTGGGAATAGTCCAAACTTCCGCAACCCACCTTGGCTACATAATTTGCCACTAGTTCCTTTCTTGAAAAACTCATTTGTTATTTTTAATTAAGTATAGCTGTGCCGCAGTTACAAAAATATTTTGCCACGCAATGCTCCCGATAGTTATCGGGACGTGCCGGAGCGGAAGCCTAAAAATAAATTAATTGCATTTAAAGAAAAAAGAGCCTTTGCGTTATTTAAGCAAAGACTCTTTTTCATGATTTTGAAAGTTAAATATTTTCAACCCCCAAAATTTCCAGTTTTCTTACCCCATCCCTAAAAGGCCAATTTATAATATCGCCTGCCTGCCTGCCCACTGTGGCAACGGCAACATCGCATAAAATAGATAACTTTCCTTTTTTATTGTTTGTTTTTGTGGTCGCCACAAACAGATATTCCTTTTCCTTGTTCTTTGTGTGATCCTTAATTTTTACACGTCGGTTTACCGTAACCACGTTCTCTGGTAAGTCCCGTCTTAATACCTGTTGGGCTTCCTTTAATTCCATTAGCAACAGCGCTTCTTCCTGTTGGGTTACCTTTTTTCTTCGCACATGATCTTTAATTAAATCGTATATTCCGGTTGTTAAAATTACATTTTCTGACATAATACTTTTTTTTGGATTTCCTTCAGAATACTGTGCAATCGCGACTCAAACATCCAAAATAGCGCGCAGTATAATTAGCAACTGTTTTTGGATGCTAACAGCAGTGTTAAGAAGAAAATAGATTAAATTTTTAAGAATAATTAAGAGTGGCCCTGTTCTGAGTCGAAACAGGGATTAATTGATAAACTCTTTTGAATCTTTTAAAAAAATATCGTCAAGTAGATAGGATAATAACAGCGCTACCCCTAAAGGAGTTTTTGTAGTATATGGAATGTGAGCTACTGCCATTTGTACTAAAATTAATAGGTTACAAAGATAACCCTTATAATCAACATTTACAAAGCTAAACCCAAGTCCTGGGTTATTTCATTAGTTGTATAGAGCCAATGCTAATATTTCAACACGGTAGTTATTGAAGCGGTAGCAGGGAGGATACGAGATGGACGCTCTTGCTAGCTAGGGCAACAACCCCTACTTATTAAATCTTTTCATTATCTCTAACTCCGTAGTTGCCATATTTGCAATTAAAGTATAACCTTTAGGAATAGACTCACTATTACGCAATAGTTCTTTAAGGTTATTAAGAGCTTCTTCCGCTTTTATTAAGTCATTATTTAAAATCCAATATTCCCCTAAATATAAATAACCATATAGTTTCTCTATATCTTCTTTATCAGAGGCGAGTAATTCATCCAATAATGGTTTCACTTTAGCATCATTCTCAAAATTATCATCAAATAAATACATGCCTATTAGGGAATATGAATTCTTTTCACGGTTTTCTTTTTCTGCTTCTTTTGTATATAAATCTTTTCGATAAACCAATTTACCTTGTTCAATTTTATACCATCTATAAATAGATTGTTCTGGATCTACTTCTTCTTCAAAAACCCTACTCTTGTTATTAAAATTGGTAGCAAGCACCAATATATCGCCCAACTTTTCAGTATTGCCCATAAAATTAAAACCCAACCGAGCGACTGGTCCTTTTGGCTGTTTTATTTTTACTAATACCTTTTGGTCTTTTGTAACTGAATAATAGGCAGTGTGCAAAATGGAATACATTTCATCATCACTAAGCTGCTTGTATAAATCTGTCATATAAAAAGCATCCGCAAAGGTTTGATGCACAAAATAAAAGGTATCAATACCCAATTGATTTTCTGAGTGAAGCTCCCCCTTTTCATAGGTAATTTCACTTTGGGCAAAGGAGCTGAAAACTGTAATTAGCAGGCAAAATGGTATTAGTATGGTTTTCATATTTTTTTTACTCGTTTAAATCTTAATGAGATTTCTTTTGGATTAGAACTATCATTTTTTATTAGATTAGTTTTAAAATTTAAACAACTAATTTAATAAATACAAACCGAATAGACTCGAGTAAATGGAACGGTCGGTAACGAAAGCACACGATAGGCATTAAAGGCAGGGCTGCCACGCGATGCTCCCGATAGCTATCGGGACCTGCGTGAGCGGAAAGCAAGAGCGGGACGCTCGCGCCAGCGGGGGATTGCTTAAATTTTTTGTTAGGAAATGATTTTATTACTAGTACTCAATATCAAATTCGTTTGCATTGTTTCCATTAAATTCTTCAATTACATTTATTGGATAATTAGCTTGATCATATAAATAGAGGTAATTCCTATCCAAATTTCCATTCTTTCTTTTAGAAGTTATATTATTTTTTAAAAAAGGAAAATAATAACCTTCATATCCATCCCAGACAAACTCTCCAAAATAAGCATCCCTAAAAGCATTTAAGAATAATGGTAAATAAATTGATTTTAATTGACCGTAAAAAGGGTTAGGTTTATCGTCATAGGAATATGTCGTAGTATCTAATAAATTATCATTATTATCGAAAATCTTAATTTCGGCTATATTATCATTTGTATCATAGCTAATAATAACATAGTACTGGCTTTCAATCATTTTGTTTATTAATCCCGAACTATTAACTTCAAAATTAACCACACTTGAATCGCCTGTACTTGAACTGATGTTTGCGGTGATAATGTTATTATTATACGAAAATTCTTGAGTTATAATAATGGTTGGATTTATTGTATTACTGGGTTGACTAATTCTGGAAGTAGCATTAAATAGTCTGTTACTTTCGTTGAAGGAATAGTTCGTTATTGAACTATAATCCGAATTGTTAGACATGAAATTTCTTGTGGCTACATTAATTGAGTTATATGTAAAGTTGATTTCAGAATCAATTTCCTCTTGAATATCAATATCAAGAATTCTAGTTAGATTTCCATCTGCGTTGTATCTGTATTCTAAATTAACATTATTACTAACATACTCTCGTTTTACAAGGTGGTTGGTGCCGTTTTGCTCGTTTTCATTATCATCTTTCGAGCACGATGTAAGAAAGGTAATCAAAATACCTAAAATATATATTGTCTTTTTCATATGTGGTTTTTTAGTGCACTTGTGTGCTATTATGCGTATATCCGTAGTATAATATTACCTATCCCAAATATATCAAACATTACATAAGTTTATTAAGAAATAGCTTCCTCAACAATAGCAACCTCCTCCTCAGTTAAACCGTAAAGCTGATACACTAATTGATCTATTTGGGCTTCGAGGGCTGTGGTGTCTGTTTTTACATCAATTTGTTTAAGAGAGATAATTTTTTCAACTAAAACAATAATTTTAGGTTCTATTTCTTCATCTACAACTTTAATTGGAAGCATTCTGCATTGACCAATTTTGGCTTTTGGAAAAACTCCATCTCTTTCAGAAAATTTGTTTACAAAATAGAAACTCATGAGCTTTGAATTTAATATCCCGACTAAATACTTACAATTGTAATCAGGGTTTGGAATGAATACGTGAGCAGTATTTTTGACAGTATAATCTTCATTCGTATAACTAACAAGTAAACCACTTTTACTCGGTATCTCACGAATAATTAATCTTTCACCTTCGAAATATTTTGAATCACGAGCGGCTCCAAGATGTTTACCATATTTCAAGTAATTGCCTTTCCAATTTATAGAATACTTTTCCACATCTGACCCCGTTACATGTTTTCTAAAATCTTCACTCAACTTTTCTTTAGCATTGAAAACTTTCTCTTTCCGATCGAAGATTGTTTGAGGCGGTATACCTTTTCCTGTCTCGTATTCTTTAATTCCACTCGAAGAATCAGTAATTTCATTTAGCATAACACTCTCAGTCTCAATTTTTGATAACATTTCTTTGTTAATAGAACTTGTAAGAAAGTCGAAATAGTAATTTTCGTTTTTTTCAAAAGAAGATTGCTTGAATTTTTCAAAAAAAATAAAATCTGTTTTATTGATTTCATATGCATTTAATGAGCTATCAATCGTTTTTGGTAATTGACATGTAATTACTACCGTATCAACAGTTGCATCTGGAAATATGCCAATAGGAGTGTTTATTATATTGTTTACAGAACTTTCATCTAATATGAATTTTCTAATCTTCGAATTATTAAGATTATTAGAAATTGAATTTGGTATTATGAATCCAAAATTTCCTTTATTTACAAGAACTTGATAGGCTTTCTCAATGAATAATATGAATAAATCTGATTGATATTCTGCAACGGAATAACTGTTCAACAAATAATTCTTTTCTTGAACATCTTTAATGTCTCTGAAATTAACATAAGGCGGATTCCCAATAACCACATCAAAGCCCACAAAGTCGCCATTGTCATCCAGCACCTCCGGAAACTCAAAGCGCCACTCAAAGGCATCTTCGTAAATCTTGTTGTTTTTTATTTCCTCAATTTCGGTTTCCAGCTTGGCGGTGTCCTCCCCTAACTTCTTTAGCTTTTTGTTCCAAGCGGCTTTTTCCTTTTTGCTCATCTCAAACATTTGGGTTTGGTTTGTCATGCCAAAGAGTTCGCCCTTCAGTTTGTTCAACCTTTTAACCTTGGGATCGTTAAGCGATATCTCAGAGCGGAAATCGCTCTTTATATCGACTATAAGCTTTTCCATGGCACGCTTTTGCTCCTTGTTTTGGGCGTTCCTATAGGTATCTACGGCAATGCGGTAACTGTCTATGGTCCACTTGCTGCTTTTTAGCGCCTTCTTTAGGTCGGCATCCAGCGCGAACCTACTTATCAGCGAATTGCCGCGCTTTATGTTTATGTCTATGTTTGGCAATGTCTCCAACTCGCTTTCGGTTTTGTAATAGGCGTTTTTAAGCAGTTCTATCCATAGCCGCAGGCGGCAGATTTTTACGGAGTTTGGGTTTATGTCCACCCCAAAAAGGCAGTTTTCAATGATAGTCTGCTTTTCGTGGAAAAGGGTTTGCTGTATGCGCTGGCTTTCCTTGTTGGTAGGGTTGTACTCAAACAATTCACCGTCCTCATCGGTAACGATCAATTCGTCGTTCACCACTTCAAATTGGTACTCTTTTAGGCGTTTGCCATCGCGGTCCTGCAATATTTTTAGGTCGTTTTTTATGGCAATCATCTCATTGAGTGCCGACACCAGAAAATGTCCCGAACCAACTGCCGGGTCGCAAATTTTTAGGCTGTTGATAATATCATTGGCTTGTTGCCGAGTAAACATTCTGTCATCATCAATCTGGTCATAAACATCATCTAACGATTGAAATCCTCCCCCTTGGGGGGAGTTAGAGGGGGCCGCTTCGTTAAACTTCTGGACCACTGCCTTGCGGATGGTCTCGCGGCACATATACATGGTAATAAAACCAGGCGTAAAGAACGAACCGTCCTTATAGCCGTTTATCTTTTCAAATATCAGCCCCAGTACGCTGGCGTTGATTAGGGTTTTGTTGTCTTCCTGAATTTCTTCCTTGCCCTCGCTGCTAAAATCGTAGGCGTTCAGGAACTCAAACAGATATTCCAAGGTGCTTAAACTGCCCGTACGCTTTTTGCCCGTATCGGTTTTTAGTACCGTTGCGGAATAAAGGGGCAATTGTTTCTCGTCGCGCAGGTTGCTTATAAACAGAGTGGTGTGCTCTATGCCTGTGGGTTCAAACAGCGAACTGTTTAGGTAGGGCACTTTTACGAAAATATCCTTTAAATCGGTGGTGCGCTCCTCGTGCTTTCGCGCCAGTATTTGAAAGAAAAGGCCATTCAGGTCGTCGTAATCATGTATTTTCTTGTGGCTCAGAAACTCGTAGCTTTTATCGCCTTTGTGATAGGTAAGCAACTGCGCCTCCAGCAATTTAAGGAAAAGGATGCGGTTAACCCACGTAATGGCAAGCTCCAGACCTACATTAAAAAGACGCTCCTCGTAAGTGGCGCCAAAGTGCTGCGGATTGTCCAACCTGCTTATTTTGTCCAGAGTGTCCAATTGGATAATGGCATTTTCCAACAGACTACCATTATTGCGCTCCCCGGGCTTGTTGCGGGCTATCAGTTTCTTGCTGCCCTCCTTGCTTTCCGAAAGGCCGATAATGTGCAGCAGTTCGCCATAAAAGCGTTTGTCCAGACTGTTGCTGTCGTTGGCAAAGGGGAGTTTTAATAAATGCTCTGGTGAAAGGAGTTTGAATAGCGCAATGAGTTTGTTGTCGTCATTCGGGTTATCGTTGCGCAGCGGTTTTTCATATTCGCGAATGTCAAAAAAGGTAAACTCAATTTCCTGTGATATTGTATTTATAAAAGGTTCTGCTATTTCCTTGTAAAAGAAATCGGTAGTCTTTCCCGCCAGCCTGCCCGCCTCAAAATCGGTGAACTGTTTTACCAATGCTTTGTTCTGTGCAAATAACCTTTCAAAACTATTGGCATCAAAGATGAACCATTCATTGATATTGGTAACCACCAGCTGTTTCACCTCTAGATTTTTATGGGTGATGCGCTCCCGAAGATAGTACAGCACCAACTCCTGAAAGGCTTTTGCGTTCAGCTTTTCCGCTGTTACCATTTCTGCCCTATTGGTGGGTTTTTTGGCTTCAATAATTACGCCTACCGTACTTTTTGCCTTGTTGCCGTTGTGGATAACAAGATCGTTACGGCCTTTGGTGTTTATAAAATGGTTAGGGTCGTAATAGGTTTTTTTCAGAAAATCGGAAACCAGGTTTTTATGGAACTCCTCGCTCTCGGTATCGTTGGTACGGTCCAACAATGCTATAAGATTAGCCTTAAAACGCTCAATCTCGGTGCGGTTTGGTTTTATTTTTAGGAAGGCTTTATTTATTGCCTTTCTTGGTTTTAGGGGTTTTGGTTGCATTTATACGCTTTGGTTGTGTTTTTGGGGTAATTTAGGTAATTTTTAGAAGTTTGTCAGTGATTCCTATTTTCATTATTAGGCAAATGAATATTATTTTTTGAAGAACGGGATTAGTGCTTTTCATAGGAGTTCTTTGTTGTGTGTAGTGTTTATATTCGGTTTGAGTTTTCTCTCATTGTATCTACGAAATTAGTAGTTTGAATTTTTTCTAAAAATCTTTCATTCATTTCTTGATTTAATATAGAAAACTGAACTTCGCCAGAGTAATGAACGTAGCCTAAAATATCTTGTTTTTCATTCAAAAAATGGTTGTGGAAAAATCCGCTGTCACAATTTGTGAGCACTATGAAATGTTTGAAAAACTCCTGAAAATTGATTTTGTCTATCTTTATGGCTCCGTTAAATTTTCCATTCAATTTGTTTTTATCGAAATATGATGTGGCCTTAATCAATGGTCTATAGTCATTGCGCTTAGCAGTGTATTTTGAAATCCAACGCATATTATGAGAACTAAAAAAAATCAATTCGTCTATTCCGAGAAGGTCGTAAAGTTTTGACAATTCAGATGCGAGATTTTCAACAATTCTGTCGTCATCTTCTTCGCTCAATTTTACCCAGTAATGTGAATGGGTTTTTGGAAAATGTGAATATTCGGTATCAGTTTCTTCATCAACTTCCCATAGTGGAAAATTCCTGTATTTGATTATCGAAATGTCCCTTGTTATTTTCTTTATCATTTTTTTGGACTGATGCGTTGGCAACATTACACACAACATGTGTATATACGAAACCTCTATTACATTTATACCACACATGTCACCATAGTTTTTTTACTGATTTAATATTAATCAATCCCAAAAGGAAAGATAAGAACTGTTGTTATAAGCCCATTCCGTTTAAATTACGGTTTACATTTCAAATATAAAACAATCCTAACCATCCCATTACGGGATTCCGCATTGGCGACAAATTAATTGGGGAGAAAACCAAATATATCAAAACCCAAGAAAACTTTCCCTATAAAAAGTTCTTTCTCGTAAAACTATATTCATCAAGCTGTCCGATTGAATTTCAAAAGAGCGCAGCGGCTTTGAAATTTGCCTATGCTGAGCCTGCCTGTCCTGAGCTTGCCTGTCCTGAGCCTGCCTGTCCTGAGCCTGCCTGTCCTGAGCCTGCCTGCCCTGAGCCTGCCTGTCCTGAGCCTGTCGAAGGGTCGAAGGGTCGAAGGGTCGAAGTATATCAAGGCCACCACAAGCAAAATCTCCCCGCTGTCCGAGTGAATTTGAAGCAGCGACAGCTGATTCAAATTTGTATCGAGGCCACGCAACGTTCTCACGTCTCACGTCTAACTCATAAAGACTGACAACCGAAAACCTCAACCCCAACACTAGAACTTAGGCTATAAATTTTGTGTGTCAGGAATATTGACCATAAAATGTAAACAAATTTGTTTATATTTGTAGTGTGGATACGCTACTAAAATACAAAGGCATACACCCAGGTATTGTTTTGGAACGTGAATTTAAAAAACGTTCCTTAAAACAACGCCCCTTTGCAATTGCTATAAATGAGCATCCACAAACCTTGAATGCCATTACGAAAGGCAAGAGAAGTCTAAACACAGCTTTGGCGCTTAAAATTGAGGAAAAAATGGGATTGGAAGAAGGTATCTTGGCAATCCTTCAGACCTATTACGACATCCGTATAGAAAAAGAAAAACAACAAACTGAAACCCCTAATCTTGCTTTATTGCGCAATTCACTTTTTTGGGATACAGCTATTGAACATATCGATTGGAAAAAACAATATAAAGCAGTTATTAAAAGAATATTTGAACGTGGTAATGAAACTGAAAAAAGCGAGATTATTCGTTTCTATGGTAAACAGAAAGTAGATGATGTATTGAATTCAATAAGCAGAAAACCCTATACACTTTCCACTAACTAAACTTTGGAAAATGCTACACTACAACACAGTAAACAATTTACTTCGCAATTGCTTATTGCAGTTAATGACTGCCAAAGAATTCAGTTTTTTCAGACTTGTTGGTGGTACTTCCCTTAGTCTTCAAATAGGCCATCGGGAGTCTGTAGATATTGATCTTTTTAGTGATGTTCCCTATGGCACAATAGATTTTGAAGGGATAACAACATATCTATAAGGGCATTTTCCTTATGTTGACCACTTAGATATAGCTCCTGCAATCGGTAAATCTTATTTTATAGGTAAAAATGAGAATAATGCTGTAAAGCTTGATGTTTATCATACTGATACTTTTATAGAACCCCTGTTATTAATCGATAAAATTCGTCTGGCGTCAGTAGCAGAAATCATCGCAATGAAAATAGATGTGGTCCAGCGTGGAGGAAGAAAAAAGGATTTTTGGGATTTGCATGCGCTGTTTGAAAACTTCACTATTGAACAAATGCTAGCATTACACAAGCAGCGGTATCCATATACTCACGATGAAAAACTAATACTCCACAATTTCACTGATTTTTCACAGGCAGATGATGATTTTGATCCCATTTGTCTGTTAGGTAAATACTGGGAGTTTATTAAGGATGATATAGTTACTAATATTGAAGCTTTTAGAAATACTAAAAATGGAGTTGACTAAACTGGAAAATAAATCTATAGCTACAAATAAAGCAAAACACAATATATCCCCCGATGTCCAAGTAAATTTTAATAAGCGCAGCGAAACTATATTCATCAAAGTGTCCGAGTGAATTTCAAAAAGCACAGCGAAACTATTTTCACCACGGTGTCCGAGTGAATTTCAAAAAAGCGAAGCGGCTTTGAAATTTGCCTATG
>TARA_R110000823_G_scaffold48830_5_pt1 | contig 10916 bp, 15 predicted proteins | sample TARA_R110000823 | Tara Oceans TARA_R110000823 (sample SAMEA4397722) | marine metagenome | biome: Polar Biome; feature: [DCM] deep chlorophyll maximum layer (ENVO:01000326); material: water (ENVO:00002006), including particulate matter (ENVO:01000060) such as... | depth 20 m | reverse complement strand
AGACAACTTAGTAGCATCAAGTGTAGACGTAGTGTCTAAAAGACTGCCAGCACTATCAGGTAAAGTAATAGTTCTATCTACATCTGTATTTGGAGCAGTAAGTGTAATTACACCAGTACCACTTGCGTTTCCTTCTAATCTTAGTTTTGCCATATTATGCTACCACCCATGTTGAACCTGTTGGAATTGTGACTGAGATTCCTGAGTCAATTGTGATTGGACCAGCTGTCATAGCATTATTCCCTGACGCTATTGAATAGTCAACCGAGATGGTGTTGGCGTGTTCGTAGAGCCCGCTAGCCGTAATGTTACCAGCGCCTATACCAAGATTGGTTCTTGCTGTAGCAGCATCTAGCACATCAGAAAGGTTGTTACCTTTAAGCAATGCTCCTGCCAAGCTTCCAGAACTACCGCCCTGAACACCAATAGTGTACTCAATGAAATCTGTTAGCGTAGTGCCGCCCGTATTTGTAGCTGTTGATTGAATCAACCACCAACCAAAGAAGGTGGCATTTTCTAAAATAGGATTTAATATATAATCCTCTAACATTACACCAGCTTTTGCGAGGTCTATATTCGCATAATTTCCTTGACCGTACTGCATGACAAAGTTGCCGTTACTAAATCTATATAGTCTATGCCCAACCACAGTTGTAGACCCTAATGCTGTAAGCGTGCCAGCGTTGTCCCAAAACTTAGGAAGGTCTGTATTGCCACCTGCGTCAAATGCTGTTTGTGTGGCTAAGAAAAACGTAGCGTTAGCAACAGCAGCAAAAGAACGGATGTTTGGGTCATAAATATCCCCAGTTCCGCCAAACTCTAGCAAAGTGCCAGCAGCCACGTCAAACCCTAAATCACCAGCCCTACCCGTTACTACTTGGTTCTTCTTGAATGGAACGCCCTGCGCTAGTAGGTAAGTATAAATATCTCTGATGCTATTAGTGTAATGACCAATTGGATTATTTAGATATTCAAACCCTATAATTAAATTAGTAGAAACGTCTACCGCAATCCGCATTGTAAATACTTTTCTTGTCCAGTCCTGTCTTGTTGGAGTGGTAGTTTGTTGCTGCAAAGCACCAGTTTTATCAATGTAAACATAAGTAGATGCGGCTGACAGTGTGGTAACTGTTATGCCAGTAGCGCCTGCGTAGCTGATGTCAAAATAACCCTCATCACTATGTATCTCGCCTGTAACTGCTGGCTGTGCAAAGGTTGTACCACCAACCGCTACGGTAGATACGTAGGTGGTTGATACTCCCGTTCCCCTTGCTTTCAATAAGGCGCTGTCCACGCCATCTGCAAAAGTCTGTAGGTTTGTCGTATCAACAACTACTAAACTGGTGTCGTCAACCGTGATGTTGGAAGACTCTAACTGTGGCTCAACACCAGAATCTCTGTAGACAGCTCTTTCGGCTGGGTAAGTACAAAACACATCACTTGTTCCAGACAGTGTAATAGCGCTGCCAGCGTTACTAGACTCAAGTACGGTATCTCTAGACAGCGTTGTGCCAGACAAGGTGTACGTTCCTACACCCACCTCCCAATCATCGCCAGATACCAGTGAATAGAAGGTGGTATTGCCGTCACCGATAACAGAGAATGCCTGAAAGCCTGCACTCGCACCGCCAAGAGTAACCGTGCCTGTGCCAGTCGTGGCTGTGGTTTCCTTTACCCTGTCTTTAACTAATAACGCCATAATTTAGCCCTAAGATAATTGTACTGTTAAGTTTGTTGACGCAATTTTGAAGATGTCTCCAGTCTCAATAACCTTAGCCGCATCCAGTGCCGTGTGATACAAAAGATTGCCTCCCGTTACAGCATCTTCTATGCCAATCCAGCCAACCGTACCCCACGTAGCCGTAGCCTGTGGGAAAGTAATGTCTGCATCAGAAGCCGACAAGCCATCAGAAGGTGCTGCAAATGTTACTGATTGACGAGCGTATGAACCGCCAGAGACTTCTGTACCTGTACCTGCATCTGTTGGGTCGCTTGTGTATAAGCCAACATAAACTGTCGCTGGCGCTGTGTAAGAAGTGCCACGAATAGTGCCGTTAATTAGAGCGTTCTCTAAGTAGTTTGAAATTTCTGCCATGATTAATCCTATCCTTTTGCTACGGTAATTGAAATTGGTGAACCCGACCATTCCGCTTGGTCGTCACTAACCGCTAATGATGATAATCCCCTGTCGTACATATTAGCCCATGTATCAAGCCTCGCATCGTTCATTAGATACGGTTCAGCCTCACCTAGTGCGCCATATAGCAACAAGTCTGGACAGACGGCTAAGAACGCATTTGACGTATCTGTATCTGTTAAGTATGGTGGTGCTGCGTAATACATCATTTGCAGAGTGTAGGCAGCATCAGGTGCTGGTGCAAATTGAAACTCTTGAGCCAAGATGGTGTACTGTCTAGGCAATCCAATCATGGTTGATGCTGTGTTGCGATAAAAGTTGCTTGGTGACTGGTACTCTATTGACTGCACTGGGTTAGTCGCAATGTGTAAGTCACGCATTTGCAAGAAGTCGGACGGTAGTTCAACCGTGCTGTCGCTTGGAGTAGTCGCTGTTGTCACAACCTTTAACATCTGTCTGATACGCAAATCTCTGCGTAATCTTGTTTCAGCAAGTTGAATGAAGTCAGGTATCTGAACAGTTAAGTCTGTCCGTGCTAGATAGCTAGCAATCGTACTCTGTAAGTCTGAATAGTTTAGTATACTCATACCTGTCCTTGTCTTGTTCTAAACACTCGATTGTCTGGGTTGTTTAAAAATTCTTTAAAGCGCTTCATGTCAATGACATTGAATCCGCGTGTGATTCCTTGTTTCTCTAGTTCTGTAAATACAGTCAATGGTATTGATGCAACCTTATTTTCAGGTGCTGTAATCTTGTTGCCATTAAAACCAGTATTACTTGTTGACTGATTATACTGTCTTTTGTTCTCTTCAACGATAGCAGTAACATCCTGCTTGTGAGAAATAATTAGCTTGTCATCTTCGTCAGAAAATGATGTTTTTGATATTCCGTTATGTATAGATTTTGTCATATTTAAAATAGGAGAGCCGAAGCCCTCCCACCCTCTACTAAGTTAAATCAGCAATTAAGCCGTGTGCTGCTTCATTCTTAACTTCTAGTGTGTACTCAACTAAAAGCTCAGTATTCTCGCTGTCACCAGTTTTAGCCAAGTCCAGTGTTTGGAATGGGCGAAGATAAGCAACTGCTGCCATCTCTGGGTCTAGTAAGAAAGCAACATCATCGCCGTCCACGTTTGGAATAAAGCGGTTAGGAACGATTTGGATGATACCAAAGTCTGATACATAAACATCAGCAGCGCCAACGATTTGAGCTTGCTGTGAAGCAGGCACATCACGGAAGCGTGTAGCGATACCAGCAAAGCCAGATGCCACAACTTTTTGAGCTGGGGTAACTAACAAGATTGTTGGTGCGCCACCACTTACGTACGCAGCTTGAACAGTGTCGTTCAAAATGTCTTGTGTGAATGCACGGTCTGTACCAGTAACGCGAGCAGTTGTCCCCAATGAACCAGCAGTACCACCTGCACCACCTTTGTAGTTAGAGCTTAACCATGTTTGGATACCGCCCAGTGTACGAGCTGTTGTTGTGCTATCGCCAGCAGCAGCAACTTGGTTTGATAACAAGATTGACTCCATGTCGCGTTTTAGCTCAGATGAAGACTTAGCAAGTTGATATGCCTTCTCTGACTTACGACCAGCTTTGTTTACTGTCTCTAAAGTCCCAGAGATTTTAACAACTTTGTTAGAGATTTGAGTACGGTTACCAACACGGGATGTTGGAGCTAATACAGCTGCACCAGCATCTGCGCCCTCAACAACAGCGTTAGATAAGTTTACAGCAGCTAGACTGTCTGTTTGCCATTCGTGTAATACAGCAGTAGCTGATGTTTTACCAATAGAGTTCATGAATGGGGTGTCAGTTGGTGAAATGTTGTAGATTACGTTAGATAAATCTTCTTTTTGACCGACTGCGGTATAGGTTTCAAATGTAGCCATGATAATTCCTTAAATAAAGTTTTCAAATAACTTAGCAGCATCGCGAACTTTGCCTGACTGCTTAAGTTGTTGTTTTTGCCGTTTGACTTGGTCAGAAGTGGTTGGCTTAACACCGTTACCACTCTTCAAAGTCTTGGGCGCTGTGCTAACCTTTTTATTAATATTTGGTTTAGCCTTTTGCAATTTGTCGTACATCATTGCCTTGTGCAACGTTAGTACCTGTCGAGAATCGCGAATATTTGATATATCTTCATCACTGAAACCTAGACTTGATTTTGCAAAATCTCGCATATCAGACCTAAGCTGCTCACCTTTGACGGCATCAGCATATTCGGGCAACTGTTTAGACAATTCCTGAGCCTGTTGAGATAGAAACGACTGCATTTGCTGGGACTGTTCCGCTTGTTGCTGTTGGGCAATGCGGTATTGCTCCTGCTGTACTGCTTGTAGTTGCTCTCTCTGCTCTTGTCTTTCAGCTACCTTTACTGAGTACCCAATAGGGTCAGTTTCTTTCAGATAATCTAAATCTTCACCTTTGGCTGACGAATCCAGCATCTTCGCCATCTCTTGCAACCTGTGGGCATAAGTATCTCTCAAATTCTTAGCCTCTTCAATAGCCTGTCGTTCCGCGTGTACTGCCTTGCGTTCCTCAGCTACTTGTTGCGTTTTTTTAGTGTAGTCCGCACCCTGTTGTGCATACGACTTAAGCTCATCCAAAGTTAGTTCTAAATCTTCACCATTCACCTTCACCTGATAAACACTTGGAGTTTCCTCTTGTTCTTCAGCTTCTTCTTCAGGTTCTTCATCAGACTCTTCTTCATCGCCCTCATCTTGCAAATCATCTTGTGCTTCATCACTATCTAATTCTTCCTCTTGCTCTTCTTGCTGCGCCTCTGCTTGCCCTTCTTCGGGTGCTTCTTCTGCATCAAGTAAACCTAAAAAAGAATCTGCTGCTTCTTGTACAGTTCCTGTACTTTGGTTGTCACTCCCAGTCGGGTTGGTGTCAGTCATTTCATTTACTTCCTTATACGCCAATACGCTTGGCTTACGCTCTCTAGAAAAGTCTAGAAAATTCTCCATCGCTTCTCGTTGATTATCCTTTGACTAGCAAGGGATTCAACATGAGAAACAATATTCTGAAGTGCCTTGAGCTGCGTGTACGCAACCTCGCGCTCTTCTACATCGCGTTCTTTACTGTTTTCAATTCGGTTAAGCTGTAGCTCTTTTAATTCTGTCATGACCTCAACAAAGTGAACGTCATTCATTAAGTTGTTAGCCCATTCGCTGCGTGTCATAAGTATCTACCTGCGCCACTTGATGCTGGTGCTGTCGTTGTTTCTGACGATACTGGTGTTGGCATCTTGGTATCTAACAACCCACCCAAGAACCTACCAGCGCCGCCACCTGTGCCGTAACCACCGTCCATAGGTGCTGGGCTAGACGGAAACATCTCAGCCAGAGATGGAACGTCATACTCGTAAGGCGTTTTGCCAGCCATAGAAGCATCAACCATAGAGCGAATGCCTGCACTAATTCCGTCCGAGCTTCCTGTAAATGGCTTGTAACGCATACCATCAGACATTAAGTATTGTGTTGTGTCAGGCTGGGTTGGTGTTGATGAGTATGAACCCATTCCGTAATTAGGCTGGCTGTTAAAGCCTCCCATGCCCATATATCCACCGCCACCCATAAACCCCATAGGATTGTAAGATTGAGTAGGAACTGGTGCTTGTTCGTAATACTGCCCAGTTGTTGGCTCTAAGTAATACCCAGTTGAGTCTTGTAATAGTGACATAACTACTCCCTTACCCGTTCATTCCAGAATTAACCAAATCTTGCAGTTCCTTGATTGACTTCATCACAGTAGCCATCTGATTTGTTTGTATGTTTGACTCTGATGCGTTCTTCTTAATCTCCAGCTCAATTGCTTGCAGAGCTAGCTTGGCTTCTTGAATCTTAAGCTCTGCCTCATCCTTAGTAGTCTTCTGCTGAAGCTCTAAATCTTTACGCTGCGCCTCTAACTGATTCTTCTCTCTATCAATCTCGTTCTTAGCGTTATCTGTTTGCGCTCTTAACTCAGCCTTAGCCTTCTCAACCTCTGCGTACATCTTGGCAGCCTCGCTTGTTGGGTCTGCTGGTGGCTGTGATGCCATCTGCATAATTTGTTGCTCTAGCTCTGGAGTGACTTCGTTAAGGTATGCAGAAGTGTCTTTGAAGCCAGCCATCTTAATCATCTTACCTAAAGTTTCGCGATACTGTGTGGGTGTAACAAGTGGGTTGTTTACGCCATACTTGCCGATGAGTTCTTCTTGTTTTGCAAGAATCATTTGGAGCATCGTAATTTGTTCTTGGCGATTACCGTTACCCAAACCAACATTAATACTTACATCATACAGGTTAGACCATTCACGAGGGTCAAACGTAACCCATTCGCCACGTAAACGCACCGTACGCTCTTTCTCTTGGTATTTGCATAGTAAGTGTAGGATGCCTCGAAATAAGCTCTTCACGCCCGTCTCTGCAAAGATACGAGCCACTAGCTCTAGCTTACCCTCACTCTGTCTAGTCATTGCTGCGACTGCTGTTGCTGACACGTTCTGTAGTACGTTAGGGTCTAAGCCCTGCTGCATATCTGAAACGCCCGTACGTTTAGCAAGTACGCCATCCAAGTATTCAAACATTGGGAACGATTGACCTGCCGTTGATTGTACATTCAGCTGATTCACCGCACCGTTACTTTTAACACGAATAACACCACCCGCTGTAGAAGTTAGCAGGTCATCTAAATTAACCTGACCCTCTACTGCCGTAACACGAGCATTGTTTGTTAAGTACAGGTTGTTTAGCATCTGGCGTAGGATAGTAGATTTCTCTAACTGAATATCCATTGCGCGGTCAGCGAGTGACTGACCAAAGAACAGGTGTGGAGTAGGTATTGGGCATACAGAGTGGAACGGTACATAGTCGCACTCTTCGTTAGACAATATCTTTTGACCAGCAATCATCACCTTGCGAGTTTCAAGAAGCCCATTATCATCACTAATTGCTGTCTTAATGTAGCACTCAAATATCTCAACCTCATTTGACAAATGATAGTCGGGCAGCTCATCACGCTCGTATCGAGCTAAACGCTCTGGACTGTACTCAAGTCTATCGCCTGCTGGGATTTCTTCTACTTCTTCTTTACTGAAGCCCATTGCAATTAAGTCGCCTCGGTCAATCATTCTGCGATGCGCAATGAATGGTGAGTCAGCAATTGTTGTAGCTATCTTTGATATTAAGAATTCTTCTGGTGGTACGTTTTCAATCTTAACGCGGCTGTTGTCATCAACACGCTCAATAGTTACGTCATGTGTATTTAGTGGCATACCCATTTCATCAATAACTACGTTTGTTTTCTGACGGGTAATCTCAAACTCACCATTCATCATTAGCATTGATAGCTCATCGTCAGATAAGTTCTTGTACTTCTCTTTTGTGATGTCTTTTTTCTCGGACCAGTAAGCTTTAACGATACCAACCTTTTGCAACAAAGCATCTTTGAACCAGTTGTGCATGATTAAGAAGCCGTCATTGTCTTTATTGAATACCCAGTTAGCCATGTCGCTAGCCTGTTCAGCAAACGGCTCATCACCATCTTTATTCGGCTCAAACTGTACAGCATCTTCGTTGTCTGTAAATACGCGCATTAGCTGCGGGAGTGCGCCATCAACTACTTCTGCTGTCTCACCAGTAACCACCGCAGACTGTCCATCAACCTCGTTGCCGTATGGCTTGCGTAGGTAGTAGTCCATTGCCATTGCTCTGTCAGCCACTGTTTCTGACTCAATATAGCCAATAGCATTATCAATCTCAGTAATACATTGGTTTAATAATTCTTCTTCTGACAGTTCAGCCATATTTATACCACCCAGTTTTTATTAACATTCATCGGTTTACTCCATTCGGGGTCAACCTCGTTCAATCCAACAGCCAAGTATCTAAACGAATCTGCGTAATGTGATGCCCAGTCGTGCAGTGGTGTATCAAAAAACACATTTCGCTTTTCATCAAACTGTCTACGATAATTACGGATTGCAGACAGTCCTTCTTTTGTTCCTTCTTTGTCAAACCAGCATCTTGGCAGCATACGCCTTACGGCTTGAATACCATCCGCAACAGATAGCTTTGGTGCAACATGAATCTCTAGTCCCGCATCCATCAGCACTTCTTTACGACTCTTGCCTGTCGACAGCTCTCTTACATTAACATCATGCGGCAGAATCTGCTGCGCCTTATCGTAACCTTTTTCACGCAGCCAGCTCACATAATAATCTAATCCTACGCCATGATTCTCTGTTGCATCTATAAGCTGTATCTCTTTACCAACCACTTGAGCTACCCAGATACAGGTTGAATCACTTATACCCAAATCCCATGAGCAGACAAGTCTTGCAATCTCATCTCTTGGTATCGTGGTAACTCTGTTATCGTCATCAGCCTCGTTTAATAACTTTCCGTAGTATGAACCCTGAATTGGAGCATCAAAAGAACACTCAAACTCTTGATTGTACTCATCTTCACCCATCTCAGCTTTAGCGTCAGCCAATTCTGCTGGGTCTAGTACGCTAGTCTCGCTAGCCTTGAACTCTAAGAACTTCCAGCCATCCCCTTTTAGCGCTCTTGCTTTGAAGCCAGCAAAGTGGTTGTTACCCTTTGGTGTTCCAATAAATAAGCACCAACCTAGTCGGTCAGCTAGCGCTGGTCTTAATATCGTAGTCCATATTTTTGGATTCTGGTCGCCTACCTCGTCTAAAATAACACCGTCAAAATACTGTCCGCGTAAGCTGTCGGGATTATCTGAACCATACAAACTAATGCGTCTGCCCATAAAGTCGGACGTTAGCTCGGAAATATTAATCTTAGCTCCAAGCGGTCTTGTGTAATCACACAAATAATCAAATGCTACCCGTTTAGCTTGTGCATACGTTGGTGCAATGTAAGCGTAACGTGGGTCTTTCTGTTCGTTATTAAGTGCTGCATCTATTAGGTGAATGATAGCTGATACCGTCTTACCCATCCGTCTATGTGCAACAACAACTGTAAATCTGTTCTTAATTGCAGCATCATGTATCAGTAGCTGCGGGTCTCTTGGTCTGTAGCCTAAATCCAACTCTAACTCTTCTGGCTCTAACTCATCCCCTATTTCAATCAACTGGTTTGTCACGCGCCACTCCAGTAATCACTCTTGTTACCAGCGGGTTGTCTTCATCTCCAGTAAGCTCAATGCTCTGAAGGTCAGGTACTGATTTCTTTAACAGTATCTCTATAGCCTTCATTCTGCCGTTAGCAATATCTTCAATCTCACCCAGAGCATAGCTCTGAAGCAATTGTATTAAGACGGTTGCCTGTATTTTATCTCTCACCATCTGAGAGTGCCTTCTATTTAATCGTGCCGTTGTTGCCATTTTTGTTCACTCCCAATAGGGTTGGTGACTCCGTGTTAGTTTCTAGTTGTAATCCATAAAGGGCGACAAGCCCAAAGCGTTGCGTCTCATATATTCTTGATAAGCGTTATCTCTTAACCCTTGAGCCTCTTGTGAGTCACGCCCTAACAGCCCAGCCTCAAGCTGCTGTAAGGTTGCAATCTGCTCTGGTGTCATGTTTTGAGTTACTGTTGGGAAGAACGCTTCTCCATTAACCCCACCAAGCGAATACTCTGTAATAGCCCCTTCATTACCAATTCTTGGAATCATCCCTTGATGTCCAGCTGTTTTTGGCATCATTTCGCCACCATAGCCTTCACCTACTGGGAAAGCTCTTAATCCAAACTGTGCTGGATAATCAGCAATAGATAGCCCGCCAGATTGTGGAGAAGAACCTAAAGCCTGAATGTAATCAAGCAATCCCATTATTTCTTAGATTTCTTCTCAAACTTAGCCATCTTCTTATCAATCTTTTGGTCTGTTGTTGGAGTTTGTGGTGGGTTCTTGGCTGGGCGATTCTTGCCGCCAGACCAGAGTTCGGAAATCTTGCCTGCAATCATATCTAAATCACGCATAATGTTCCTTTGTTTTAAGTAGGAGCTTTTTTTGGGAGAACCAGCTCAGGGTTCTGTTGCAACTAGTATTCAACGCTAAGGCAGTAGCCATCTCGCTTAACCCCAAATCACAGACAAGGTAATTAGTCTCGCCTGCAACAACTGTGAATATAACACAAAGTAACTATCAATTCAATAAGTCCCAACTCTTGGCTATCAGCTCAACTTCCGTCATGCCTATCGTTTTCTCAAATGCCTGTATTCCTGCGTGGATAGCAACGCCGTGTCCGCCGTTCCTGTGATGGTTGGCGCATAGTCCCACAGCCTTGCTCCAGTGACTCTTCTGTGCCATTCCCGTTCCAGTTCTTATGTGGTGTATCTCGCATGGACTACACCCATATCCAAGTACATGACAGGCTATGCAACCAAGCTCTGCTAGCCTTGCGTAGTGTTTTTTTTCAGCCTTTGTTGCCACGCACAAACTCCTTAACCTTGTTCCTACTCTCTTCAACAGTTGCAACTTTACGAGCCTTAACTGCGTAAGAGCCGTCTGCATTAACCACAACACTGCCCGTGTACTTTGCGCCGTTGCTGGTGGTTATGAACTCTCCATCCAGCCCAGCCTCTCCACAAGCCGTAAGAAATTCTTTAATAGTGCATAATGTCATCGAAGCGTTGCTCCAGTTCACGCACCCTGTTGTTCACACGCATAATTTCTTGAGCCATAAGCTCAGTTCTGTTTAGCACATTCTTCTTGCGGTATATGTTCCCCAGATGCCTTGTCGCCTGCTTGTGATGAAACCCAAGAGCGTTGCCAATCTGCTTGGTGCTGCCTCCCATCATAGCCTCGTTAAACACTACAAGT
>TARA_R110000823_G_scaffold232224_3_pt1 | contig 10946 bp, 6 predicted proteins | sample TARA_R110000823 | Tara Oceans TARA_R110000823 (sample SAMEA4397722) | marine metagenome | biome: Polar Biome; feature: [DCM] deep chlorophyll maximum layer (ENVO:01000326); material: water (ENVO:00002006), including particulate matter (ENVO:01000060) such as... | depth 20 m | reverse complement strand
CCGCCGAGCGCGTGGCGAGCCAGTCGACGGTTTGTGCCCATACAGCATCGCAGGCGCTGCTGCCGATGATCACGCCCATGTGCCCGCCCGGCGCGCTGCGAAAATCCTTGTCTTGCGAGGCAATGATGTCGACGATGTGATGCGCCACATCCTCCGGCACGAGCCGATCATTCTCGCCGGCAAACCCCAGGAAGTTGCAGCGAATGGCATCGAGGTCTGCAGCGGTACTGCCAAATTCCACGCGTCCGCTGGCGAATTGATTGCCGCCGACCACGTTCATGGCCATGTCGCGCAGCACCCCACCCGGATACATGAGCATGTGGTTCAGATAGTCCGATGTGGTGGAATGCGCCTCCAGCAGTTCACGATCGTAGAGACGCGCCATCAGATCCCAGTAGCTGGTGATACTGGCGATGGGATCGGTCATTTTGAACACCAGCGTGGTGAGCCACGGCGGCGCGGACAGCAGCGCCGGATCAAGCGTGTCGAGCAGCAGGTCGGAATAGCGGCTCACCAGGTGGGCCGGACCATCCAGCGCTTGCACCATACCGGCAACGCCGGCTATCACACCGCTGCCGCTCTCCAGGTCGATGGGGCTGGCCACGGTCACAATATTGCGCACCCGCGGATCCTTCGATTCGCCCTGATAAAGCAGGCAAAACAGCCCGCCCATGCACCAGCCCAGCAGCGAGAGTTCTTCACAGCGCGCATGCTCGCGTACTTTCTGCAGGGCCTCGCCGAGCATCGTGCAGGCATAGTCCTGCAGGCCGAGGTGTCCATGCTCCCGCTTCGGGCGGCCCCAGTCGACCAGATAGACCTTGAAACCCGAGGCAACCAGAAACTTCACCAGACTCCGCTGCGGCATGAGGTCGAACACTTCGGTGGTCACGCCCAGCGGCGGCACCAGCACGAGGGGCACCGCGTGCCGTCTGCGACGAATTGGCATCTGGCTGCCGTCCGGGAGGTCGATCTCCTGCTCATCCGGCAGCGAGTAATAACGCACGGCCATCAAATCGCTATCGTGCACCAGCTCAAACCAGGTGCGGCCGGATTTGATCAGCGTATCGCGTTTGAACAGCCAATCGACGCTGTTGGCGGCGGCGCGCGTGACACGCCGGTTGATTTCCAGCCCCTGGAGCAGCAGCCGGGTGGGGAAATCGTTCATGCGGCGTGTCCGGTGAGATTGAGCAAGCCCTCGAGTTCTTCCACCGCCTTACCGGTGTACACCGCGAGGCGCTGCAGGTGCGGCAGGGTATCGCGCGCGCCGGTGAAACCGATGTTCAGCGTGCCGGCGTAGCTGACGCAATCAATGCTCAGCGCGTTGTACTGCATCAGTTGCCCCAGCGGATAAACGGCTTCCAGGCGAGCGCCCTGGCAATAACGCGGCTCGTCCGGGCCGGGCGTGCTGGTTACCGTGAGATTGAACAGCGGCGGTACCAGGGCGCCCACCGCGGGCAACTGGCTCATATACAGGGGCGTGGAACGCAGCAACACATAGGGCGTAACAGCGACGGCGGGCAGCGACTCGCGGTCCTTGCGCACAGCTGCGATCGCCGACTTGAGCACCGCAAGGCGATGCAAAGGGTCGCCCAGGTGTGTACCCAGCGGCACGCGCAAACCGGCTATGGCATTCCCGGAGAGCGTTTCGCTGCGCTCCTGCAGCGATACTGGCAGGGCCGCGATGAGTGATTCATGCGGCAGGGCATTGTATTCCTTGAAAAAGCGGCGCAGCGAGCTGCCGCAGAGATAGGCCAGAATGGTACTCAGGGTGGTGTCCGCCTTCTCCGCGAGGCGCTCGATGCGCGCCCGCGAAAACTGTTGCGTGGCAAAACGCCGTTGCGAGTTGATGCGCCGATTGAGTGTTGAACGCGGCGCACCGCGCGGCAACAGGTAGCCGCTTTGCGTATCGCGCTGGAAGCTGTTGCGGAGGAGGCCCACGCCCGCACGGCGCACGGTATTCAGCGCTGCAAGCGGGTTCGCCAACGGGCCCTGGGCATCGTCACTCCCGGCCTGCCCGGGCGCAGCGGGGCCGGAGGCGTCCCGCGGTATGGCCCACGGCGGTGTTGGCGGGCGTGTCTGTGGCTTTTCCGCCAGCCAGGAGAGTATTAGCGGCACACCGGTGACATCGTTCACCAGCGCGTGGTGCACCTTGAAGTAAATGGCAAAACGGTTGCGCTCGAGCCCCTCGATGAGATGAAACTCCCAGAGCGGCCGGTTGCGGTCGAGGGCCTGGCTGTGCATCCGCGATACCGCAACGCCCAGCTCGCGCTCACCACCCGGAGCCGGTAGCGCCAGGTGGCGAAAGTGATAATCGATATCGAAATCCGTTTCCTCAACCAGACGCTGCCCCAGCAGGCCGACGCTGGTATCCGCAAGGCGCAGGTTCCAGGGCGCTACCGGTTCCGCGCTGCGCAGTTTTCCGGCCAGGCTACCCAGATAGTTGCGCGAGGCGCGCGCCGGTAACCGGAACACCGCCAGTACGCCCACGTGCATGGGCGTTTGCGACGACTCCATGAGTAGCCAGACCGCATCCAGTGGCTTCAACAGCATACTCTACCTCGGAGATTGCCGGCCCCAGCGGGCCAGCCCCGATTATAGCAGGGCCGGGGCGCGTCACCCGGGCGCGGCCGAAACCACCAGGCGCAGCGGGCCGCCCACGGCCAGCGTATCAAAGGGATAACAGGTGACCAGCATCAGCGTTTCCTCCTGCGCGGCACTGCTCAGTCGTTCGCGCGTGGCATCCACCACCTCGGTGGCGCGAACACGATAATGCCGCCATTCTCCGCTCACCAGTTGCAGACGCAACGCCGCGCCCGGTGCGAGCGATTGCAAAAATGCGAAGTGCGTATCGCGATGCCCGCCAATCACCGCGAGCCCCTGCGAACCCAGTGGCGCGGAGGCCAGCGCATGACCGGGGCCGAAGGCCAATGCATTGCCGGTGTCGCCCGCCAGCACCAACAGGTCGGCGCCCTGCTCCGGCGCCTGCAAGCGCGCGACCGGCCAGGTGTCTGCCCAGGGCCAGGGTTTGACCGGTGCGCCGCCCGCCGCGAGGCTTGCACGCCAGGCGCGCTCTATCAGCACCGGGGCCAGCCACGCCTTGGCCTGGATGATTGCCGCGCCCGCGCCCTGCACCAGTGCCGCCAGCAACAGCACTGCGCAGAGCGCATCGGCCAGCGGTCTAGTGACTATTCTCAGGCCCACGGTCCACCTCCGGGCCACGCACCAGGCGCAGCAGCACAGCCAGAAACAGCGCCAGCAATGCGAACCATGCCTTGGCGGGACCGGTGGTCGCGGTGGCCGGATAGGCGAACTGCTGCGCGCTCTGGCCCTGCGGTGCGGTGTTGGCTACCGGCGCGCTGCGCAGCGGCTCAGCCACCGGTCGCGCTGGCACCTCCTCCACCGCCACGAAACTGGTGTAGGGGCTGAGCAAGCGGTGATCCAGCGCCAGCGGCAACACCTCTTCACGCACAAGCTCCTCGGCGCGCTCGGTGAGGATTTCATCCAGCAGCGCGGAGATTTTGCGTCGCGCCCAGAGGCTGGCAATACCGGCATGTCGCGGTTCTGCCTGCGCACCGGCCACGCTGATGCGCCGGCTCCAGGGCTGGCCGCCCGTCTCGCCACTCACCAGCACTTCGCCGGCAGGCGGCACCTCGCCAAAGCGCACGGCCACCGACAGGGCTTCGCCATGGTACAGATCCGGTATCCGCGCTGGCCAGGCTTCCACCGTCTGTGGCCAGTTCACCGCCAGATTGACGCCGGCCGGGCGCGATAGCTGCGCGAACAATGCGGCCATTTTCTCGCCCACCTCATCAATATTGCCGATGTGCGTGTGGCTACCGCGCCCGAACTCCGCCGCCCTGCGCATGAACCAGCTATTGGGCGCGGAACCGATACCCACGGTAAACAGCCGCGTGTCAGCGAGTTGCTGCGTGATTTCGCGAAACAACGCGTCTTCATTGCCCACGGCGCCATCGGTAATGAATATCACCTGACGCAGGCGCCGCGCGTCACTGGCGTGCTCGCCCCCGGGTGGCAGCGCCGCGCGCAATGCCGGCAGCATCTCGGTACCGCCACCGGCGCTGAGCATGCGCACAAACTCCTGCGCCCGTTGCAGGTGATGACGTGTGGCGGGCACCGGCCGCGCATTCAGCCGGCGTACACTTGAATTGAACGCGATGACATTGAAGTGATCTTCCGGGCGCAGCTGCCCCAGGGCCTGTGCAACACTTGCGCGCGCCTGTTCGATCGACACGCCGCCCATGGAGCCCGAAGTGTCGACAACGAATACCACCTCTCGCGCCATCGAACGCGCGGGCATCGATGCGGACGGCGGCAACAGCATGAGCAGGCCAAAATATTCATTGCCCACCCGCTCGGTGAACAGCGCGGCCTGCGGCGATTCGCCGGTCACGGGCTGCCAGTTGAGCAGGAAATCGCGATTCATCTCCACTGCGCCGTGCGCGAGCCCGATACTGTACACGACGGCCCGCCGTGTCAGCGCAATGTCGTGATAGGGGGCATCCACACTCGCCAGCGGCATACCAGCGTCCAGGCTGACGGTGATCTCCAGCGGGTTGAGCGGCGCCTGATCACTCCCCGGCCGCGGATCCAGTGGCGGCGAAATGGCGTGCGCATCCGGCACCTCGTCGGTCGGCACTGCCCAGCCGTGGGACACATCGAGATGCAGTGTACGCTCGCCGGCTTCTTCATCCGCGGACAGTAGCGGCCTGCCCGGCATGTAACGCGGCGTTATGGTGGTGGGAAACCGCAGTGAAAACACACCCGCCGCAAAGGCCACCGGCTGCACATACTCGAGCATTACGACCACGTCTTCGCCCGGCGCGATATTCGCCACCCGGCTGCTGAACAGGTTCGGGCGCTGCTGTTCCACGAGACTGGCGCGCTGGCCCGCCTGCTTTGCAGCGCGATACTCCTCGCGCGCCGCGGATTTTTCGCGTATCCGCCCGACAATGCGCCGCTCGCCCATGCGCATTTCCATATAGCGCACGGCCGCTTCGTCGGGCAGCGGAAACCCGTAAACGCCCTCTACATACTGATCCGTGACGTTGCGAAAACTTTGCGTGACGCGCACGGTGGCTACCAGGCCCGCGATGTCAAAATGTACCTTGCTGCCGTGCATCAGCGCCGGAGTGTATTTCCCCTCTGCGCGGTTCACATCGCGCAGCAGAAGCTGCCCGCTCTGCAGCGCGTGTAACTCCGCCACCGCGGAATCGGCCTGCGCATGCGCCGCCAGCCACAACAACAGCATGCCGGGCACTGCAACAGCCAGAACGTAACGACAGGCCGAGAATGTGAGAAAGGCTTGAACGCGACCGCGAGCGGCAGGCGGCACATCGGGGCGGTGATTCACTGGGCGGTTCGGGGTGAAGGCTTGCATGGGGCTCTCCCTGTTCAGGTGGAGAGCCCATTGGACGCCATGGTGTTGGCGGCAATGGGTATACAGAGTGGCAAAGCGCTGATCAATTATGGCGAATTGTGGCAGGCGCTTGTGATCTCGGCGGTTATTTGGAAGGATGTGCGGCCTGAACGGGCGCACACGGTAGAACCGCATGCCGCACTACATTGCCATCGTGGAAGACGAACCGGCGCTCGCTGAAAATTACCGCGACGCGTTGCAGCGCAATGCCTACCGCGTGGGTCTGTTCAACAACCGCTACAGTGCCCTGCGCGCATTCAGGGAGACGCTGCCCGACCTGGCGATCATCGACATTACGCTGGGTGACGAAATTGAGGGGGGCTTTGAACTCTGCCGGGAACTGCGCAGCCACTGGGCGGAACTGCCGATCGTGTTTCTCACCGCACGCGAATCGGAACTGGATATCGTCAGCGGCCTGCGGCTCGGCGCGGACGACTACTTCACCAAGGACATCGGCCTGAATGAAATGCTGGCGCGCATCGCAGCATTATTGCGCCGCGTGCAGGCCATGCGTTCACCGGAACGCGAAGAACAGCTCATTGAACGCGATGGCCTGTGCCTCAACATCGAGCGGCTTACCGCCCAGTGGCGTGGACAGGGCGTGGACCTCACCGTGATCGAATTCCGGCTCCTGCGTTCGCTCGCCGAGCGCCCCGGCCACGTAAAGTCACGCCAGCAACTGATGGACGCGGCCGGTGTTGTGCAGGACGACAGCACCATCACCTCCCATATAAAACGCATGCGTCGCAAGTTCGAGGAACTGGACGCAACGTTCGGCATGATCGAAACCGTGTACGGCCTGGGCTACCGCTGGTCTGCCCGGCCGTGAACCTGCGGCGACAGCTTCTGCTGGTTAGCCTGCTGTTGCTGTCGTTGCCCTGGGCGGGCTGCCAGTTCATTCGCGAGATGGAGGGCGCCCTGCGGCAGGGGCAGGAGCAGGCCCTGCAGGCCACGGCGGGCGCGGTGGCCGCCTTTCTCGAACGCGAGGTGGCGTTACTCTATCCCGCGCCGGCGCGCCGCTTCGCCACCGCGGATGCGCGGGGTGAAATCTATGCCTTCCCCGCCCAGGGCCCGGTTATCGTCGACGGCTACGGCGACGGCTGGGAAGACATCCCGGCAAATTCGCTGGCGCACACCACAGGTTCCCCGCTCAGGGTCGATTACCAGGCGCAAACCGGGCACGACACGCTGTATCTGCTGTTGCGCATCAGCGATAGCGACGTGGTGTATGAAAATCCGGGCGCATCAACGGAACCGAATGGCGACAGGCTGCTGTTGCGGATGTGGCACGCCAACAGGCCAACCGATTACGTGATCGCCACCGTCGCCCCCGGCAGCGTGCGCGCCCGGGCGGGGAGCGCTTTGCCGCCAGACATGGATCCGGCGCGTGTGAAAGGCTATTGGCAGGACGCCGTGGGCGGTTACACGCTGGAACTGGAGCTTCCGCTGCGCTACACGGGCGGCCGGCTCGGCCTGTTTGTGTTCGATGCGCGCACAACCACAGGCGCTGCCTTGGACACCGGGGAAGACGCGACAGGCGCGGGGAATATGCAGCCGGGAGACGCGGCCCCGCCACCCTGGTTCATCTACCGCCCGGCCGACCTGCAACAAAAACTGGCGCCCTTCAGTGCACGCGGTGGCCGCATCCAGATTGTGGATCATCAGCACTGGCTGATTGCGGATGCCGCCGCCGATAGCGGCGATGCGGCAACCGCAGCGGAAACGTTCTGGCTGCTACGCCTGCTGTACCGGGGCATCCTTGCCGATGGCAATCTGGCTCAACTTCCGGCGACGCCTGGCAGCGGGCGGTTGCGCGCTGTGGAGATCGACAGCGCCCTGGCCGGCACTCCCGCCCAGCAACGCTATCTCGACCCTCGCGCCGGCGGGCGCAGCATTCTTTCGGCGGCCGCGCCCATTTACGATGCGCAGGGCGTTCTGGGTGCGGTGGTGGTGCGCCAGAGCGGTGAAACCTACCTGAGCCTGACCGACCAGGCGTTCAGCAGATTGCTCGGCCTCAGCCTGCTGGCGCTGGGCACTGCGGCATTCGGCCTGCTGGCCTATGCCAGCCTGCTCTCCTGGCGAATTCGCAACCTCTCCCGCGCAGTGAGCAACGCCGTGGCAGATGATGGCCGCGTGACAGGCACGGTACAGCCGAGCAAAGCGCGGGACGAAATCGGTGATCTCTCGCGTCGCTACGCCGATCTGCTCGCGCGCCTCGCCGAGCACAACGCTTATCTGCGCAGCCTGAGTCGCACCCTGTCGCACGAATTGCGCACGCCCATCGCCGTTATCCAAAGCTCGCTGGACAACCTGGAGCATGCACAGAGGGATGGGGCCGCGCAGGCGGTGTATCTCGGCCGCGCGCGCGAGGGCCTGCGGCGTTTGCAACATATCCTCATGGCGATGAGCGAGGCGAGCCGCCTGGAAGAGAGCGTTCGCGGCCAGGAGCACGTGGCGCTGGATCTGGTGCCGCTGTTGCGCGAGGTGTTTGCCGCGTACCGTTCACTCTATCCCGCGCAACAGCTCTCGCTGGAGATGGAGGCAGACAGTGCTCAGGTGACGGGGGTTGCGGAACTCATCGTGCAGGCCCTCGACAAGCTGATGGACAACGCAGCGGCATTCTGTCCGCCGCAGGGTTATATTCAACTGCGCCTGTATGCACGCGCCGGCTACTGGTGTCTGGAGCTCGCAAACGACGGGCCACCCCTGCCGGAGGACGCTGCACGAGAGGTGTTTGAGCCGATGGTGTCACTGCGCAAAGGCAGCGACGAGGCGGTGCATCTGGGGCTCGGCCTGCACATGGTTCGCCTCATCGTGGAGGCGCACGGCGGGCATGTGCACGCACGCAACCTGCCGGAGAAGCGCGGCGTGGCGGTAACGATTGAGCTGCCGATGGCAACGTGAGCGACGAAAGCTGCGCCAGGCCATGCACGCTATTTCCAATGTCGCCGGTTGCTTTTCACACGGATCGGGCCGCCACTAGGCCTGCTCGATGAATGCCTGCTGTTTAATCTCCGTGAGCTGATCGCGCAGCGCCGCCGCCTCCTCGAACTCGAGATTCTTCGCGTGCTCGTGCATCTGCGATTCGAGCTGTTTCAGCTTGCGCGCCAGCGCGGCGGGCGACAGCGAAGCGAAATCGGCGGAGTACGTGAGTCGCGGCTCGGCGGCTTTCTTCGCCCTGCCCTTGCCGCGCGTGGGCATGCGGCGCGCGCCCTCCATAATATCCTGCACGGATTTGTGTACGCCTATCGGGGTGATGCCGTGCTCCTCGTTGAAGGCAACCTGCGTCAGCCGGCGCCGCTCCGTTTCGGCCATGGCGCGCTCCATGGAGCCGGTGACTTTGTCGGCATACAGGATGGCGCGGCCATTCAGGTGGCGAGCGGCGCGCCCGATGGTCTGGATCAGCGAGCGCTCCGAGCGCAGAAAACCCTCCTTGTCCGCATCCAGTATCGCCACCAGTGACACCTCCGGCATATCCAACCCTTCGCGCAGCAGGTTGATGCCCACCAGCACATCGAACTCGCCGAGACGCAGATCACGGATAATTTCCACGCGCTCTACCGTCTCGATATCCGAGTGCAGGTAGCGCACCCGCACCCGGTGCTCGCTGAGGTACTCGGTGAGGTCTTCCGCCATGCGTTTGGTGAGCGTGGTGACCAGGATGCGCTCGTTCAGCGCCACCGTGGCGCGAATTTCACCGAGCAGGTCATCCACCTGCGTGGTCGCCGGGCGCACTTCGATCTCCGGATCCACCAGGCCGGTGGGACGCACCAGCTGCTCCACCACCGCGCCCGCGTGTTCCTCTTCGTAGGGACCGGGTGTGGCCGACACAAAAATGGCCTGCGGCACAAGCTGCTCCCACTCTTCAAAGCGCAGGGGGCGGTTATCCAGCGCAGAAGGCAGGCGGAAACCGTACTCCACCAGGGTTTCCTTGCGCGAACGATCGCCGCGGTACATGCCGCCGATCTGCGGAATGGAGGCGTGCGATTCATCCACGATCACCAGCGCGTTATCCGGCAGGTATTCGAACAGCGTGGGCGGCGGCTCCCCGGGTGCGCGGCCCGAGAGGTAGCGCGAGTAGTTTTCGATGCCGTTGCAATAGCCGAGCTCGCGGATCATCTCCATGTCGTAGCGCGTGCGCTGCTCAAGGCGCTGCGCCTCCACCAGTTTATTGTTCTCCTTGAGCTGCGCCAGCCTTTGGGCGAGTTCCGCCTCAATGTGTTCCACCGCGCCGAGCATCACCTCGCGCGGCGTAACGTAATGGGATTTCGGAAAGATGGTGACGCGCGGCAGTTTGTTCTCGATCTCACCCGTGAGCGGATCGAACAGGTACAGGTCTTCAATTTCCTCATCGAACAGCGAGACACGCACGGCCTCGCGCTCGGAATCCGCCGGGAAAATGTCGATCACATCGCCGCGCACGCGGTAGGTGCCGCGCTGAAAATCCACATCGTTGCGCGTGTACTGCAACTCGGCGAGCTGGCGCAGGATCTCGCGCTGGTTGATCACCTCGCCCCGCGACAGGTGAATGACCATGCGGAAATACGACTTCGGATCACCCAGGCCATAAATCGCCGACACGGTGGCCACTACCAGACAGTCCTCCCGCTCCATCAATGCCTTGGTGGCAGACAGGCGCATCTGCTCAATGTGCTCGTTCACCGAGGCGTCCTTCTCGATGAAGGTATCCGACGAGGGCACATAGGCTTCGGGCTGGTAGTAATCGTAGTAGGAGACGAAGTACTCCACTGCGTTATTCGGCAGGAACTCCTTGAACTCGCCGTAGAGCTGCGCCGCCAGCGTCTTGTTGTGCGCCATCACGATGGTTGGCCGCTGCAGGGCCTCCACCACATGCGCCATGGTGAAGGTTTTGCCGGAGCCGGTAACACCGAGCAGCGTTTGCGAGGCCAGGCCCGCGCGCACGCCTTCCACCAGGCGCCGGATGGCGTCTGGCTGATCGCCGGCGGGCTGGTAAGAGGAGACGACCTTGAATTGCCTGGACACGAACGCGACTGCCTGTGGTGCGGGATATCAGCCCGCCATTATGGGCCAGCGGGAGAAGGATTGCAGCCCGTGTATCCGCTCTTGCCCATTCTGCGTCCCGCATTCCGGATGCAACCCGATGCCGCCACGACGCGCCAATGGACCCGGTTAAATGCCCGTCAGAACGGTTGACCAGCCGCACGGGCATCATTAATATACGCGACCTTCAGTTAAGCCATTCCGCCTTAGCTCAGTTGGTAGAGCAATTGACTGTTAATCAATGGGTCGCTGGTTCGAGCCCAGCAGGCGGAGCCAAATTAAGCTCGAAATATCAAAGGGTTGCAGCGATGCAGCCCTTTTTTATTACTCGTACCGAAAGTTGGTGTAAACAATGGTGTAAACCGAATGCCCTTCTAATCCGCGACCGGTGAAGGAGTGTAAACCCATCGTCTAGAGTCGCGCCAAACACTCGCCACGCCAGCACGTCAGCTCCGGTCACGGTTCCGGCAAGCTAAGTACCCGAGGC
>TARA_R110000823_G_scaffold304681_1_pt1 | contig 10962 bp, 7 predicted proteins | sample TARA_R110000823 | Tara Oceans TARA_R110000823 (sample SAMEA4397722) | marine metagenome | biome: Polar Biome; feature: [DCM] deep chlorophyll maximum layer (ENVO:01000326); material: water (ENVO:00002006), including particulate matter (ENVO:01000060) such as... | depth 20 m | reverse complement strand
TCAACAATTTTTAGCTCTTCACCCTTTAAATGGAACTCTTTACGAGGAAGTAGATTTAGAGCGTGATGCCCAGGAAGAATTAGATTTCTTAACTCTTGAAATAGAGGCGTTAAAAGAAGCTTCTGATTTACCAATTGAAAAAATGGAAATGATAGGAAGAGTTTTAATGGGAAACAGAGTAGATGGTATAAAAACTAACGAACTAAAAAGAGACATATTAGTTTATGCTAAACAAGATCCAGAAGGATTTTTAGAAATGCTAGACGATAGTGACTTAGAATTAGAAGAGTTGGTAATTAAATCTTTTGAGCAAAACTTGATTACTTATAGAAAGCAAAAAAGAGAAATCTATTACAATCTAAAAGAAAACAAAAAAAGAATTATTACTGTTCCATTTGGCGAAGACCACAAGCGTTCATTAATGTCATATTTTAAGACAGATGATGGGCTAGAAGTCTTAGAGCTACTTGAGAAGAAAGTAAAATAAACACTAAATAAGGGAGGCTTCAAAGCTTCCTTTTTTTTTGCTTACCTTTGTAAGATTATTAACCACTTAATTTTTTAAACAATGCAAAAGTTTTTAAGTATACCAGTTACAAGCGAGCAAAAACAATTAGTCTCAGCTAACGACATTAAATTAATCGAACAAACTACTACGACTACCGTAAAGATAGCTTATGGCGGAGGAAAAATAACAACTATAACTCACGCTGCAGTAGCTTCTGGAAGCGAAGAAATGAGAGATGCTATTCAAGACGGAGTAGTTAGCATTTTAAGCCAAAGATGGACTAATGTTACTATTGACTTAGTAATGCCAAAAGCAGTAAGCGCAATCATAATAGCGTAATATATGGAAAAGTTTTTAAACGTACCCGTATATCTTCTAGTAACCAATGGAGGTCCTTTAACTTCCATTACTCCTACTGGAGGTTCCGAACTTCAAGTTTCTTCAGCTACATTTTTAGCAGACGTTTCTTTAGGTGACATTGTTCATAACGCAACTGCTGATGATTACTATTTAGTAATTAACATAGCTAGTAATACTCAGTTAGATTTAACACCTTTAGAAGGTGCGGCAGCTAATATACCAGCTTCTCAACAAGTTTACATTCATTCAGGTAGCTCTTACAATAATCAACTAGTTTCCATAGGTGACGTAGGATTAATAGAGCAACTTAGCACAAGCACAACTACCATTGCTTATGATGGACCTAGCGCAACTGATTTGATAACTTTAGTTCACACGCCAGTAGCTTCTGGAAGTGAGGCAATGAGAGATCAAGTACAAGAGCAAATGGAAGCCGCTTTAATAACTTCATGGACTAATGTGGCTCCAGAGGCAGTTTTCTTGAATCAAAAAGTTATTGGAATTAGCATAGGCTAACTATAAACCAAAACAATTACTATAAGAGTCTCCAAGTGGGGCTCTTTTTTTTTGCTTATCTTTGTGACAAATAGCTTTCGATGATCAACGAGGTAAGAAATACCGTACTATCCATACTAAACAAGAACAACAACGGGTACTTAACACCAGAAGAATTTAATTTATTTGCAAACCAAGCACAACTAGAGGTCTTTGAAGGATACTTTTTTAGCTTAGCTAATTGGACAAAGAAACAAAATCAAAGAATGTCAGGGGAGTCTTACGCTGATATTGTAAAAGAAATGAAAGAAGTTTTGGATACTTTTTCAGTATCTAGTGCTTTAACTCATGTAGCAACTGGTTCATTTACATTACCAAACGATTGGTATACTTTACTAAAACTAGAAGTAGTTCCAACAACAGCTCCAATAACTTATACAGAAATAGAAAGAGTATCTCAATATAAAATAGGAAAGTTGCTTTCTTCTAATTTAACATCTCCTAACGCTTCTTATCCAGCTTATGTAGTTGGTCCAGCACCTATTACTACTCCTATTAGCCCTACTGCTAACACAGTCCAGGTTTACCCACAAAGCATTACTACAGATGTTTTATTAACATACGTAAGATATCCTCAAACTCCAGCATGGACATATACCACTATCGGTGCAGATGGTGATCCAGTATTTGACCCTACTAGCGCATCTTACCAAGATTTTGAATTGCCACTTTCAGATGCAATAGATATTACTATTAAGATATGCGAATACGCAGGAATAAGTATTAGAGAGCAAGCGGTAGTTAACTTTGAAAAAAGCGAAGAAATCCTACAAATTAAAACCGAATCTTAATGGCTTATATAACTGACAGAAAATATTATACTAATGACGATGTTGTTCCTAAGAATTCAAACTGGGGAGATTATCAGTACGTATCACTAGCCGATGTGGTAAACAACTTTGAGTTAATGTATTCAGGAGATGATAAATTAGTCAGTAATGTCACTAGGTATAATATATTATTTCACGCTAAAAGAGGCATACAAGAAATAAACTACGATGCTTTAAAAAACATAAAAATATTAGAGCTACAAGTTACTGATGACTTAAAATATATACTTCCTTCTGATTACGTTAATTATGTAAGAATATCTCTTTATGAAAATGGAGTTTTACGTCCTTTAATTGAAAACTTTCAAACTAATTTTTCTTCAGCTTACTTGCAAGATCATACCGCTGAGATATTATTTGACATAAATGGTAACGCTTTAAGACCAGAAAACTCTACTATAGATTTACAAAGAATAAAAGGAACTAGACCTACATTGTATTTAAACATTGGGCACCCATATCATAATAAAGAAGGTTATTGTTGTGATGGAGAATGGTACTTTGGTTTTTCTATGGGAGGTCAGTATGGTTTAAATACAGAACTAGCTAATCAAAATCCTAATTTTAGAATAGACAAGGCAGGTGGAGTAATTAACTTTAGCTCTGAAATGGGCAATAGACTTGTTGTTTTAGAATACATATCAGATGGTATGGAAAATGGAGATGATAATCAAATAGTTATTAATAAACTAGCTGAAGATTACTTATATGCTTATATTAGATGGGCGCTTTTAGAGAACAAGTTAAATATTCAAGAGTACATTATAACAAGAGCTCGAAAAGAAAAAACTGCTAAACTTAGAAACGCCAAAATTAGATTAAGCAACTTGCACCCTGGAAGACTTTTGATGCCTTTAAGAGGAAGAGATAAATGGATTAAATGAAATTAACAAGAACATTCACCAAGGGGATAATGAACAAGGACCTCGATGAGCGTCTTATACCCCCTGGACAATATCGAGATGGCCAAAATATAGGCGTATCAACATCTGAAGATTCTAATGTAGGTTCCATTGAAAACATGTTGGGGAATACTCAGGTTGGAGGTGACTTAAGTTATTTAAGTTCTGCTGCTAAATCCATAGGGGCCATTGCTAATCCTGCTTCTGAAGAATTTTATTGGTTTGTTAAAGACACTAACTTTGATTACATACTTAGGTATAATGAACCTGCAAACTCAACGGCTATAATCCTTAAAGATACTGCTGGAAGAGTTTTAAAGTTTGATTCTGAATACGTAATAACTGGAGTAAATATTATTGGAGACTTACTTTTTTGGACAGACAATCTAAATCCACCTAGAAGATTAAATATACTTAAGTATTATGCTGCCAACGCATTTACCGAAGATGACATATCTGTTATTGTTAAACCACCTTTAAGCCCTCCTTCGTTAACTCTTGAAAACACTACCGGAGTATCTGTTCCTTCAACATTAATTAATCAATTAAATAACCTTGGTGAAAAGTATATAAGATTTGCTTATAGATGGAAATACGAAAATAATGAATTCAGTTCGTTGTCACCTTTTTCAGCAACAGCATTTGCACCAACTGAATTTTCAGTTAACTATTCGGAAGATGTATTTACATCTATGATAAATGGATTTAATCAAGTAAAGATAAATATAGACACAGGAGATGTTCAAGTAACAGATGTACAACTTTTGTTTTTTGATGAGTTTACTGGATCAGTTTACGTAATTGAAACTTTTGATAAAAAATTAAATAATTGGCTTAGTAATAGCAATTCAGATGTAACATTTAATAATAACAAAATATATTCTATACTTAGTGCTGACGAAGTAACTAGACTGTTTGACAATGTTCCAAGAAAAGCACAGTCACAAGAAATAATTGGAAGCAGACTTGTTTATGGTAATTACACTCAAGGATACAATATACATGACTCTTTAGGTGATGATTTAGCAATTGATTTTAATTTAATTACAGCATCAAGACAGGGAAGTACTTTTGGTCCGGGAATACCTAGTTTTAAAAGCGATAGAGATTACGAAGCTGGTATAGTTTACTTAGATGATTATGGAAGAATGTCTACAGTTTTAACTCCTAATATTTCTAATCCTAACGGGCCTCAACCAGATCAATCAAATACAAACTATATATCTCCTGATAATTCAACTACAATTAATGATTTAAGAGTCTACATATATCATAAACCCCCGGCGTTTGCAAGTAAATACAGAATATATTTAAAACAATCTACTACTGATAATTATTCCACTATTTTTCCTACAATATTTTACAGAGATGGATCGGATTATTATTTTATGATTGATAGATCTGAGGTAAATAAAGTTGATGTAGGCTCTTTTATATACATGAAACAGGTAAATGGAATAGCTACTAATTCAAACAAGCAGTACAAGGTAATAGAAGTAGAAGTAAAGCCCGATGATTTTTTAGGAAATGGTGAGTTTGGCGGATTATATTTTATGATATCGGATACAGGTGGAGATATAATAACGGATGTGTTTGACGCTAAATATGTGGGTCTGGGGTTAGCTGGAGGAAAACTGAACGGGAAGCATAGTTTAGATAGACAATATATAGTAGACCAAGGAACATTTTTTAGAGCAGGTTCATCTTTTAATGGCCAAATGAATGCAATTGGTCAAATAGATATTCCTGTTTTTTATGGAGCGTCTACTACTCATAATCGAATACAACTTTTAGCTCCTAGCCCATCCGGGAAAATAACCCCATTTGACACTTTTGCTAAAAGAGATGCCAGAATAAAAATAACTATTACTGATAATGAAACTTTTAAAGTAGAAAACTTTAGTAATGGTATTTATGAACTATGGTATGAAAATGTTGACCTATCTCTTTACTATGCTTCAAGTACTAGTTATTTAATAAATAATCCTCCAAGTGCACCTGGTGTGCCTACTCCTACCCCTGCTTATGATTTAGGAATTTATCTTCGATTTAACAAACAATCTGGATATAATGTTAGGGATTATTTTATAATAAATGTTCACTCTAGATTCGGATTATCTAACTTTGGGGTGACTACAGCTCCAACAGGTTCTTATAACAACACCTCAACCGGACAGTTTGGATCCATTTATTCTCAAGGAGATCTTGCAGCTGGAGATGCTATATCTATCATTACTGGCGGAGGCGGTCACGAAGGTTATGAACAAAATGTGTTATCAAATACTCCAACTCAGATTCCTCTTTTACCTAGCGGCAGTAGAGACTACCCAGCTTTAGACAAAAGAATAGCAACAGGAGCTTTAATTGAAATGAATATTACAGAGAATTTATATGTTGGTGGAGCTTTAACGTCTACAAAAACTAGTCAGAATAGATTTTTTGCAAATAACAAATATCTAAATATAGAAGAGTGGTTTTATGAAGAAGATATATGGCAAAGTTTTAGACATGTTAATTGCCAGGACACTAGTGATAATAACCGAGGAACAAGAATATTTTTTAGAAGAGTATCACAAAATCATGGAAGTTTAGGTATTCCTAGTAATTACAGGGTAGATGCTACAGCTGGAACTAATGACAACAACGATGTATTCTTACAAGCTTTATCAAGCGGTCCAAATGGAGCTCCTAATCTAAACAGTAGTGGTAATTGGCTAAGTTGGGCGAAGCTAATTGCTTTTGATTATCCTGTTGCAGCTTTTATTAGATCTAGTCAAGTAAAGGGACAGACGGCTTCTGGTAGTAATAGTGCAGTGGGAGATGGTAGCTATAAAGTGATGGAGCTAAGTTGTGAATTTAATATCGTACAAAATGAAAAGGGATCACCTATTTTTGAAACCAAACCTACTGAAGTAGATACTGGTATTTTTTACGAGATGCCTTATACATTTAATATTGACAAAGGAAACAATGCTCATATAGCAAACCAACAGAGTCAATATAATGGAAACCCTGCAATAGTAAGTTTAAATCAAAACTCATATAATGTTGGGGACTTCACAACTACTGAAGCTCAAAACTCTGCGTTTAACTGTTTTTCTTTTGGAAATGGAGTAGAAGCCACTAGAATAAAAGGGCAATTTAATTCTGCATTTTTAAGATATAGCCCAAGGGTTAGTACAGATATAGAAGATTATAGTGAAGAACATTTACCAGCTAGTTTAACCTATAGTGGCGTATTTACAGAATACACTAACGTTAACAATCTTAATGAATTTAATTTGTCACTGGCTAACTTTAAAGATGTTAATAAAGAGTACGGACCTATTCAAAAATTATACTCTCGTGACACTGATTTAGTTTTATTTCAAGAAGACAAAGTATCTAGAGTTTTGTTTGGTAAAAACTTATTATCTGATTCCGTAGGAGGAGGAAGCGTGGCTTCTATACCACAAGTACTAGGAACTCAAATAACTTACACTGGTGAATATGGGATTAGTGAAAATCCAGAAAGTTTTGCTAGTTGGGGTAACAACATGTATTTTACAGACGCAAAAAGAGGAGCTGTATTACAACTAGGTTTAAATGGTATTTTTGAAATATCTAATTTAGGGATGAATGATTATTTTAAGGATTTATTTAGAGACAACTTAACTACACAAAAGATAGGGGCAATGGATCCTTTTAAGGAACAATATGTTTTATCTTCAAACAATACTCCAGCACCCCCATGCAACTTTTCTTTTTCTGCTAATTTTGTTCCTCAAATAGGCAAAAACGGGTCTACAGAAACATTAGAAATAACATCTAGTAAAGCTTGGACCATAACAGCAATAGACACTGGGAGCGGGGTGAATTGGATAACTTTTAATGGTTCAAGTCCGTCTTACGGTAATTCTAGAAGTGAAATAGTTACTATGGTTTTTCAAGCTAATACTACTACATCAAATAGATTTTTTCAACTACAAATTGCTGGATGTGGATCATCAACAACTAATATAGACTTTACTCAATCGGGTCAGGGTGATTTGACTACAGGGGTAATAGGGGTAGGAAATACAAATAAAGGTGGTAGAGTAGCTATTTCTTCAAATGAAAATAGACAAACAGGTAGCTTGACTTATGATTTTACATCTAATACATCTGGTGCATTTGCTTCAATTGATCAACAGATGTTAGATGATTCCGAAGCATTTATTAGTGGAAGTACTACAGGAATAGAAGGGTTTGGACGCAATCCATCTACAGGAGACAACGTGACTTTAACAGCTTCTAGATTAGGAGCAGTTGACAGGGATGCTTTTGACCCATCATTAGGTACTAAAATGTACTATTTGCTTACCAATACTGAATACTTACAGAGTCAAACTGAAGAAATAATAGCTAACCCTAGTACTGTTGAGTTAACCCCTGTATTAACAGGAGACAATTGGACTGGTACTATTACAAATTTTTTAAGAGCAGGATTTGACCATTTTTATACTTTAATAGATTACAGGGGAAAAATAACGGCTGGAGCAACATCTGAATTTGCAATTCCAATCCAAACTAATACTTCTGCAGGAAATTCTACAACTAGGTTAGATTTTGGAGATAAAGAAGGTAGGATATCCTTGGCTTATACTCCAGTCTCTGGAACAGGAGCAACTGGAAACATATTTAATATCAGGTTAAATGGAACTATAGTAGCTTCTTCTGGTACTACTCCTACAACTTCTTCTGGAACGTTGGATTTTTTAAAAACAACAGAAACTGCTATTTACGATGCTGAGATAATACACTATGGTGAAGGTGATAATATAACTGGAGAAGGTATTAATAAAATAGCTAAAATGGATATCACTAATCCTACTCTTACTGAATTTACTTATGAAAACTCTGCTTCATCACTGGTAACTACTGACGCTAACTATGTTTGTAGATCAGGGGCGTTGCCAAGTACTACTAAATATCATAACGGTTCGAACCCATTACCTGAAGCAGGAGATATTTTATATGAGAATCCTAATGGAACAGCTAGAATAGGAGATGATGCATACCATAGATATGGAAGTAACACCTCCCCTTCAACACCAGCAGCTCCTTTAAATTATTATCTAAGTGTTTTGGGAGACGGAACGGTAGATTCAACAAATTTATGTGCAGCTTGTGCTGAAACAGTAGTTCCTGTAATAACTTTACCTTCAACAATAAATATAAATCAAGGGACATTTAATTCTATAAATATTCAAACAACAAACGACCCTATATTTTATAATGTTGTAGGAACCTGTAATGAGCTTCAAGTAACAGCTGGTGCAGATGGTGCAACTATAAGCTGGTCAGATTGTCAAAGTATAGCTAGGTCTGCTTCTATTCAACCAAATGACACTATAGTTATTGAAGTGACTGGAACTACTTATTCAACTACATCTGGTACTACTACATTTATTAATTCGGGGACTAGTTCAACTCAATATTTACCCTCTGGTTTATTCTTTAATCAAGAAGAAGGGGTTATTAGTGGAACACCTACGGAAACAGGGACTTTTACACTGGTGTTTAATGCTCAAAATTGTTTTGGAACTAGCTCCAACTCGACTATAACAATTAGCGTAACTGAAGAAGGTCAAAGAACATTTGAAATGGACGGTTCTCAATTTGGAACAACGTCTGCTTTAACCTGTAATATTGCGGCAGGACAATTAAACTCAACTTTGTTTTATCATAGTGGTTCTACCGTTTATCCACAAGTAAATGATGTTGTTACAGTACCTATTTTGGGTCAAGGGGGTACAAGTAATACTAACGTGTTTAGAGGAGGATACGTTTGGTATAAAGCACCTTGGGATATAGTAGGAACTGGCAATGGAACAGCTTTATTAATAGACGATAGAGGTGTAATAGTAGAAATATATACATGTCCTTCATAAATAAATAAAATGGCAGAAGAAACATTAACATACGGGCCTTCAATTAAAGGATGGACTTCTTTTCACTCTTTCATTCCAGAATGGATGGTGGGTATGAATAGTAATTTTTATACGTTTTATCAAGGAAAACCATGGAAACACCATAGTAACTCTACTAGAAATCAATACTACGCAGCTGCCTCTGTTAATCCTTCTGTAGTTACATTTGTATTTAATGATGGTCCTATTGAAACTAAGATGTTTAAAACAATTGAGTTAGAAGGCACTAAAAGTTGGAAGGCAGATATGGTAAGTGACTTACACGTTGGTCAAATAGAATCAGCTTATTTCGTACCTAAAGAAGGTTCGTTTTTTGCTAACATAAGAAGAACTGTAGAAACAGGTGCAAACGTAGACTTTTCTCAAATATCAACTCAAGGAATAGGATCTAACTCAACTGTAGTAGCAATTGGTAACGTTTTAACTATTACGTTTGCTTTTCAATCCACACAACAACTCAACCCCTTAGTTGACATAGGAGACATTGCTTATTTTACAAATGCAGGAGTTGTAAACGAAATGGGCTCTATTGGAACTATATCTGAATCGGATGTATTTGGAAGTGGCTTCATAACCGTTACAAACCCTACTAACACTCCTGTGGCTGGCGATTTTATTTTTGCTGTAAAGAGTAGTGTTGCTGAGTCTTATGGTCTTAGAGGTCACTACAATGAAGTAACGTTGACTAATTCCGACCAAACGAAAACAGAGTTGTTTGCAGTCAGTAGTGAAATATTTAAGAGTTATCCTTAATTTAGTATCTTTGTGGTAAAGTGAATTTTATGTCCAGAATTAAAACTTATTTCGTTTTTTTATATCACTGTTTTTTAGCTATATTAAATATATACTTATTTGATTGCATTTTCTCTCTTGGTTTTGGTGATTCTTATCTAGCAATAGCTCCATTTATTATTCCAGCTGCAATTAGTTTGTTTAAGTTAGGAGCTAATTATTTTCAAAAACAAAAAGCGCAGAGTGCTTTAGAGGATGCTAATGCTGAAGCTGTGAGATTAGGTCAAGATATTGAAAAAAGAAAGTTCATTAACAGATACGAGGCTTTACAAGCTCCCCTCACAGGTACTAAGCTTCAAATGGAACAAGTTCAAAGGTCAGCTCAGTCCACAACAGAGTCTCTTCAAGAGGGAGGGCAAAGAGCTTCGATTGGAGGTGCTGGAAGAGTACAACAAGGAGTGACAGATGCATCGGCAAAAGTAGCCGCTAGGTTAGATGACATCCAATTAAAGCTAGATGATAAGTTTATGTCTGAAGAACAGAGAATAGGCATAATGAATGAGAAAAAAGATTTACAGTTACAATACCAAAGACTAGCCGGAGCTCAAGGGGCGGCTACTGCTGCTGGGAACCAAATAGCAGAGAACAACGCAGCGATGATAGGTGCTGTAGGAGGACTTGTTTCTGCAGGAATTCAAGGTGCAGGATTATACAGTGATACAAAGAAATTAGCTGGCGCAGCAGGGTTGTCTGTAAAAGATTATAAGACACAATTATTATTAGATGGTGCTTCTGGTGGAACTAGTAGTATTACTAAAAACGCAGGTGGAACCACAACAACCACTTCTCAATCTCCGACTCTTAGAGAAAGAGCTGAAAAAGAATCTGCTAAGTTAACTAAGCAAGCTTTTAATAGGCTCTCAGCAGCTCCTGAAATGACAGCTGATAATGATTTAGAGTTTGATTTTGAAGAAGATGCAGATTATAATGAATTCACAGGAACAGGTGAAGCGCAACTTAGTCCAAGGACTTTAAGAAAGATCAAAAGAATGATTGAAAGAGGAGAAATTTAATGAGTAGTAAAATTATAGAATATGCAGGTTATGTAGCTCCAAAAGCAACGG